>Ga0315282_10001553_pt1 | contig 42997 bp, 35 predicted proteins | sample YL17G07_20_MG_FD_203693 | JGI IMG/M metagenome (GOLD analysis project Ga0315282, IMG submission 203693) | Sediment microbial communities from Yellowstone Lake, YNP, Wyoming, USA - YL17G07_20 | ecosystem: Environmental > Aquatic > Freshwater > Lake > Sediment | place: USA: Wyoming | collected... | reverse complement strand
GGGGAATCGATTTTGGGTATCCGATGGAGAGCAACATCACCGGAAGAACATATTGGGGGATCTCAAAAAAATTTCTGGTCTCATCGATCTCATTTTGAATTGAACCGATGTAGACCGAGCCAAGACCTAAGCCTTCCGCAAGGATGACCACATTCTGGGCCGCCACCATCAGGTCAGCGTAAGCGATGAGGAAGTGATTGATGGCCTGCTCTCCTCTGAAATCGGTCTGGCACAACTCCGCCCACTTCTTGATCCGGTAAAAATCGAGGCAGAAGATCATGGTGAGAGGCGCACCTCTCACCCAGGGTTGACCTCCAGAGAGTTCGGCCAATTTTTTTCTTCCCTCCGAGTTTCGAACTAAGATGATGGAGAGGGGTTGAATATTTCCTCCGGTTGGGGCCTGATTGGCTACATCGACCAATTGTTCAATGATGGATTCTGAAATCTCCTGATCTTTAAAGACCCGGACCGACCTTCGTTTCATCATCAAATCATACAAGTTCATTGGTTCTCCTTTTCTCATTTACCACTTACTCTTTTTCTCTCTTGACACTTTTCAAGAATCATTATATCCAATCAATCATTGAGAACTTGCAATGCCTAACCAACAATGTCATTGCGAGCGGAGCGAAGCAAGTAACTGCAAAGCAGTCATCCTGAGGGCAACGCCCGAAGGATCTCAATGAGATTCTTCGCGGAGTTTATACTGAGCCATGAAATCAGACTCTTCGCTTCGCTCAGAGTGACAGTGAGCGAAGGGCTCAGAATGACACGTTGCATGAGATTGCCACGTCGTCTCAAAAATTCGGGACTCCTCGCAATGACAACATTCTTATAATACTTACGGGAAGGAGAAACAATGGAAAAGAATGATGTGGTGGTCGTGAGTGCGGTCCGGACGCCTTTTGGGAAGTTCGGAGGGACTCTTAAAGATATTCCTTCCATTGACCTCGCTGCCATGGTGATCCGGGAAGCCCTTCAAAGGGTAACTGTTAAAGGCGAAGAGGTAGAAGAGACTTATTATGGATCCGCTGTCCCTGGAGAAGTAGGGTTGGAAACAGATGTCCCGGCTAGGCAGGCCACCCTCAAAGCAGGGATGCCAGCCGACCATGTTTCGATTACTTTGGACCGTGCCTGCTGTTCATCACTTTCTGCAGTGAGATTAGGGTACAGGGCGATCAGAGCGGGAGAGGTTGAAGTGGCTTTAGGCGTTGGCGCTGAGAATATGAGCCGGACCCCTCTGATTGTTCCTCCGGATGTGCGGTGGGGAAGGCGATTGGGCAACATTGAATTGTGGGATGGTCTCTATGGACTGGGCTACAAAGGATTCAATCCCGTTTCGGTTGACGCCGGAGAGGTTGCTCTTGAATACGGTATCACACGAGAGGATCAAGACCGTTGGGCCTACGGGAGTCAGATGAAATATGCCAAGGCCTTTGCTGAAGGAAAATTCAAGATCGGAGAGGAACTGATGAAGGTTGACATTCCTCAGAGAAAAGGACCTCCCATTATTCTCGAGAAGGACGAATTTCCAAAATCGGATACGACCCTCGAGAAACTTGCGAAGTTACCTCTTATCTATGGAAGCCCCACGGTGACGGCAGGGAATGCCCCTGGACTGGATACGGGTGCTTCGGCCATTCTTGTCATGAGCGAAAAAAAGGCAAAAGAGAAAGGACTGAAACCTCTAGCCAAGATCATTTCTATGGTCGCCACGGCAACCACCCCCAGGCTGATTGCAGCCATTCCGGGCTTCACCATTCAAGCAGCTTTGAAAAAAGCTGGAATGACACTTGATCAGATAGACCTCATCGAGATCAACGAAGCCTTTGCTGCCATGCCCCTGGTGAGCAACAAGATTTTGGCTGAAGGCGATTCCGACAAAATGAAACGACTCTTAGAAAAGACGAATGTCAATGGTGGCGCCATTGCCATTGGTCATCCCGTAGGGGCAAGCGGAGCCAGAATTCTGATGACCTTGATTTATGAATTGAAAAGAAGAGGAGGAGGAATTGGGGTTGCGTCCATCTGTGGTGGATTAGCCCAAGGAGATGGTGCAGTGGTACAGGTTGAAGGCAGGTAGTTTGCTTGATGATAACCAAGACATGGAGGCGTGGGTTTAACGAGAAAGTATTCTATTGAGCGGATGCTTCGGGATGCCAAAACGATTCAAAACCTTGAAGAGACCAATTTAGTCCAGAAAGCATTGATTTCAAAAAATATCATTTCATAATGGTTTTTATAATTTTCTCTTTAAAAGCTGATCCCTAATTCTTGAAACAGTCCCAATCGATTGAGGGGTGCCTTCAACCCGTGCCTTGACACCCTCACCAATTCGTAATATCGTCTTCATCGCTGGCTCCTTTCTTGGTGATTTCTTTCTCCTGGCGGATCAAGAGATCTTCACCATTTCAGGAGCTACTCTCTAAATATCAACTTTGGCACCCCCGGTTTTGGCCGGAGAATCGTTTCTTCTATTGTTTTTGTTGGTTCTAGGTTGTTAATTTTTATGATATTTTCTACGCCTTGCCTGAGGTAGGCAGGCATTTTGCACTCTGCGAGATATTGAGGGGGGAAGGAGGTGAAATTGGATTAGTGAGGGGTTAGAGGGGAAGCATGATCTTACTTAATTCTAAATAGGAGGTAAATCCATATGAAACCTAAAGGAATCTTCATCTGTCTGGTCTTAATCGCTGCATTGGTACCTTCGATCGTTTGGGGAGCAATAGAATTGAAATTCAGTAATTACTTTCCCATTCTATCCCGACAATCTAAAATCGGCGAGGAATTCATTAAGGATTTTGAGGCTCGTTCTAAGGGCCAATTGAAGATTACTTATTTCCCCGCGGGTACCCTGCTGACTGCTCCGAAAATCTATGACGGAGTATTTGAAGGAATTGCAGACATAGGCTTTTCTCACATTGGCTATAATTTCGGTCGCTTTCGGATGACAGAGGCTTTTAACCTCCCTCTTGGCTTTCCCAATGCATGGGTAGCAAATCATGTGGCCAACGACTTCTATAGGCAATTCAAGCCCAAAGAATGGGATAAGGTCCACGTGCTTTCCATGCATGCAGCTCCCGCTCAGGTTGTTCTTTCAGCCACAAAGCCCGTCTACAAGATGGAAGATCTAAAAGGGATGACGCTGAGAGGCCTGGGGTTTGTTGGTGAGACTGTGAGCGCATTGGGTGCAACACCGCGTCCCATTCCTATGCCAGAAGCCTATGAGGCCCTACAAAAGAAAGTGATTGATGGACTGATGATTCCCATGGAAACATTAAGGTCCTTTAGATTAGCCGAAGTCACAAAATATGTGACCGAATGCTGGTCGATCGGCCAAGTTGATGCTTTTTATGTGGTGATGAACAAAGACTCCTGGAATAAGCTTCCACCGGATATTCAGAAGATCTTCAACGAATATCCTTTTGAAGAAAAATTTGCCGCCATGTGGAATGAAATAGATATTGATGGGAAAAATTACGGCAAGGAGAAAGGGGTGCAATTTATTGAACTGCCAAGTGCGGAGATCACCAAATGGAAGAAAGCGGTTGAACCTGTTGTAGACAAATATGTAAAATCGATGGTCGCCGCAGGGTATCAGGAAAAAGAGACCCGAGAGTTGATTAATTATGCACGGATGCGAATTGAGTACTGGACGAAGAAACAGAAAGAGTCAGGAGTCAAATCTTCTACCGGACCCTCAGAGGTTCGGCTGAAGTAATCGTTAGCTATTTTCGTAACATTCCTCCCCCGCGAGGGGGAGGAATGTTCCTTGGGAAGAAGAGGTTGAAATTGGAGAATTTGAGAGGATGGAGTTTTTATGAAGCTGTTGAAAGGATTCACCCCATATAGGAAAGAGGATGCTGAGAAATATAATCGGTTGAGATGGTGGGCTGGGCTGACCCTCGGAGACCTACTGGATAAGGCTGCAGATATTTATCCTAACAAAGAGGCCCTGGTGGATGACAAAAGTCGGCTTACCTATTCCCAAGTGAGGGAGATGGTTAATAGGCTAGCCATCAGCCTCATGGATCTTGGGATCAAAACAATGGAACGCGTATTGGTTCAGTTGCCGAACTGGAGTGAGTTCGTTTATTCCTATTTCGCCCTTCAGAAGATTGGAGCCATTCCGGTTTTATTAATCGACAGGTATCGCCCCTATGAGATTAACCATCTTTTTCGCCTCACCGCAGCAACCTCTTGGATCGTCCCGGAGAAATACAGAAAGACAGATTACTTGCCTATCATAAGAGATGTATTGAAAAATAACCCCAAAATTAAACATGTTATCCTTGCGAGAGGGGGGAGACACAGGCGCCTGCTCAATCTTGAGAGGATGATTGAACAAACGAAGCTCAAGGAAAGAGACCTTGGCAGGTTGGCCAAGAGGAGGCCTGACCCGATGCAAGTAGCCCATATGGGTCCTACGGGTGGGACGACCGGTTTACCTAAAGTCGTACCCCGCACCCACAATAGCTTGATCTGCGGTATAGAATGCGCGGCCAGAGCCTGGGAGATGGATATCCACGACACCTGTTTGCTTGCAGGCCCCATAGGGCACGACCTGACATTCACCAAGGGTCTCTGCGGGAGCCTTTTCACTTTTGGGAAAACGGTCTTTCTGGATTCCATGGATCCAAAGGACATATGCCAAACGATTCAGCAGGAGAAAGTGACTGCGATCGTATGGGTGCCTACCCTGGCTAAGAGGTTAATCGATTTCGAGGGTCTAAAGGATTATGACCTGAGCTCATTGAAAAAGATGCATTGTGGGGGTGGTGTGAGCCAACCGGAGATTATCCAGGGGGTGTGGGAGAAGCTCGGCTCCACCTTTTTCAACGGCTATGGGGGCACTGAAGGTCAGACGACGATTACCCGTTTAGATGATAACCCCCAGACCATCCTCCACACCGTCGGAAGGCCCACCTGCCCTTATGACACTTATAAGGTCGTCGACAGAAACAGGAAAGAACTCCCTCGGAATACTCCTGGAGAGCTGATCATCAAAGGACCTGGTGTCTTCACAGGCTACTATAAGGCACCCGAAGAGAATAAAATGGCACTTGACAAAGAGGGGCTTTTTGGAACTGGGGATGTCGTCAAGATCGATGAAGCAGGTAACGTAACGATCACAGGCCGTCTCAAGGAAATGATTAATCGGGGAGGAGAAAGCATTAGTGCCACGGAAATCGAGAGCCTGATCATTGGTCACCCCAGGGTGGCAATTGTCGCAGTTATTCCCATGCCCGATCCGGTGACGGGTGAGAGGGTCTGCGCCTACATTCAGCCCAAGCCTGGGGCCAACCTGAACTTCGACAAAATCATAGCTCATCTGAAAGAAAGAAAGGCCTCTGTACTTCAATTTCCGGAAAGGATCGAATTCATTGAAGACATGCCGCTCACAAAAGCGGAGAAGGTGGACAAGAAGGTATTAATCGAAGATATCAAAAAGAAGGTTTCCTGTTCTTCTTAATCCTTTCATACGTTAAAACACCCCAACGAGATGGGGCAGTCGTTCAGGTAACAAACTGAGTCGGAAAAATTGAGAAAAGGGCCTCGCTCTTTTGGAGCGAGGCCTGACGCTCGATCTTCCTGTCTTTTTGATAGGATTTCCTTATTTTCGCAGGTTTCTTTCTTAATTTTTTAATGGACCCTTCGAGCTTCACCGTGCCAATACTTATCCCGCATCGCTTTCTTGTCCATCTTTCCAAGGTTTGTTAAAGGAATGGCGTCCCAAAATTCTACTGTTTTTGGCGTCATTAAGCTCCCTTTACGGTCTTTGACAAAGGAGATCAGTTCCTCTTCTGTTGCCGATTTCCCTTCGTGAAGCACAACAACCGCCTTCACCTCTTCGCCCCACTTGGGATGGGGGACACCGATCACTGCTGCATTCTTTACAGAAGGATGCGCGAAAAGGACATCCTCAATTTCACGGGGAAAGATGTTGAAACCACCGCTCACGATCATATCTTTTTTGCGGTCGACAATGTACATAAAACCCTCGTCATCGAATCGAGCAATATCGCCGCTATAGAGCCATCCGTCTCTCAGGGTTTCAGCCGTGACCTCAGGATTTTTGAAATATCCGCTCATGGTATTGGTGCAACGGACGACGACCTCTCCGCTCTCCCCTGCCTTCACTTCTTGACCTTTGTCGTCCAAGAGTCTTATGTTGGCGTGAAAAGTCGGCCTACCGCAGGAGCTCAAAATCATCTTTTCCCTCTCCGGATTCGCCACGATATGTTCTCCCCTGGACAGCACGCTGAACATCATGGGTGCTTCGGTCTGGCCATAGAGTTGGGTAAAAATGGGACCGAAGACGTTGAGGGCCTGTTTCAACCGGTCCGGTGCGATGACAGAGGCTCCATAGATGATATTTCGAAGACTGCTGACGTCATATTTTTTCAGATCGGGATAATCCAACAAGACATAGATCATGGTCGGAACGATAAAGGTTGAGGTGATCCTTTCTTTTTGAACCGCCTCGAGAAAGATTTTTGGGTCAAAATGATCCAGAATCACACACCTCCCCCCTCGGATTAAAATGGGTATCATCAGACAGCCGCCTGCATGGGTGAGGGGAGTGGGAAATGCAAAGACCTCGTTCCAACCCAATCCGAGTTCGAGCATCTCAATCAGATAGGTATAGGCCCAAGATCGATGAGAAAGCATGACCCCTTTTGGTTTTCCAGTCGTACCACCGGTGTAATAGATGGAAGCAAGCTCTTCAGGATCGACCTCCACTTTTTTAGCCGTTGGGGGATATTTGGCAAGAAGCGTCTGTAGATGAAGATGCCCCTGCATGACGGATGAAGGATCTCCACCGATACAGATAAAATGTTTAATCGTGGTCAGATGGGGCATCATCTCCTTCACCCTCGCAGCCAACCGCTCATGGTAAACTAATGCCAAACACTCCGATTGATTCATCATGAAGATGTGATCGCTTGAGCTGAGAAGGACGGCCAGAGGAACGCGAATCCCGGCCATCTTTGCCACCGCATACTCACAAAAGATGTATTCAGGGCAATTGGCCATCAGGAACGCGATCCGATCTCCTTTCTTAAGCCCGAGCGACTGGAGCGCGTTGACCAGGCGGTTGCCATTTTCTCCCATCTCCCTGAAAGTGTAACTCTTGTCGTTATAGGTGAGGGCCTTCCTGTTTCCAAAAAAAGTGATACAACGATCGTAGAGATCACTGATGGTTAGACTGATCATGGCAAATCCCTCCTTTTAGAAATGGTACTCCCTTTATTCTTTTTGAAGTATAGTGATACCGCACGAATATTCTTCAACAGAGATGACTCCGCCCCCATTTTCTATAAGACCGATTTTGGCATGGGGCACCTGCCTTGGCCCCGCCTCTCCCCGAAGCTGAGTTACAATTTCATAGATCATTGACAGACCGGTGGCTCCAACCGGATGTCCTTTGGAGACCAGACCACCGGAGGTGTTGATGGGAAGCTTTCCTCCGAGTTTCGTTGCACCTGACTCAATAAATTTTCCGCCTTGTCCAATGGGACAGAATCCCATCATCTCCACTTGATAGATTTCACAGAAGGAAGTGGCGTCATGGACCTCAGCGACATCGATGTCCTGAGGCCCGATTCGAGCCATTTGATAGGCCCGGTCTGCGGCCCATTTGCTCAGGCTCGGTTCTTCGATGGGTCGATGTTTCCCCGCAGACATCACGCAGGCTAACACTTTTACGGCTCGCTTTTGTACCTCACGTGGCTGGCTTTTCAGGAAATCTTCTGAACAGAGGATGGCTGCAGCGCCCCCGTCCCCGATAGGAGCACACATCGAACGGGTCAATGGGTAGCTGACTTCATAATCTGACAGCACCTTCTCAACAGGAACCTCAAATTGATACTGAGCCTTTGGATTCAGAGAACCATGGTAATGATTCTTCGAAGCACCTATGGCGATCTGTTCCCGAGTGGTTCCCCATTTCCACATATGCCAGCATGCCTGCAGCGCATAGGTGTCCATAAAAAGGGTATGGCCTGGGCCTTGTTCAAAATCCCGTCCACATTCTGAGGCCACCACTTTATACTCTTTGGTCAGCCTTCCCTTTTCTTCGAGATCAATCCCCTGCTCATAGGCTAACAGGACTTTGTCTTTATCCGGATGGTAAAACTTGTCCACGCCAATGGCCAAAGAGGCATCACAGGTCCCGCTGAGGATATCTTTCCATGCACCGTGAAACGCCATGGAGGCACTGGCACATGCCCCTTCCACATTGATCAACGGTACCCGTTCAGGAAAGAGGCCTTGCTCTACCAGCGGGGCAAAGCAGACATGACCGCGGATGAGATCCTGACCCCAAAGGACTCCCATGGCACAATTGGAGAACCAAGCAAATTCAATGTCTTTTCCATTTTTCATTCCCGCATCTTCAAGAACAGCCAAATAGGTGTCCCGGGTTAGATCTTTCAGTGATTTTTCGAACCATCTCTTAAACTGTGTGCTATAAGCTCCGATCACATAGACATCTCTTAGTTGTTTCATGTTGGGTTCCTCCGTCTTCGAGAATTCAATTTGATCAGAAGTTCACTTTATCCAGTCCCTTCAACCCGAGAATGTCTCTTGCCTCAGCAGGTGTTGCGGGTTCGATTCCAAGTTCCCTCGCAATACGAATCATTTTTGCCACATGTTCTGCATTGCTCTTCGCCAAAACCCCCCTGGATAAGAAAAAATTATCTTCAAGACCCACACGGGCATGACCCCCCACGATCAACGATTGGGTGCAGATTGGAAATTGGGCCTGGCCTGCCACGCAGACGGAGAACTCAAAATCGCCGATCAATCTTCTTGCATAATCGATCATGAACATCAGATTCTCAGGGCCCGGAGTGATTCCACCCAAAACACCCATCACAAATTGAATATAAACAGGTTCCTTGAGGTACCCTTTGGAAATGAGATAGGCAATGTTGTTGATCATCCCGGCATCGTAGGCCTCCAACTCCGGTTTGGTATCGCTTTGATTGAAGGCTTCCATGAACTCACGCAATGTTTTGAAAGTATTGGCAAAGACGAAGTCCTCTGTCATCTTCAGATATTTCGGCTCCCAATCATACTTCCACTCCTTCCATTTCTCCAGGGCGGGGAAGATCCCGAAATTGATGGAGCCTGCGTTGAAGGAGGCAAGTTCAGGTTTTAATTCCGTAACCACTCTCACCCTTTCTTCTGTGGTCATCCCTGCCCCCCCGCCCGTGGAGAAACAAAGAACGATATCACATTTTCTTTTTACAGCGGCTGCGATCTCCCGAAACAATGACACGTCGCTCACAGGCATACCCGTCTTCGGATCCCTGACATGGACATGGCACACCGTCCCGCCTGCTTCATGGACTGCAAGAATTTCGTCGATAATCTGCTCTGGGGTAATGGGAAGATAAGGGGACATGGTTGGAGTGACCATGCTTCCAGTGATCGCTGCCGTGATAATTTTCTTTTTCATTTTTTCTCCAATGAGACGCGCATGTGGAACATCATCGTGTAATCGAAGACCATCACGGTCTCATCTCGCTGGTTTTTGACGGTGTACCGCCAGGTCTGAATTCCTCTGTCGGGCTTACTCGTCTTCTGTTTGTCAATCACCTCCACCACCACGGTGACGGTGTCACCGATTTTTACGGGGGCAAGCATCCGCATCTTGTCAACCCCAATCCAGGCCAAGGCTGAGTCCCCAGCAAATCCGGCCTTGCTGACCAGGCCCACGGCCAGGGCGAAGACGAGCGGTCCATGGACCAACCTCTCCCCAAAAGCCGTCTGGGCCGCATAGACCGCATCGACGTGAAGGGGATAATAATCCATGGTCAGCCCTGCCCAGTTCACCACATGGGTCTCCGTAACGGTGATGCGATCCGTTGTATAAATATCGCCTACATCAAAGTCATCTCCATATTTGCTGTGTTCCATCTTTTTCACCTCACCTTGTTTTGAATACTCCTTCTACCCGGTTGATGGTCTAAATTTCGGAAGGCTGAATTCATCATCCAGTTTTTCAAAGGTCACTTGAACAGGCATATCACATCTCACCTGATAAGGATCGCAGCCAATGATATTGGTTAACATCTGCACCCCTTCCTCGAGTCTCACAATGGCGATGACATAGGGGATGTCCTTCATAAAGGCAGAAGGTGCATTGGTTTCAACAACGGTGTAAGAATAGATGGTTCCCTTTCCAGAAGCCTCCACCCATTCTATATTCTCAGAAGAACAGTGGATACAAACAATCCTTGGATAAAAGATAAATTTTTTACAATCCCTGCATTGTTGAATGATCAACCTGCCTTCACAGGCAGCCTTCCAAAAAGGCCTTGCCCACGGATTGACGATCGGCACTGGTTTTTTAGGTATCTCCATATGGTTCCTCCCCTTTATGGGATCTCTGTTCCCAAGACAGTGACCTGGGCATCCATATAAGTTCCCCCTGTTCCTGTTTCCACGGCAAACTTTGCGTTCGGGACCTGTCTTTCACCTGCCTTCCCCATCAATTGCCGAGCGGCTTCAACGACAAGGGCCACACCACCTCCTGCGCCGGTATGGCCTTGGGACAACATCCCTCCGTTGGTCGTCGTTGGGATTCTCCCGCCTGGCCAGGTCTCTCCCCTCAAGAAGATTTCCCCAGCCTCTCCCCTTTTACAAAAACCGAGCTCTTCAAAACTGATCATCTGATAAATAGGATAGGAGTCATAGATCTCAGCCACATCGATATCTTTGGGCTTCAGGCCTGCTTCTCGAAAGGCATCTTTTGCTGCCTCTGCCCATCCATAACGCGTGATGTCCGGTTCCTGAGAAAAGACGAAATGGGTCACCCGAGAGCCATCTCCTAATACATAGACCGGTTTCTTCGTCATGTCCCTCGCTCTCTCGGCAGAAGTGAGAAGGAATGCCGACCCTCCATCGAAAAGCATATTGGACTGTTTTGCTCGAAGGGGTGTGGAGAGCATTTTGGAGGATAGGACTTCCTCGATCGTCAAAGGTTTCCTGAAGAAGGCATTTGGATTGAGTTCAGCCCATTTCCTATTGGATACACACACGGCTGCCATAGACTCGTCGCTGCATCCTGTTTCGTATTGATATCGGGTCATTGTCAGAGCCGCAATCGAAGAATAATGCTGTCCGTAAGGAACCTCCCATTCAGCGGAAATCCCCGCGGTAGAGAAGAGATCGATTCCTCCCTGAGCGGTTACCCCCGTCCCCAGCCTCTCGGCATGGACACACAAGATAACTTTAGCCACACCCGCGAGGATAAGGCTTCCACCCAATTTGACAAAACAACTCCCACTCGATCCACCTGCAAAAATCTGACAATTCGTCCTCGCATTTTTTAGTCCCAGCTCTTCAATAATCCGACAGGTCACAAGTTCGGTATTGAATTGGGGACTATAAAGAGCCGCAGTTGGCATGACAAAGTCAATCTCATCTTTGTTTATCCCGGCATCCTTGATGGCGAGCCTTGCAGACTCAATGGCATGATAAATGGCCGCCGTATCTGGGAATCTTCCGGTGGGAACTTCCCCGATGCCCACAATAGCGACTTTCCCTTTGAGACCACTCATAGAAAACCTCCTGTGTGACTTAAGATTTCAAATAACCCATCTCCTATTCAAATCACCTCAATAGAATTTCTTCTGGTAGAGTTGGAGGCTTAATCCCGTTAAGTCGGCCCATTTCATCGGGCCCCCTTTATCGGGTGGGAAGCCGATTCCCCAGATCATTCCCACATCAATCGTCTTGGGTGAATCGACGATCCCTTTGTCCAAAAGCTCTTTCCCTTTTTTGACAAATTCCCCGTAAAGAAGCATTTGAATGTCTTCAGCAGTCATTTCTTTGGACCTACCCAAATTGGCAATGAGTGGGAGGACACTTGGATCGACACTTCCATCCTTCAGGAAAAACCCCTTTCCGCTTTTCTTGAGGCCTGCCCGTCCGTCCTGAATCACATTTTTCAAGGTTTGCGGCGGTTCAATGCCCATGGCTAAGAAAGCGAGATGCTGAACATCGATGCCCACTTCATCGATTAGTTTGACCGGACCGACGGGCATCCCAAACCTCACCATAGCCGAATCGATCCTCTCAATAGCCACCCCTTTCTCCATGAGTTCGTAGACCTTCATGAAATAAGGATGGAGGAGAGCGTTGATCACAAAACCGGGATTGTCTTTACACACAATGGGACGCTTTCTGATTGCTCCTGCGAAAGAGAGAAGGTGATGAATCGTATCCTGGCTGGTTTTTTCACCCTTGATGATCTCCAGAAGCTGCATCATCCAGACCGGAGAGAAGAAGTGAGCCCCCCCAAATCTCTCGGGATGGGTAACCGATTTGGACATTCGGGTAACAGGGATCGTAGAGGTGTTGCTGGCGATGATACAGTCGCTCGAAACGATCGGGCTGACCTCCCGGTAAACCTGGTCTTTGACTCTCAAATCTTCAAAGACGGCTTCGATGACAATATCGACATCCTTAAAATGACCGTCATAGGACGGAGTGACGGTCAACCGTTTCATCAGATCGTCTACAGAAGCTTTCAGAGTTCTCTTTTCTGCCATTCCGTCCAGGATCTTTCTCACGAAGGCCTTGCCCGGTTCTAAGGCCTCAGGAATATCTTTCACGACCACAGGGATCTCCATGTTTCTGAGGAGATCGATGACGATCCCGCGCCCCATCGTTCCAAAACCCAGCACGCCAACTTTTCTAATCGGTTTTGGCTGAAAGTTTTTTGGAACCATTGAGATCGGTTTATCGGTCTCTGTTTTAAGGAAGAACGTATGGATGTTTCCTTTGGCCTCGTTGGAAAGAACGACCTCAACAAAATATCTTTTTTCAATCTCCAGGCCTTCCGTCAAAGGGACTTTCAGTCCCTCCTGAATGGCTTTTATGGCAAGCATGGGAGCCGGAAGTTCACGGCCTCGAGTTGCCTTGAGAACCTCTTGTCGTGCCATCTCCATCACAGAATCGATCCGGGAGAAATCGTGTTGCGGCCTTTTCAAATTGGCTTTTCCTTTTGCTATCTCTTTAATAAAATCTTTCCCCTCTTTGATCAGATCCCCTTCCGCAGGCACTAAACGATCGATCATCCCCATCGCATCCGCTTCAGAGGCAGATAGAATCCTCCCCTTCAAGATCAGCTCCACGGCAGGATATCCGACGAGCCGAGTAAGCCTTTGGGTTCCACCGCCTCCCGGGAAAACCCCAACCGTACACTCTGGAAGACCGATCAGGGTGGTCTTCGATTCTTTGGCGATACGGGCAGTGCAGGCCAAGGCCAATTCATAGCCCCCTCCAAGGCAATGGCCATGGATGGCTGCCAAGGTGGGGTAGGGCAATTTTTCCCATCGAGAAAAGGCTTGATGGAAGAGGTCTAAGGCCTTTGCCGATTCCTCTTTCGATTGAAACTGTTCTAAGAACCTGAGATTCGCCCCAGAATGAAAATTGTTGGGCTTGCCCGAAATCAGGATGGCACCTCTTAAATTCAATTCTTTTTCGAGGGCACCGATGAGTTCAAAAAATTCTTCAATAGCCTCTTCCGTCCAGGTATTGACGGGTTCTCCAGGGATGTCGAAAGTGATGGTGCCGATCCCCTCCTCGACCTTCATCTTCCATAAAGTTCCCAGGCCCATATGATCTCTCCGTTCTCTTACGTTGGATATTTTTTTACTTCGCGACAAGTGTTCAAGGAACGTTTCACCTTCTTCATGAGATCAACTTCGACTTCATTGATGCAATAATCTCTTCAGCCTCTGAAACGATCCTCTCGATTAATTCCTGACACGTCGGTATGTCATTGAGACGTCCCACCACTTGACCGCTTGGGAGAACACCTTCTTTTATCTTCCCGCCGGAGAGCGTATTTCGAACCAGGGCTATCCCAACGGCCACTTGAAACAGGGGAGCGTCATAACGCTTGAGATCTCTCGCAGCCTTCAGAAGTTCTCGGAAAGAGGTCTTAAATCCTTTTTTGATTCCGATCACGCCTGGCAAAACCTCCCAAGGCCTTGACCACCATCCTTGATAATGTTTCACCCTCTCTCCGGGTATGCTTCTGAGACGGAAGCCATCGTATTTTGAAGAAATCATCGTATCTTCTTCTTTTGCTTTTAAGAAGGCCTCTTTTACATCAGGATGAACTGGACATTCTTGAGTGGTGATGAACCCGCTTCCCATGGCGATCGCTTCTGCGCCTAAGGCCAGGGCGGCCACCAACCCCTTTCCATCACAAAAACCACCAGCGGCGACGACAGGAATTTTCAGGCTTTCAGACACCCTTGGGATAAGGACACTCGATGCAATAAATCCCACATGTCCTCCTCCCTCCATTCCTTGGACGATCACCGCATCCGCTCCATCCTTTTCCATTTTCATTGCCTGCTTTAGGCTTCCTGCTGTTGGCATGAAGATCATATCCGTTGGTTTCTTTATGTTCAGGAGTCTGAAGGGATCTCCCAAGCCATGGCTAAATACAGGGACTCTCTCCTCCAAGACCACTTTACAAAAGGCCTCGTATCGAGGGAGGTACGGAACCAGATTGACACCGAAAGGGTTACTGGTCAGGTTTCTCAGCTTCCGGATATTCTCCCTCAGTTCCTCTGGTGTCTGATCACTCGCTGTGAGAATACCCAACCCACCCGCATTGGAAACGGCTGCAACCAGAGGAACATAGGAGACAAAGTTCATGCCAGCCTGGATGATCGGATGCTTGATCCTTAGTAATTCCGTTATTCGCGTTTTCATCGGTTGGTTTCTAAAGCCCTAAGGTCTTGGCGATGATGTTCTTCTGAATCTCAGTGGTCCCACCTCCAATTGTGAGGACAATCACATCCCTCAAATATCTTTGCATATCCACTTCCATCATATAGCCATATCCCCCTAAGATCTGCATTCCTTGGATGGCCATCTTTTTGGCTGTTTCTGTCGAAAAATATTTCGCCATGGATGTCTCTTTAATACAATCCATATGCATGGATTCCTTCCAGGCTGCATAGTAGGCAAGCTGTCTTGCCGCCTCCATTTCAGTCGCCATCTCGACCAATCGGTGTTGAATGACTTGAAACTTGCCGATGGGTTGATCGAACTGGACCCTCTTTTTAGCGTATTGAAGGGCGTCATCGAGGGCAGCCTGTCCAATTCCGAGAGCACAAGCCGAAAGGGCGAGCCTCTCACCGTTGAGCAACTTCATCATCTGATCCCAACCCTGGTTGAGCCCTTCTGGTCCGCCCAAAATATTTTCGGGTAAGACCTTGACATCGCTATAAACCACTTCGCAGGTGTTCGAGCCGTGGTAGCCCAATTTTTTTAGAGGTGTGGCGCTGTATCCTTCGGATTTGGAGTCGACCATGAATAGCGTAATTCCCCCATATTTTGATTCTGCTGTCCGGGCCGCTGTGATCACAATATCGCTCACCCCTGCTCCAGTGATATACATTTTATTTCCATTGATGATGTAATCACCGTCTCTAAAAACCGCATGGGTCTTGATACTGGCGGCATCCGATCCCGCATCAGGTTCTGTTAGAGCAAAGGCAAATTTTGTCTCTCCCCTGACCAGTTTCGGAAGGTAATATTGCCTCTGTGCTTCATTCCCATTGTAAAGAATGAATTCATTTCCATACAGGGTGATATTCCCCATGGCCCAAGCCAGAAGAGACATCACCCTTGAAATCTCTTCATAGACAATAAAGGAATCGATAGCGTTTCCACCCACTCCGCTATACTTCTCCGGGACGCAGATGCCCATGTAACCCAGGTTGGCCAATTTCTTCAAAAGTTCATGGGGATATTCCCCCTTCTCGTCATATTCCCTGACAAGCTCTCGGGGGCACTCCCCTTCAAGAAACTCGCGCAGAGAATTTCTTAAGAGTATCTGTTCTTCAGTGAGACTACAATCCATTTTCCTCTCCTTTGTTTAAGGTTCACCTTTCTTTCCATTAAATTCTCTCCTTGAACATCTCTCCCAGAAGGCCCTCAGGACGCACCAGGAGGATAACGATGATGATGAGGAAAGCCAAGGTGTTTTTAAAGGCCACGGATATGTAACCGCCGGCAAGGCTTTCAGCCACTCCAAGAATCCCCCGTATAAAAGGATGGTGATGGTGCTATACGACAGGACCTTTCTCTGAATTGGTAAACACTCGGAAACCAAATTAGTTTCCAATTCTTATATTACTTCTCTCTTTTTGTCAAGAAAAAAATTGAATCTGCTAAAGAATTAACAACAAGGGGGATCACCAGCTAACCGCCCATATTAGGCCTTTCGGGGGGATTCCTAGAAAAAGAAAGAGGATGGTCGGAGCTTCAGATTTTCTTCTCATAAAGCGCTTCTTGAGAAATTTCTTGACAAGGAACGGGGGGTATGATAGAAAACGAAAAACTAAATTGGTTTTTCAGGAACTATGGAATCTGAGAAAAGGGGTCAAATCCTAAATCTTGCCAAAAAGCGATTTGAGAGGGTCGGTTTCAACAAAACCACCGTCGACGAGATTGCCAATGATGCCGGTGTTTCAAAACGGACTTTATATCAAGAATTTGAGAGCAAGGAGAAGATTCTCCAAGAACTTTTCATGTTTGAGGCCATGGCGGTTAGAAAAGCGATCCTAAATCAGATCAAGAAAATCACAGACCCCTCGGAAAAACTTCAAACCTACCTTCGATTGGCAAAGAAATATCTCGATCAAAATCCATTTATTGTCAACGTATTGAATGACGGATCCGGTTTCTTTGCCCCATTTCTCAAGGACAAACCCCAAGTTGTCGAAGAAGGTATAGAAGAGATCATGGCCTCTATCCTCAAAGAAGGCATGGAGAAAGGTGTTTTCCGAAAGATGGAAGAAAGGGTCGTCGGACATTGTATTTTCTTATTATTTAAAGGGTTCACTTACGGCAAGAGTGAGGTTAGCAAACCATTCGGCCAGAACCAAACCATTGAATTTCTCAACTTCATCATGAATGGAATTGTCGCCAAGTAGAAGGGAATCCTAAAGCTTCTTTCGATGGATGGGCGGATGTTGTCTTCACCCTTTCAAACTCATTGAACGCAACAGTGACGTTACGTCATGATTCATCCTTCTCTCCATCTCTCTTCATTTAAGAAAAGGGGGTATCCGGTATGAGTTCAAAACAATATGATGTCGTGGTCATTGGCTCAGGGGTTGGAGGTTGTGGTGTTGCTGCTCTTCTTGCAAAGGATTTTGGCAAGAAAGTGCTGGTCTTAGAGAAGGCTCCTCATATCGGGGGTCGTGTCGCCTCTTATACGGGAAGGGGTCATCACGTGACGATCGATGGACTCGAACTGGATGCCACAGGTTTCAGAAAGTCTTTGGCGGATTCGAGGTGCTGGGTCGGTTACTGCGAGCCTGATCTGAAGACCATCTTTGAAAAAGGTTTATTGGATGGATATACCTTTGAAAATGGAGGGCATGGTCTCTTCTGGGGGAATAAATCGCGATGCCACTTACTCCTCGACCATTTGGGAGAACCTGTGGATATGCCAACCAATAAAGGGTTGGGTTATGTCGACCCCAATAACAATTATGCTATCTATCAGGTGAAACCCCGTGAGCCTTATCCATGGATGACGAAGGAGGGCTTTGCCGCCACGTTGAATGCCTTGCGGGATATGGGAAAACTGAGCTTGGAGGAATGCGCGGCAGCCATGCACACCGACCTGGAGACATGGTTGGCGGAGAAGCACCTCAATCCGGAAGCCTATGATTACATCAAGGTTGTGGCTGCTTGTCAGACGGCTATGGCTGAACCGAGGTTGACACCCGCCGGTGATTTCCTGGGATATATGGCCATGGCACAAGATATCGGAATGAATCTCCACACGGGATCGGTGGCCACCATCGCAGAACCGGGCTGTATGGCCATTCCCCTCGCCATGGAGAGGGCATTGAAGAAGGCAGGGGGAGAGATCTGGAGAAGGACTCCTGTGGAAGAGGTCATGATCGAAAGTGGAAAAGTGAGGGGTGTCATCGTCCGTACCCCAAAGGGTGAATATCAGTCCATAGAGGCTTCCCATGTCATCTGCAATCTTCCTCCAAAACATATCTTCAGTGTCCTTCATCCGCGACACTTCCCCGCAGAATGGGTCAACAAACTGCAAGATAAGTGGTGGTCCGCAGGACTTCTTACGGGTTATATCGGATTAAAGAAGAATGTCTGGGAGCGGAATGGCGTGGATGAGCGAAGTTTCATCTGGATGCCTGGAGTGATCCGGCATGAGGGATACATTGGAGCGGTGGACATGGTCATTTGGAATATGTCTGCTTGCGCCAAAAGAGCTCCTGAAGGGAAAAGGGACTTCTTATTCTCGACCGCTCTGACCGATGTGGAGATGCGTCATCCCCAGAAGGTGAAGCGGGTGATCGATTTTTGCATGGATTGGTTCAAGCGGACCTTCACCGATTGGCAGGAGAATGTGGAGTTCGTGATTTGGACCCCTTCGGACGAAGCCTATGGGAATTGGAGACCTGTAGGAGAGGACAGGCCAGAGGTCAAGAGTCCTTATGTGGACGGTCTCTACTTTGTGGGCGATCAATATGGAGAACGTCTGTGGGGGGGAGGGGTGGATGGAGCTTCCCTCTGTTCGGTCATGTGTGCGGACTCCATCATGGGTACGGATTTGGAATGCCAGATCTTCCCTCCCTACCATCGGGGAATCCCTAAGAAAGTGAAAACCTGGTAACCGATCAGAAACGATTTAGACAAGGAGATAAAGGATGGCATTGAAAACGGTCGAGCAGTATAAACAGAGTTTAAAAGATGGAAGGCTTGTTTATTATAAAGGGGAGAAAATCGAAGATGTGACCACACACCCCGACCTCAGTGTCTGTGTCAATACCATGGCGATAGATTATGAGATGGCTGAAGATCCGAAGTACAGAGACCTCGCTGTTGTGGAGGATCCTGAATACGGACCGATCAGTCGATATTATTACACTCCAAAGAACAGTGAGGACCTGCTAAAAGCCCATGAGTTGATCGTCACCTCCACGACGTTGAGCGACGGATATATCCCTTTGGCTCACGATATTGGCGCCGATGCTTTGAATGCGATTGCCATCACGGCCAGCATGATGGGCCGTCAGGAGTATACCGAGCGGATTACGAACTTCCGGAGATATCTGCAGAAGAACGATATCGCCATTTGTGCAGGTGTGACCGATGTCAAAGGGGATCGAAGCCTTCGCCCGTCCGATCCAAAACAGGCCCATCCTGACTTTCATGTAAGGGTGGTGAAGAAAGACGATAAGGGGATCCTCGTCAGGGGGGCCAAGATCCATATCACAGGTGCTGCCTATAGCAATGAAGTCTTTGTCATTCCCTGCCGGTCTTTGAGCGAGGCGGATAAGGACTATGCGGTTGCCTTTGCCCTCCCGGTCAATACAAAAGGAGTGACGATGATTTGTCGGCCCTTCCGATCTCACATCAGTCCTCTCGAATTCCCGAACCAACGGCCGGTAAGAGTCCATACCGACGCCTTTATCATCTTCGACGATGTGTTTGTTCCCTGGGAAAGGGTTTTCCTTTGTGGGGAATGGAAATTTGCAGCCACCATGGTCTACAACTTCGCGCTTCTTCACCGGCGGACCGGGTGCAGTTATCGCGTCCCCCTTTCAGAACAACTGCTGGGAGCGGCCACTGCCATTGCTGAATATAATGGGATCGCCAGCGCTCCCCATGTGAGAGAAAAGTTGACCGAACTGGTCATTTACCTGGAGACCCTGAAGGCCCTTTCAAAGGCAGCCTGTTTTGACTACGTGATGCATGGAGGAATCGCTGTCCCCAACCCCGTCACCACCAATATTGCCAAATATCATTTTGCCCATCAGTATCATGAGGTCGTGAGGATCGTGCAGGATCTAGCAGGAGGCTTGGTCGTGACAGCGCCCACCTACAAAGATTGGCAACTCCCTGAACTGAAGGACGACATCGAAAAGTATCTCGGTGGCAAAGCTGGAATACCCGCTGAACATCGATTAAGAATGTTCGACCTGATCCGGAGAATCACCAATGCGGATCTTGAAACGATCGCCCTTCACGGCGAAGGGTCTCCTTACGCGGAGCGAATGACGATCTACATGGAAGCGCAGAAGCTGATCGCCGATTGCAAGAAGGTTGCGGAAAATCTTGCTCAAATCGAGTAGACGGTCAACAGATGAAACAAGGAGGATGCCCAATGGACAATTCATATCTTTCCTTAGAAGGAAAAGTGGCTCTGATCACCGGTGGCAGCCGGGGCATCGGAAAGGAGATTGCCTTGACTTTTGCTGATGCCGGGGCTGATCTTGCGATCAGTGGCCGTAAGCTTCAAGATTTGGAGAAAGTGGCGGATGAGATCAGAAAGCTCGGGAAGAGGTGTCTGCCGGTTTCCGCTCATGCCCGTAAAGTGGAAGATATGAAGAATCTCGTGGATAAGGTGATGGAGACGTTTGGCCGGATTGATATTTTGGTTAACAATGCAGCCACCAACCCGGCCATGGGTCCAATGGTCGAGACCGACGAAAAAATATACGATCATATTATGGAGACCAACCTGAAGGGATACTTCATGATGAGCAAATTCGTCGGTGCCATCATGGTGAAGCAGAAAACTGGGAATATCATCAATATCTCTTCGGCAGGGGGAGTCAGTCCGGCAGAGGGGCTGGGTCCGTACTGCATCAGTAAAGCCGGGATCAACATGTTGACGAAGGCATTGGCTCTGGAATTGGGGCCATACAGCATCCGTGTCAATGCCATTGCCCCGCGCATTGTGAAGACAGGTTTCAGCGAAGCCCTCTGGACCAATGAGGCTTTGATGAAGAAGGAGTTGGACATGGTTCCGCTCAAACGGGTCGCCTCTCCGGAGGAAATTGCGAGGACGGCCCTTTACCTTGCTTCGACGGCTTCGAATTATATGACAGGCCATGTCATCGTATTGAATGGAGGAGCATTCTTCTGAAAATGTCAACGTGAGGTCATCATGATCGGCATAAAATCCTATGGCGTTTATATTCCCTATTTTCGGTTGAGCAGGGCTGAGATCTCGAAATCTTGGGGAGGGTTTCCCACTCCGGGCGAAAGGGCTGTGGCGAACTATGATGAAGACACGATCACCATGGCCGTGGCCGCGTGCAGGGATTGTCTCAGAAGATTTGATCCACAAAAGATCGAACGTCTCCTTCTTGCCTCAACCACCTTCCTTTACGGAGAAAAGCAGTCTGCATCCATTGTTGCAGCAGCCGTTGACCTGGACAAGGGGGCACTGACATTAGATCTTTCCGGCTCATTAAGATCCGGAACCACGGGTGTGCGATTGGCTTTAGACGCCGTTCGTGGAGGGACTTCAAAGGATGTCTTGGTTTGCGCGTCTGATATTCGCATGGGCCTTCCGAACGGAGCCAAAGAACTGGAATTCGGGGACGGTGCTTCGGCTTTGCTTCTCGGCGATACCGAGGTGATTGCTGCGGTGGATTGTATGTTTAGTTCGAATGAAGATATTTATGATGTCTTTAGGCCCGTTGAAGAGACCTATGTTCGCTTCTGGGAGGACCGGTTCTGCAGGGAAGTGGGTTATACCAAGATCATGTTAGAGACCATCACCGCGGCAGCAAAGAAGTTTAAGTTTACGGCTAAAGATTTTGCCAAAGCTGTCCTCTATGCTCCCAACCCCGGATACCTTATCGGAGTTGCAAGAGCCTTGGGATTCGATGTTAAAACTCAGCTTCAGGATTCATTGTATACCCCGGTGGGAAATACGGGAACCGCCCTCTCGTCGATGATGCTGGCTGCTGCACTGGATGAAGCCAAGCCTGGAGACCGAATTCTCTGGGTCGGTTATGGCGATGGCGCAGATGTCATCGTTTTAACCGTGACCGATGAGATCACCAAAATTCAGGAGAGAAAAACCGTTCAAAAGCATCTGACAGCAAAGAATACCCTGGGCTATCAAAAATACTTGCGATGGCGCTCGGTGATCGAAACAGAGCCGCCCATGCGGCCTAAGCCAGAACCGGCCTCTGCCGTTGCCCTCTACAGAGATCGAAAATGTGGGATGGCTCTTTATGGGGTGAAGTGCAAGCATTGTGGTACGGTTCAATATCCCGTTCAGCGGATATGTATGAATTGCCTCTCCAAGGACAATTTTGAGGATTACGGTTTCGCTGATCGAATCGGTAGGATCACTACTTTCTCCCACGACAACTTGGCGGTCTCACCCGACCCCCCTTCCACTGTGGCTGTCGTTGACTTCGAAGGAGGAGGAAGGATAATGATGGACATCACGGATCGTGATCCTTCGGAGATCAAGATAGGGATGCCAGTGGAGATGACCTTTCGGCACATTCGCTACGTGGACGGGATTCATAACTATTGGTGGAAATGTCGTCCGGTGAGATCATCCGTCCTGTGAAATGAACCATTAAATCAGGAGTGGAGAGAAGATGGAAAGCATTAAAGACAAAGTGGCCATCATCGGTATGGGTTGTACCAAGTTCGGCGAAAATTGGGAGAAGAGCTACGACGATCTGGTCATCGAAGCCGTCTACGAAGCCTATGAAGATGCGGGGATGAACCCCAAAGACATTCAAGCCTACTGGATTGGCTCTTACTGGTCGGGCATGCCCGCTCCCAGCATGCCCTTATCGACGATCCTAAAGGTGGACTATAAGCCTGTGACCCGGATCGAGAACATGTGTGCCACGGCCTCCGATGCCCTCAGGAATGCGGCTTATGCAGTGGCCTCTGGAGCCTGTGATGTTGCCCTGACCATTGGCGCTGAGAAATTGAAGGACTCCGGCTTCAGCGGCCTTCCGACGGATGAGATCGCCATGGGAATCACCTCCACCGCCCCCAATACGTTTCGTAGTAGGAATTTTACGGCACCCAGCCATTTTGCTATGATGGCGACCAGTTACTTTAACAAATATGGACTGAGCCCGGAGGAGGGGAAAAGAATGCTGGCCAAGATCATGGTGAAGAACCATCACAACGGCAGCCTCTCTCCCAAGGCCCATTTCCAACGGGAAATCACCGTTGAGCAGGTCCTCAACGCACCGACCATCGCATGGCCTTTGGGTCTTTTGGATTGCTGTGGGGTCAGCGATGGGGCCGCAGCCGCCATCCTGGTCAGGGGCGACAAAGCCAGGTCCTTCAGGAAAGATCCTATTTTTGTCAAGGCATTGCAGATTGCTGTAGGGTGGCAGGAAGGCTACATGAACCCAAAGCATGACTGGACGATGGTGAAAGAGACTTACCAGGCGGGTCTGGCCGCCTATGCAGAAGCAGGGATAAAAGATCCCCGAAACGAGATCAGCATGGCTGAGGTCCACGACTGTTTCTCCATCACGGAAGCGGTCATTTATGAAGACCTGCAATTTACACGCCGTGGAGGGGCGAAGGAGGAGGTAGATGCCGGGACCTTCGAACTGACGGGCGAGTTGCCGGTCAACATGGATGGTGGGCTGAAATGTTTCGGGCATCCGATCGGAGCGACGGGTCTGAGAATGATGTATGAAATTTATAAGCAGATTCAAGGTAAGGCAGGTCCCCGCCAGGTGAAAAATCCGAGATTGGGCCTGACCCATAATCTGGGCGGCACCCCGGGGGGGGCCACGGTGAGCGTCTGTATTGTCGGACCCTGACCGTCCCATGCGGGGCATTGAAATGACGAACTGCGAGTTCTGAAATACGCAATTCCAAAGATCGTGCTCAAAATCGTCAATCTGGAAACGACCTATAATGATGTGATATTGGCCCTCAAGGGGATTTCATTAGAAGTCCCTGAAGGAGGAATCGTGGCCGTATTGGGAGCCAACGGAGCAGGAAAGACAACCACCATTAACACCATTTCAGGATTTAGAACATCCTTAGATCTTGCGATCGAGGACGGGACCATCGAATTTTTTGGGGAGAACCTCAACGACAAAGAACCTCACGAGATCGTTTCAAGAGGGATCTTGCAGGTTCCAGAAGGGAGAAGGATCTTTGGCGAACTCACCGTGGAAGAAAACACGCTGATCGGCTCGTTCAGTGTGAAGGATAGAGGGCAATTTGAAGCCAATAAGAAGAGGGTCTATGGCTACTTTCCTATTCTGGAAGAACGTCGAAATCAAGCGGCCGGTTACTTGAGTGGGGGTGAACAGCAGATGCTGGCGATTGGAAGGGCCCTGATGGCAGAGCCTAAATTGATGATGTTAGACGAACCCTCTTTAGGTTTGGCGCCGTTGATTGTGAGGGAGATTTTTTCCATCATTCAGAGGATCAATCAAGATGAGAAGAAAGCGATTTTACTGGTGGAGCAGAATGCGCAAATGGCACTCTCTATTGCTCAATATGGATACATTCTCGAGAATGGCCGGATTGTGATGGATGGCGCCAGTGAGAAACTGAGAAAAGACAGGGACATTATGGAATTCTATCTGGGCTTTACAGAGGTGGGAGTCAAGAAGAGCTTCCGGGAGGTGAAACATTACAAGAGGAGGAAGCGTTGGCTTTCCTAAAAGAAAGCGCCACATCTCTGCTCGAAGTCGAAGGCCTCCATATGAACTTTGGGGGAATTCGGGCACTGTCCGATTTTTCATTCAAGGTGGATGAGGGAGAAATCCTATCGGTCATCGGTCCAAATGGCGCTGGGAAGACCACTCTGATTAACTGTATTAGTGGGATCTACCGGGCGAGAAAAGGGACGATCCTTTTTAGGGGGAAGGATGTCACGGGCAGGAACCCCAACCAGATAGCCCAACTCGGGATGGCCCGCACCTTTCAGAACATTGCCCTCTTCAGAGGGATGACTGTCCTCGACAATATGCTCATCGGTCAAGGATATCTGCTTCACTACGGGTTGTTGGGTGCTGCCCTCTTTCTGGGTCGAGCATTGAATGAGGAGGTCAGGGGAAGAGATAAGGTGGAGGAGATTATCGAATTTCTCGATCTCCAACATGTCCGTAAATCCCCCGTGGGGGGTCTCCCTTATGGGATGCAAAAAAAGGTAGAGCTGGGTCGAGCCTTAGCCATGGAGCCTAGACTTCTCCTCATTGATGAACCCGTCAGTGGAATGAACCTTGAAGAAACCGAAGACATGGCTCGCTATATCCTGGATATCAATGAAGAGCTGGGAATCACCATCATCCTGATTGAACATGACATGGGTTTGGTGATGGATATTTCCCATCGTATCACTGTCTTAAATTTTGGGTTGAAGATTGCGGAGGGTGCTCCAAAGGAGATCGTAAAGAATCCAGAGGTCATCAAGGCTTACCTCGGAGAGGTGGGGGATTCATGACAGAGCATTCCGTAAGGGAATCCATGAAGAGAGTTGATACCACTTTGCCGAAGCTCCTGATGGAAAAAGCGCAAGTCCATGGGCATAGAATAGCCCTCCGAGAAAAATATAAAGGGATTTGGAAGGAGATCAGTTGGGGCCAGTATTTAGAGAAAGTAAAATACTTTTGCCTTGGCCTGGTGAAACTCGGCTTGGAAAAGGGAGATCATGTCTCCATTCTGGGGGAGAACTGTAAGGAGTGGCTCTTTGCCGACCTGGGAACGCAGTCTGCTGGCGCAGTGACGGTCGGAATCTATCCAACGAACCCGGTACCGCAAGTGGAATACATCCTGGACCACTCTCAATCTAAGTTTGTCGTGATAAAGGATCAGGAGCAGGCCGACAAGGTTCTTGCTATAAAAGAAAAGCTTCCCTTGCTCAAGAAAATGATTGTTATCGATATGAAAGGGATGCGCCATTACGACGAGCCTTTCATCATCAGCTATCAAAAGGTCGAAGAGCTAGGGTGCCAACTCGATCAGGAGAATCCATCCCTTTTCAAAACGCTTGTCGATCAAACACAACCCGAGGATGTGGCTCTTATCGTTTATACCTCCGGGACAACGGGACATCCCAAGGGAGCCATGATCTCCCACAGGAATATTGTTCACCAGACGATTCATGGAACGATGCCCATCTTGCATTTTACCGAAAAGGACACCTTGGTCTCCTACCTTCCCCTGTGTCACATCTTTGAACGCAATCTCTCTATGTGTATCCCTCTGGTGGTGGGTTATACCATCAACTTCGCCGAATCCGTCCACACCGTCCAGCAAAACATTCAGGAAATCTCTCCGACTTTCTTCGCCGCGGTCCCCCGTATCTTGGAAAAGATCTATTCGGGCATCCAGATCAAGATGGAAGATTCCACTCGACTTAAGAAATTCCTCTATCATTTCTGGATGCCGGTAGGTCGGAAGTCTTCCGAATATCGGATGAAACACCAGCGGGTCCCGATGGGGCTGTTTCTTGCTTATCTCTTGGGTTATCTCTGTTCCTTCAGGTCGATTCGTGACAAAATCGGGTTGCTCCGTTGCCGTTGCTTGATGAGCGGTGGCGCCCCCATTGCTCCTGAGATCCTGGACTTCTTCCGCGCTTTGGGGATTTATACCATCGAGATGTACGGTCTCACAGAGACATCAGGAACAGCGGCTGGACCTCATCAATCCCTTAAGTACGGGTCTGTAGGAGAGCCCTGTCAGGCTCTGGAGTTCCGGCTGGATGAAGGCGGGGAGATTCTTTTCATGGGAGACTCTATTTTTGTGGGTTATTACCGGGATGAGAAGGGCACGAGAGAGGTGATCACGGATGGATGGCTCCACACGGGAGATGTGGGAAAATTGGACGAGGATGGACATCTCTACATCGTTGACCGAATCAAGGACATCATCATTACCTCTGGGGGAAAGAACATTTCGCCTTCCGAGATTGAGAACAAATTGAAATGCAGTCCTTATATCAAAGAGGCGATGGTGATTGGAGACAGACGGCCTTACCTGACGGCATTACTCCAGATCGACTATGAAAATGTGAGCAACTTTGCTCAGAACAGTAAGATCCCCTATACGACGTTCAGGAGCCTTGCACAAAACCCAGCCATCTACGAACTCCTTCAGAGGGAAGTGGAAAAGGTGAACGAGACCTTAGCCCAAGTGGAAACCATAAAAAAGTTCATCCTCATCGAGAAGGAGTTGGACCAAGACGACAACGAATTGACAGCCACGCAGAAGGTGAGAAGAAAGCAAGTGTCTGAGCTTTTTCGGAGCGAGGTTGAAGCCCTGTATCATTGATACGTTCGACGGCGCCAAAGCCCGATTTTTAAATCGGGGTAAAAAGCGCCGCTCAGTATCAACCCCTGCCTACCGGCAGGCAGGCTGAGCCCCTCGGCTTTACTCGGGGCCTTGAGCTTGTCGAAAGGCATACCCCAGGCGCCTGTCCTGAGCCTAGTCGAAGGATCAGACCGGGGAGTCGAATGGGTTGATTTGAAGAAGCGCTGCTGAAAGACAAGAGGAATGAATGATTAAGGTGATAGAGATCATTTTCAATGGGCTCGCTGTGGGGGCAATCTACTCCTTGATTGCTCTTGGCTTTGTGTTGATTTTTAAATCAACAGGAATACTCAATTTCGCCCAAGGTGAGCTGGTTATGTTCGGTGCCTTCATCTGTTACGGTCTTACGGTATTGCTAAAGGTCCCCTATGTCCTGGCTTTCTTGATTACCCTTCCCTTAGGAGCGCTTCTTGGCGTCATCATCAATCTCCTCTTCTTTAAACGAATGGTTGGGGAACCCGTCTTCTCCAATATTATGATGACGGTTGGCTTGGCAAGCATTCTCACGAGCGTGGCTGGTTTCATCTGGGGGCATGATGTCTATGCCCTGCCATCTCCCTTCACCAGCAAGACTGTCACCCTGGGAGGCGTGATTCTTTCTCTGGGGTACGTCTATACCCTTGTGGTTTCGATCCTATTTGTTATCCTCTTTATTCTCTTTTTTAATCGGTCCTTGCTAGGCATTGCCATGAGGGGTACCGCAGAGGATCAGAATACGGCTGGTCTGATGGGAATCAACGTGAAGAGAATTTTCATGATGACCTGGGCCATCGGGACGGTGGTCGCTGGTGTCGCAGGTATTTTCCTGGCGGAACAGACCTTTGTCCGTCTTGCGATGAGCCAAACCGGGATCAAGGCGATGTCGGCCGCCATTCTAGGGGGGATGAACAGCATTGGAGGGGCGATCCTGGGAGGCATTCTCGTGGGGGTCGTTGAAAACCTGTCCGCCACCTATCTCAGCGGCATGGAAATTGGGAATTTTCGTTTTGGTGATATTAAGGACGTCACTGCTTTCGCCGTCATGATTATTGTTCTGATGATCAGGCCCCATGGGATTTTTGGAACGGAGAAGATAGAAAGGGTATAGAGAAGATTATGACCAGTGGTAATTTTAGAGTCACCTATGAAGAGGATTTAGCTCTTTTCCAGACGCTCTGGATTAAGGTCTGGCTCTGCATCCTGATCTTCCTGATGCTCGTCGCACCTCTCTTCCTTTCTCGCTATTCATTGAGCATCCTCAATGAGATGGGCATTGCAGCGATCGGAGCCATTGGCCTCAATCTTCTCATTGGGTATACCGGCCAAATCTCCCTGGGGCACGCAGCGTTTTTTGCTATAGGGGCCTATGCTTCAGGGCTCTTAACGGGCAAAGCAGGCTTGCCATTTCTTCTTTCCCTTCCTCTCTCTGGAATAGCAGCGGCTGCCTTAGGTATGATCGTCGGTATCCCGTCTCTGAGATTGAAGGGCTTATACCTTGCTTTGGGTACGTTGGCTTTCGGTTTTATCGTGGAATACATTCTTTTCCACTGGGACTTAACGCAGGGAAACAAGGGGATGTCAGTGCCCCGAGCGAGTCTGGCAGGACTGGTGATCAGCACGCAAACCCAGTACTACTATTTAATTATGACCTGTGCCGTTTTAGCCACCCTCATTTCAAAAAATCTGGTTCGCACCAAGATCGGCAGGAATCTCATCGCCATCAGGGATCGTGATATCGCCGCTGAAGCGTTGGGAATCAACCTGGCCAAGTACAAGGTCATGGCCTTTGGGGTAAGTTCTTTTTATGCCGGAGTGGCTGGCTGTCTGATGGCGCACTACCAGCGGTGGATTGTTCCTGGAAACTTTGATCTCTCCCTCTCCATTGCCTATATTGCGATGATCATTTTGGGAGGGTTGGGGACCATCTTGGGCTCCATCCTTGGAGCCATTTTGATCACGGGGATTCCCCATGCCATTACTTTCGTAACGGATCTATTGAGAGAGACCCTTCCTGCTTTGAGCAAAGTCATTGTCGATTTGAAAATGGGAATTTTCGGACTGATTATTGTCCTTACCCTTCTTTTTGAACCCTCGGGCCTATTTGGGATTTATAGGAGGGTTAAGCTTTATTGGAAGACATGGCCCTACAAGTATTGAGACAAGGTCATGTCTAAGTCCGGATACGGAGATGGAGGAATGTTTGAATCCTCAAACCATGGTCTTGGGTACAAAGGGGAAGGGAGGTGGTTTTGAAGAATTCTCAGACAAGTCAAAATGAAGCAAAAATTTAATCGAGAGGAGGAGAAATCATGAAGATCCGAAGTGTTTTCATAGTGCTTCTATTGGCCGGATGTCTTTTTCTAACGGGAACAAATGGATGGGCAGCAGAGGTGCGTGGCGTGACCGACAAAACCGTGAAGTTGGCATGCCTGATTGACCTATCTGGTCCAGGCAAATATGGTGGGCCTCCAATTGCCGATGCCTTCAAGGACTATGTCGCCTGGGTGAATGATACGGGCGGAATCCATGGAAGAAAGATTGACATGATTTATGAAGACAATGGAATATTGCCGACCCCTACCATGGCGGCGGCCAGGAAGGTGATCCTCAAAGATGAGGTTTTGGCCATTGCCTTCAATCTGGGGAGTGCAGGCACCAGTGCCATCCTACCCTTATGTGAGGAGAACAAAGTTGTCCTGATGCCTCACGGTGCCAATAAGGTCTTCTATGCTCCAGGAAACAAATGGGTCTTTGTCCCCCACACCGTTCAGTTCGGCATGGCCTCAAGGGCCGTGGAATATATCCTGGAGAAGAATCCCAAAGCACGGATTGGGGTCATTTACCAGGATGATGATTTTGGCCTGGAGGGTCTCGAAGGCGCCCGGGCTGCTGCTGCCTTTATGAAGACCCAGTTGGTCAAAGAAGCGCCTTATAAAGTGGGCACCATCGACTTCTCACCCCATATGACTGCCATGAAGGAAGCCAAGGCCGATGCTATCGTGCTTTGGACCTATCTTCCTCAATCGGCGGCGGTCATTAAAGAGAGGGCCAAGATGGGTTGGGATGTATCTCTCATTTCCAATAATACGACCGGGGTCCCTCCCCTATTCGCTCTCGTTGGAGACTTAGCCGAAGGATACATGTTGGTTACTCCCTATGCCCCTCAGCACACTGATGTCCCGGGGATGAAGATGGTCAGAGACCTGAACAAGAAATACGGAAACCCAGAAAAGACACTGGCGAACCCGATGTACCCGGATTATCTCTATCTTGCAGCCTGGGGCTACATTACAGCCATGGTTGAAGGATTAAGGAAGGCGGGTCCAGATCTGAACCCGGAAACTTTGGTGAAAGGACTCGAGAGTATAAGTAACTTTGACATGGCTGGCATCTGTCCGAACATTACCTTTGGGCCAAAGCGGCATGTGAGCAGCTTCTCCAGCCTGGTCCTCAGAGCTGATGCGAAAAACAAGAAACTTATGATTATCGATCCAATCAAAGACCCTAAGACACCGCAGGATTAAAATCGACAGGTACCCTCATTATCGTTTCGATGATGATCTCCTGAATGTTGATAGCCCTCATTCTCTCGAAAAGAGGGGATGAGGGCTTTTCGGATTGAGGATAGCAAGAGATGATTGAAGTGATTGAAGGACTCTGTACGGGTTGTGCCACGTGTGTTCCCGTTTGCCCTGAAGAGGCCATTTCATGTTTTGGCTTCGCTCGGATCGACGATCGGTGTACGGATTGTTTGATTTGCCTGGAATTTTGCCCGCTCGGCGCATTGGAAAAGAAGAAAGTACAGAGGGAGGGCCATGGTCAAGCAAGACTATGATGTCCTCGTCATCGGGTCTGGAATGGGCGGGATGTCGAGTGCAGCGCTCCTCACTCACGCAGGATACCGGAGTCTGGTCGTGGAGAAACTGCCCCGTATCGGTGGCCGATGCTCAACGATTGAATACAAAGGGGTGAAATGCACTACGGGCGTCATCGGTCCAGAAATGGGAGGAGTCCTTGAGAAGCTCTTTCAGGATGTGGGAGCAGAGTTCGATGTTCGGCCTGCCGGCCCCCCCCACTATCTCATTAAGGGAAAGATTCTCAAGATGCCACCCAAAGGAGGTTTGAGAACTCTTCTCGCTTCGGCCACTAATGATCCCTCTGAAGTAGAGAGGGTCATGGAAGCATTGTCTAAGGCTCTGGGATGGTCAGAACCGTCCAAAGCCATTAGCCTTAGAGATTGGCTGTTGCAATATACCCAGAACGAAGCCATTCTTGGAATATTTCAGACCATGGTCTCCGCTGCCATGTTGGTCAATGCTGACGAGCTTCCTGCTCAGGAATACTTTCTCTTCCTCAAGAAGTTGGGGGGGTACCGCGAGTTTGGCTATTGTCCTAAAGGAAGCATTTCTCTTCCCGAGGCTCTTTCAAAAGTGATTCAACGAAGCGGCGGAGAATTATGGACCCGCTCTCCGGTGAAACGGATTCTTTTAGAAAATGGAGTGGCCTGCGGAGCCATTGTCGAAAGAGAAGGAGTAGAAAGAGAGGTCAAGGCCTCTATGGTCGTCAGCAACGCCGGTCCAAAGAAGACCGTGGAACTGGTCGGAAAGAAGAACGTGGACAAAGGCTATCTGAAGGAACTGGAAGAGACCGTCAGGCCGGCCATGGTCATCTGCATTCAATGGATGACCGACAGGCCAGTTCTTGAAGGAAATTATCTTCTCGTTGTCGGTGCTCGCCGTGTGAACGCCATCTTCCAGCCCACAAAGGTCTGCCCTGAAATTGCCCCCGCTGGTAAACACTTCCTTCTGGCAGGTGCAGCCCCAGTCTCCTCCGTACCGCCTCTCCATGCGGAAAAGGAGATCGAGCTCTGCATGGCAGACTTAAAGGAGCTATTCCCTGGGTTTGATCAACACTCTGAGATTCTTCTCGTGAGCACTTTCCATGGTGATTGGCCTGGATTCCATAGTTGGCCGGGTTATGGCATGAGTCATAAAACACCGATCGTAAACCTTTATAATGTCGGGGATGGAGTCAGTCCTTCTGGAACCGTTGCTTTGCCTTCCACCGTTCTCAGTGCCCGGCTCGTTGTGGAGGACGTTAAGAACAGGATTCAACCCACCGCATAGGAGATCCAATGGAAGGAAGTGGATATTTGAAAGAGAGTGACAAGATCAAGTTACAAGAGAAGGAGTTGACCGCATTGGATGGCTTATGGTTTATGGAGGTGGAAAAGCAATGGGGGTATGAAGCGGCGAATCAGATCAATCTGGAGGTCTGGCGTCGCTGTGGCGAGATCCTCGTACGGGAGATGAAGAAAAGATTACAGCTGAAAGGGGGCGACCTTGAAGAAGTAAAAGTATTATTCGGGAGCCTCCTGGACCTGGATGGTACGACATTTGATTTCGAATCACCCAAGGATCAACGACTCATGCTTAAGATTCATCGCTGTGCCTGGTATGAAAATTTGAAAAAGGCCGGTCGCCACACCCTCCACGACTGTATGGCCATTGACCTAGCCATCCTTCCGAGCTGGCTGAAAGCCATTGATCCTCGGTTGACTTTTCGTCTCTCCAAGGCGATTCCCAAAGGAGATGGGTGCTGCGAAATCATGATCCAATATGAGGATAAGCCTCCTGCATGAAGGGCAAGGGTTATCTATTGACGAAATGAAATTGACAAAAATCGTTTTTTAGATAATAAAATAGGACATGAACCGAGTATCCATCCATTTTAAACCCAATGGGTTTGTGAATTGTATTCGAATGACTAGCCAGTTCTTAGGTCTTCCTCTTTATAAGGTGAATGCCTTTTTTGTGGATGGACTCTTGATCGATACGGGCTCTGCCTTTGGTCGGGATCGATTTCTGAAGCTCTTAGATACTCTTCATCCTGAAATTGTTGTCAATACTCACCACCATGAGGATCACACCGGCAACAACTTTTCGATTAGAGAGAAGTATGGCCTCCTCCCCCTGGCTCATCCCAGGACATATTCTTACTTACAAGATCCCTCTCAGTGGGTCCCATGGTATCGACGCTTAATTTGGGGATGCCCTCATTCCTCAGAGACGAGAGAATTGGATTCAAAGATTCAAACCAAAACGTTCCTTTTCTTGGTCATTCCTACACCTGGACATTCGGATGACCATATGTGTCTTTATGAGCCAAATGAGGGGTGGCTTTTTTCGGGAGATTTGTTTCTCACCGAACAGATGAAATACCTAAGGAAAGAGGAAAATATCTTTTCGATGATTGATTCCTTGAAGAAGGTGGCTGCCCTTCATCCCAAGAAGATGTTCTGTTCCTTCAACGGTTCGATCGATCACCCGATGGACGCCCTCTATAAAAAAATTGATTACCTGGAGAACCTTCAAAGAGGAGTTGAAGAAGGATTTCGTCAGGGCCTATCTCCCAAGGAGATTCAAAAGAGGCTTCTGGGGAGAGAAGACCAGATGGGTTTTATCACCGGAGGAGAAATCTCTAAGAGAAACCTGATCAACGCTTTTCTTGGAAATTGACCATGGCGACTTATCGTCTATGAACCATGGTATTGATGATCCCCCCCACACCCCCCTTTGGCAAAGGGGGGGAGGGGGGATTTGAAAGTCATTTATGTAATTAAAAAGGAGTGAACGATGAAGCAAAAGATTAAAAAGGCGGCGGTATTGGGAGCAGGGGTCATGGGAAGCACGATTGCTGCTCATTTGGCAAATGTTGGAATACCTTCCTTTCTCTTGGACATTGTTCCTCCGGAGTTGACGGATGCTGAGAAGAAGAAGGGGCTCACCTTTCAGAGTCCAGACGTGAGAAACCGGTTTGCGATCTCTGGTAAGAAGAGAGCTCAGGAATTGAGCCCAGCCGCTTTCTACCTAAAAGATGATGCCGAACTCCTCACCATAGGGAACTTCGAGGATCATCTCTCCTGGGTTTCCCAGGCTGACTGGATTATCGAGGTGGTGCTTGAAGATTTAAATATAAAAAGGGAATTGTTTAAGAAATTAATTCCCTTCTTAAAAGAAGGAACGGTGGTAAGTTCCAATACTTCTGGAATTTCGATTAACAAGATGTGTGAAGGTTTTTCAAGAGATTTCGAAGAAAGGTTTCTGGGGACCCACTTCTTTAATCCGCCAAGATATATGAAACTTTTGGAGATCATCCCGGGAAAAACCACATCCAAGGGCATCGTAGATAAAATGTTGGATGTAGGCGAGAGGATTTTAGGGAAAGGAGTGGTTTTTGCAAAGGATACGCCCAATTTCATTGGCAACCGAATCGGAGCCTTTGCGATCGCGATAGTGATCAAAACCATGGTGGAAGATGGTTATCGGATCGAAGAGGTGGATCAGATCACTGGACCTGCCATGGGAAGGCCGAAGAGTGCGACCTTCCGCACGGCTGACATGGTAGGGCTGGACGTGATGGCCCATGTGACGAAAAATCTCTTGGAGAATCTGCCAGAAAAGGAAAGGGCATATTTTCAACCGGCCTCTTTTCTCCAGCAGATGGTGAAGAACCAGTGGTTGGGTCAGAAGACGAAGCAGGGCTTTTATAAAAAGGTGAAAGGTGAAGGAAAAGAAGAGACGCTGGTTTTAGACTACGAAAAACTTGATTACCGGCCTCAGACCAAGGCGAGTTTTCCTTCTATAGAGGCAGCAAAAAATATTGAGGATCTTGGAGAGCGGATCAAAACCCTTGTGACGAGCCCTGACCGGGGAGGACAGTTTGCTTGGAAGATTCTGAAAAAAACCCTTCTCTATTCAGCAGAAAAGATTCCTGAGGTCTCTGATGACGTGGTCAACATCGACCGGGCGATGAGATGGGGATATAACTGGGAGCAAGGGCCCTTTGAAGTTTGGGATGCCATTGGATTGAAATCCTCAATAAAAAAGATGGAGAAAGAAGGAGATCCGATTCCGCCGCTGGTTGAGAAACTCCTGAGCAAAGGATATTCCTCTTTCTATGAGAAGAGGGATGGCCGTACGTTCTTCTTTGACGTTGGGGCAGGACAATACCAAGGCATCGAAGAGAAGCCAGAGATCATTTTTCTACCGAGTTTGAAGGATAGAAAGAAAGAAGTTCTTTCAAATCCCGGAGCCAGCCTGATCGATCTCGGGGATGGCGTGGCCTGTCTCGAATTTCACTCAAAGATGAACACGATTGGGGCAGATACCGTCCAGATGACAAGGGATGCCCTTAAAGAAGTAGAAGAAAAATTTGATGGCCTGGTCATTGGGAACCAAGCGGAGAATTTTTCTGCCGGAGCCAACCTCATGCTCATGCTCTTTGAAATTCAGGATGAGAATTGGGATGACCTTGAAGCGATTGTGAAAGCCTTTCAGGATTCTCTGATGGCTGTCAAATATTTTGAAAAGCCGGTCGTGGCCGCCCCATTTGGCTTAACTCTGGCAGGGGGATGTGAATTTTGTCTTGCCTGCGACAAGATGCAGGCTTCTGCTGAAACGTATATGGGTCTTGTTGAGGTCGGTGTGGGCCTGATTCCGGCAGGAGGTGGTACAAAGGAGATGTTGCTCCGCTCTACAGAATGCATTCCGCCGGGGGTCGACGCAGAGTATTTTCCATTTGTTCGCCGGGCCTTTGAGACCGTGGCCATGGCCAAGGTGGCGACCAGCGCAAAGGAGGCACAAAAATTCGGTTTTATGAGGTCCACTGATCGAATATCGATTAACCGAGACTTCCTGATCCAAGATGCCAAGCAAGCCGTCCTCGACCTGGTCAGGGCGAATTACAGACCCCCTCGCCCCCAGAAGAACATTAAGGTCGTCGGAGAGAGGGGATTGGCCCTTCTTCAGATGGGGCTCTTCTATATGAGAGACGGGCGTTATATCAGCCAATATGATGAGCACGTAGGCAAAAAATTGGCCTATATCTTTTCTGGGGGAAACCTGCCGGACGGGACTGAAGTGACGGAGCAATATATTCTAGACCTAGAGAGGCAGGCTTTTCTGAGCCTCTGCGGAGAGGTCAAGACCCAGGAGAGGATGGAATACATGTTGAAGACCGGGAGACCGCTTAGAAATTAGAGGATTGATGGCGTAGTGGAATATTGGTTCACAAACCCATTATTCCGATTACGAGGATGTATTTTAGAAATTACGATTATAAATGAGTGATGGGAGGTCTTATGAAAGAAGCGGTGGTAGTTTCAGCGGTAAGGACGGCGGTGGGTAAGGCTCCACGTGGAATTTTGAAGGATACGAGGCCTGATGATGTTGCGGCAATCGTCATTAAGGAAGCGGTTTCAAGAGTACCCGGTCTGAAGATGGAAGAGGTGGACGACGTTGTTTTAGGATGTGCCTTTCCTGAATCGGACCAGGGATTGAATCTTGCAAGGGTCGTGGCCATGAGGGCGGGATTTCCTGACACGGTGCCAGGACAAACCGTGAATCGATTCTGTTCCTCAGGACTTCAGGCCATCGCAACGGCTGCCCATGAGATCATGGTCGGAGCCACAGAGGTCATGGTCGCCGGAGGTGTGGAGTTTATGAGTCAAGTTCCGATCATGGGTCTGACCCCTTCCCCCAACCTTTTTCTGGTAGAGCATAATCCTCAGGTTTATACTTCCATGGGGCTCACGGCAGAAAATGTCGCTGAGAAATTCGGGGTCTCAAGAGAGGATCAGGACCGGTTTGCTCTCTTGAGCCATCAAAAAGCAGCGAAGGCCATTAAGGAAGGGAAGTTTAAGGAGGAAGTTATCCCCATTCTTGCAAAAGTGAAAGAGGTAAAAGAAGATGGCACGGTCGTTGTGAAAGAGGTCGTCTTTGATACCGATGAAGGGGTTCGATATGACGCTTCTTTGGAAGGGATGGCCGCGCTGAAGCCTGTCTTTAAAGCAAAAGGCACGGTCACGGCAGGCAATTCATCACAGACCAGTGACGGAGCGGCTGCAGTTGTTCTGATGTCGAGGGAGAAGGCCGAGAAGATGGGAGTGAAGCCTATGGCTGCCTTCCGTTCCTTTGCTGTCGCCGGGGTTCCGCCTGAAGTCATGGGGATTGGTCCTGCTTATGCTGTCCCCAAGGCATTGAAACTGGCTGGCCTCACCGTTGATCAGATCGGTTTGATTGAACTGAACGAGGCCTTTGCCTCACAGGCCCTTTATGTCATCCGGCATCTGGGGTTGAATCTTGACATTGTGAATGTCAACGGAGGGGCGATTGCGGTAGGCCATCCTCTGGGTTGCACCGGAGCCAAGTTGACCACGATGTTGCTCTATGAAATGAGGCGCCGGAATGTTCGATACGGCCTTGTGACGATGTGCATCGGTGGAGGGATGGGAGCGGCAGGAGTATTCGAAAACATCAATGCAAAATAGAAATTGCAAAGTTGATGAATTCGTAATAAGTTGTCATTCCCGTGAAAACGGGAATCCAGAGGAATTATAAATACCTAAAAAGACTGGATTCCTGCTTGCGCAGGAATGACAGAAGATAGTCTTTTCCGACTTTTTACGAGACCAGCAAAGTTAGCAATTAGCAGTGGCTGTTTTCAAGACAAATCAAATTTTGCAATGCTAATTTTGTCCCGCCCCTGCGGGATTAATTTTGCAATGATCATTTAAGAGGAGGATGCTATGGAAGAGTCAAAATTTGTAAAGGGAGGGGCGTTTTTGATCGAATCGATCTCTCCTCAGGAGGTTTTCACCCCGGAGGAATTTTCAGAGGAGCAGCGGTTGATTGGCAAAGCGGCTATGGAATTCACCGAGGGTGAGGTTCAACCGGTACTCGATGATATTGAAGCACAAAAAGAGGGACTTCTTCCGGGTTTGTTGAAGAAGGCAGGGGAATTAGGGCTCCTCTCGGGAGATATCGAAGAAGAGTATGAAGGGCAGGGATTGGACAAGGTCAGTGTCCTCCTGATGATGGAGAAGCTAGCTCAGGGAGGTGGAGGCTCTTTCCTGGTGGCCTACGCTGTCCATACGGGCATTGGTTCTCTTCCCATCATCTTTTTCGGGAATAGGGATCAGAAGAAAAGATACCTTCCAAAGATTGCGACAGGGGAGTGGATCACGGCCTATGCTCTGACCGAGCCTGAGGCAGGATCGGATGCCCTGAACGCCAAGACCACGGCAACGCTCAGTCCTGATAAAAAATATTACATTCTGAATGGTCAGAAGCAATTCATCTCCAATGCTGGTTTCGCGGATGTTTTTGTTACCTATGCAAAAGTGGATGGTGACAAATTCACCTCCTTCATTGTTGACAAGAAATTCGATGGAGTTTCGGTGGATGAAGAAGAGAATAAGATGGGAATGAAAGGGTCCTCCACGCGAAGCGTTATCTTCACCGATGCCAAAGTTCCGGTTGAGAATGTTCTTGGAGAGGTCGGAAAGGGCCATATCGTGGCTTTCAACACCCTGAACATTGGCCGCTTTAAGCTGGGCGCAGGTTGTGTAGGATCGTGCAAAAGCGCGCTGCAGGATGCCGTGACCTATGCCAAGCAGAGGGTCCAGTTCGGTAAGCCGATCGCTGAATTCGGTCTGATCAAGCATAAGATCGCAGAGATGGCGATTCGGACCTTCACTGTGGAAAGTATGGTTTATCGAACGGCAGGGATGACTGATCAGATTCTCAAGACCATCGATCACCATGCAGAGAATGTGGGGATTCAAATGGCAAATGGGATTGAAGAATATGCCATTGAGGACTCTATCAACAAAGTCTATTCTTCAGAGATGTTGGACTATATTGTGGATGAAGCCCTTCAGATCCACGGAGGGTATGGTTATATCCATGATTATGCGATAGAGCGGGGTTATCGGGATTCCCGGATTAACCGGATCTGGGAAGGAACGAACGAGATCAACCGTCTCCTCATTATGGATATGGTGACGAAACGAGCCATGAAGAACCGCCTCCCAGTTCTTGCGGCAGCCCAGAAGGTAGCTAATGAACTTCTCACGCTTCGGCCAAAGATCGATTCGGATGACGGGAAACTCACTTTGCAGAAGGAAATGGTAGAGATGTCAAAAAAGATCGCCCTCCTGGTGGCCGGGGCAGCGGTTCAAAAATATATGATGAAGCTGGCAGAAGAGCAGGAGATCCTTGCTTCGATCAGCGATATTGTGATTGAGGTCTTTGCCATGGAGAGCGCTCTGCTTCGAGCCATGAAGTCCATGGAAAAATTCGGAGATGAAAAATCTCAGATTCAAAAGGCCATGGTGAAGGTTTATGTCAATGATGCCTTCGATCGGATAGAAGGTTTTGCGAAACAAGCCTTCGCTGCCATTGCGGAGGGTGATGTCTTCAGGACACAGCTATCCGCACTCAAGAAACTGACCCGGTTTACCCCTGTGAATACGATTGCCTTGAGGCGGGAAATCGCAGATTCCGTGATCAAGATGGGGAGATATCCGTTTTAAGAAACGAAATAAATTCGAAATCCGAGATTTTCCCCGTCACCCTCCTCTTCTCCCCGGCGAGACTGTGTTGTAATCGCAAGCGGAGGGGAGAGGCAGTCAGGTTCCCTGCCTGCCGGCAGGCAGGCAAAGCTTTAGAATGCGGATCTTTTGGATTATGGGAAATCGCCGCTTGGATAAAATCGAACGTTTTCATACCCCTGGCACGTTTGAATCCGAACGGCTAAAGGTTGCCGCTCTAAATCTTTTCCACCCGACCGCCTCCCCCCCTTTTCCGGAAAATCGGCTTTTTCAAATTGCGACACAGTCTCGGCGAGGAGATCCTTCCTCACTCAACCTTGGCATAGGCGTGACTGAGGACGACCCCACGGTCAGTGCGGGATTGGATCAGGTAACGACCCCCCTCCTCCATCCATCCCTCTGTCACGAGGGAGTCGCCGGGATAGACCACGCCAGATAATCGGGCCTTGAACTCCTTAAATCGTCCCACATCTCCATCACAGGTCTTATATGAAATGGCCCTCACTGCGTGGCCATAAGTACAAAGGCCGTGGAGGATGGGACGGGGAAAACCACCCATTTTGGCAAAATCAGGGTCGACGTGAAGAGGGTTGAGGTCGCCGTTGAGACGATAAAGGATTGCTTGGTTTTCGGGAATAAAATACGAGACCGTGAAATCCGGCCGGGTCCCTTTTGGAGGTTCAAGTGCTTCGGTGTTGGGCCCGGGGGCGCCACCAAAGCCTCCCTCGCCCACATAGAAAATGCCGCTCTCGGTTTCGGCCAGAGGCTCACCCCCCTCTGTCATCACCTTCATCCGCCAGACAATGAGCGCTCCTTTGACCTTGTCATAGATATTTGTAATCTCTCCTTCGATAAGGGTCTTCCCTTCAGGTGGAATCGGGCGATAGAGCTTGATGGCCTGTTCCCCGTGAATGAATCTGGATAAGTCCACCTTCATATCTTTAAAGAGTTCAAGAAATAAACCAATGCCCATCACAATGCTATAGCTGGGAAATACCTTTAAACCGCCTTTGACGTTCTCGTAGATAAATGGGAATTCCTCTGCCCGCGCGCCGATACCCAGGGCATACAGGACCACATCCTTCCATGTGTACTCAAAGGAAATCGGACCGTACTTCTTACCAACCAGACGGAAATCAATCATGCATGCTTCCTCTGTCTTAACTCCTGTTGCCCCTTCCAAATCTCCGCCCAAAGGAACAGGCGGTCTTATCGTTCAAGGATTATCCCGAAGATGGGCAAAATGGCAAGATCATGTAAAAGGGCTTTGTCAAGGCATTGACGCCCAGAGGCAGACCCACTAAAGTCCCAAATATGTTTTACGTAGAACCTCGTCTTGAAGCAATTGCTCGCCGGTTCCTTCAGCGATAATTTTTCCAGAGGAGAGGACATAGTTGCGGGAGGTCATCTTGAAGACCGTGCTCACATCCTGTTCAACGAGCAGGACAGTGATCCCTAACTTGAGTATCTCTGCGATCTTCTGAAATACCTCTGCTCGCAAGATGGGGGCAAGGCCCGTCGAGGGCTCATCAATGCACAACAGTTTGGGTTTGGACATCAATGCCCTGCCAATGGCGAGCATCTGCTGCTCCCCGCCGGAGAGTGTCCCGGAGATCTGGCTCGATCGATCCCGTAGCACGGGAAACAGTTGATAAGCCATAACCAAGTGATTCTGGATTTCGTCCTTGTCCTTCAACAGGTAAGATCCGGCCATGAGATTATCGATCACGGTCATCTCTCGGAACGGCCTTCGTCTTTCCGGACAAAGGATTAAACCCCGCTTGACGATTTCATGGGCAGGTACCTGATCGATTCGCTCTCCATCAAAGGTTACCGTACCCTCAAGAATAATATCACCCTGGGTTGACCTCCGTGTAATCTCCCTCTCCCAGGCTACCAATCCGGTGATGGCTCTTAGCAGGGTCGATTTGCCCGCCCCATTGGGACCCACGAGGCTGACCAGTTCACCCGTATCTACACCCATGCTCAAATTGTTAATAAGCATGGCCTTGTCATACCACACCGATAAATTGGCAACTTCAAGCAGCACGCTCTAGATCCCTCCTCCGCCGAGGTAGGCCTCGATAACGTGAGGATCGTTGACGATTTTATCGGGTGTTCCGTCAGCAATGATGGTCCCGAAATTCAAGACAATAATACGATCCACGATCTTCATCAACCATTGCAGCTTATGTTCGACAATGATCATGGCCGGTCCTTCGCTGTGCAATCGACCGAAACGACCACCCTTGTGCAGGCGCTTGATGGAGTTGGCCATAAGATCAGTCTCAGCAGGACTCAGCCCACCGAAAGGCTCATCCAGGAGGAGCAATTCCGGCTCCGTGGCCACGGCCCGCGCCACCTCCAGCCTTTTAAGGTCACCCTGTGAAAGCGTGGAGGCCTTTTCCCGCGCCATGTCTGAAATACCTGCGAATTCCAAGGCATCCATGGCCTTTGCCTCCAACCGCTTGACCCATTCTCCCCTCTTCATGGCACGTGGGGAAAGGCAGGAAACCATGACGTTGGCGATGATAGGGAGGCGCCGGAAGGGTCTCATATTCTGGAAGGTACAGGCGATGCCCATATTGACGATGTTCCAGGTCTTGAGACCTACGATTTCCTTTTCCATGAAACGGACGCTTCCGGCATCGGGCTTCAGAATGCCGGTGATCAGCCGCAGCAGCGTGGTCTTGCCAGCGCCGTTCGGTCCGATCAGACCCAGGATCTGATCCCTTTCCATGGAAAAGCCGATATCATTGACAGCCCGAAGACCACCGAAGTTTTTGGTGAGTCCTTTGATTTCAAGGAAGGATTGGGTCATATCATCTCTCTTCTCCCTCTTCTCTCAACTCCCTACGTGAAACCTTTCCCACGTCTGTCTTTGGAAGCTCACCCCTGAATTCGATAATCTTGGGAACTTTATAGTGGGCAAGATTCTCTTTACAGAAGTTGATGATCTCCTCTTCAGAAATTTTACCCCGGGCTTCGCTTTCCAGGACCACATAGGCCTTGATGAAATGACCCACCTTTGGGTCAGGCACTCCCACGACGCCAGCAGCTTTGATTTGAGGATGTTGGTAAAGGACCTCTTCTACATGTCTGGCGAAGACCGAATATCCCTTGTACTTAATGAGATCTCGTTTGCGGTCAAAGAAGTGGAAATAACCTTCCTCGTCCATGCTGACAAGATCTCCGGTTCTGAGCCACTTCTCTCCGTCAATGTCGATCAACGACTCCCGCGTTTCCTCCTCTCTTTTCCAATAGCCTTGCATGATGTTCGGCCCATTCAAAATCAATTCCCCAACCTCACCGGGGGGCAAGAAATTCGTGCCTTCGTGTTCGATAATGGCAGCCCTCATACCGGGCAGGGGCACTCCGAAAGAACCATTTTTGGGCCTGTGAATAGGGCTACCGTGGCTTATGGCAGTAGTCTCGGTCATCCCATATCCCTCGAAGATCTTTGCCCCGGTTCTTCTC
>Ga0315282_10001552_pt1 | contig 43010 bp, 29 predicted proteins | sample YL17G07_20_MG_FD_203693 | JGI IMG/M metagenome (GOLD analysis project Ga0315282, IMG submission 203693) | Sediment microbial communities from Yellowstone Lake, YNP, Wyoming, USA - YL17G07_20 | ecosystem: Environmental > Aquatic > Freshwater > Lake > Sediment | place: USA: Wyoming | collected... | reverse complement strand
TCTCGCGGCCCCGAAGGGGCGAAGGCCAGTAGCCGGGGGTGATGCGGAGTGCAACGGAGCGAACCCCCGGACCCGATCTCCCCCGATCAAGCCCCGAACGGGGCGTAGGAAACCGCGCCGTCCGGATTGTCTCCGCCGCCCCGTTCGGGGCTTGACCGGAAGGGAGGGCGTCTGTTCCGGGGGTTCGCTTCACTTCGTTTCGCATCACCCCCGGCTACTTGCTTTCGCCCCTTTGGGGCCGCCGAAAATCGCGCCTGCCGGCACGTACCCTAATTCAACCCCTACCTTACTTGCCAAATGGCACACCGGTCAGAGCAGGATGTGAGGCAGACAAAAGGCAAGGAGGAACGCAGAGAAAAACTCTCGCCTCAATTCTGTCTCTTGAAGCCTCTCTGCGTCTCTCCGCGCCCTCTGCGGTCTGTTTTTTTAGAGCCTCTAAGAAATCGCGCGCTCAGGGCGAGACGGCAGGGCGGGCGCGCTGACCGGCCCGCAGGTCGTTGGTGGGTTCGGCCACCACAACCGCTTCTTTCGAGAGGCCCTTCGCGATCTCGACCACCTGGTCGTTGCGCAAAGCGATTTCGACGGGCCGGAGCGCCAGCCGGCCGTCCTCGATGACCAGCGCCGACCAGCTGTCACTGCTTTTGAAAACCGCCTGCTCGGGCAGAGTCAACACGTCCTTGTGCTCATCCACGATAATCCGCAAGTCCACGCTGACGTAGGGACGCAGCCCGATTTGCCCATTGTCGAAGGCCGCGATCACCTTGACGCGCTGCTGTTCGATTCCCAGGGCCGAGATTTTTTTGAAGCCTCCCGGATAGATGCGCTTGACGCGGCCCTCGGCCGTTCGGCCCTCGAGCGCCTTGCCCGTGATTTCGACGCGCTGGCCGGGCCGCACGCAGCCGACCTCTTCCGAAAGGATGTCGGACTCGATTTCGATCGTATCCATGTCGCCAATCTTCAGGAGCGGCGTTCCGGCGGTCAGGACCTGCTCGTCCTTGACGTGGCGTTCGAGGACCGACCCCGTGGCCGGCGAGCGGATGGTGGTCTTGGTCAGCTGATCGCGAATCTGCGCGATCTGCGATTCGGTCTGGCGAATCTGGGCGAGATAGACCCCGCGCTGGTATTCATTGTCGTCCACCGAACGGCGGACCCGATCATAGGCCACGCGGGCGATCTCCAGGGTCTTGCTGGCCGCGCTCTCGCGAATCTGGTCGTTGGCCAGTTGCTCGCGCGAGGTGTCGAAGGATCGCTTGGCGGTGTCATACTGCGAGCGTTGGACCACGCCCTGGGCCAGCAGGTTTTCCATGCGGCGAAACTCGCGCTCGGCATCGGTCAGGTTGATTCGGGCAATGGCGACGGACTTGGCGGCGCTCTGCCGCTGCAACTGGGCCTCGGTGGTCTTGAGGCGGGCCGACTCGATGTCTTCGGGCTTGGGCTTGGCTTTGTCCACGCCCTCGATCTGGAGACGATCTTCGTCCACCTGGGCGAGGAGTTTCTGCAACTGTTGGAGGAGATCAAAATCGTCCACGCGAGCCACCACAGCGCCGCTGGTCACGTGGGCGCCCTCTACGAGTTCGATCCGGCGGACGCGGCCGTTGATCGGCATCGTAACGATATACTCCTGGTCGAGGCGCGTCTTGCCGTCCTCGGCGACAAATTCGCGCACGGTCCCGACAGTGGGCGGGCAGGTTTTCAAGACCACCGGCCGGGTCTGGACATACCACCAGCCCCCCGCCACCACGACGATCAGAAATGTGATGCTCAACAATCGCTTCATGAGTCGCCGTCTCTTACTCCCGCTGTTTGAGCACTTCCACCATGTCCAGCCGGGCCAGCCGTCGCCGCGCCGTCAAATTGGCCAGGGCCACGAACACTCCGATGCTCAATACCGTGAAGACCAAGGTCTGGTTGCGGATGGAAAAAGGCAAGCGATAAAGGTCGGTGTTGTAGGCCAGGATGATCAGCCGGCAAGCCCCCAGACCCAACGGTACGCCCGCCGCCACGCCCGCCGCCGACAACAGCCAGTTTTCGCGAAACACGATCCGGCCGACCTCCGGGAGCGTAAAACCCAGCACCCGCAGGGCGGCCAGCTCGTGACTCCGTTCGGTGATCGTGATGGCCGTAGCGTTGTAAATGATGGCAAAAGCGATCACGCCGGCAAACGTCAGCAGGATCGCGTTCATGATGTACATCGAGGCCGCGAGCGTTTTCTCGAAGCTGCGGAGGGCCTCCTCCTTGATCCCGACCGCGGCGATGCCCGGAATGTCTTTCAGCTCCCGCGTGAGCCGCTGCTCCGTGCCCCGATCAATCCGAAGCAGCGCGGCGTTGACCACGAGATTCTCGTCCATCAGGCGCGACAGCGCATCGAGATTCATGTAGGCGCCCATCCCGAGATACTGGCGAACCGGCGGGCGCACGGTCACGATCCGCTCCTTCTTGACCTTCCCGACCATCGGTTTGAGCACCACCCGGTCGCCCGTGTGCAAGCCCAGTTCCCGCGCCGTTCGCTCGGTGACGATCAGGCCATCGCCGCGCAGCTCGATCGGACGGTTGTCGGTGTCGAGCAGGCGGAGCATCTGGGTGTCCGGCCGCAAGCCGGTGATCAGGAGTTCCTTCTTTCGCCAACCCGCATGGACTTCGAAGGGATATTCGAACAGCGGCTCGACCCGCCGGACGCGATCCAGTCGGCGCAAATCGCCAATGGCCTCCGCTCCCCGCTCGCTTTCAAAGGTGACCTTGAGGTCCTGTCGCTGCACCTCGCGAAACTGGTGTTTCATGAGGCGATCCATCGAATCCACGATGAACCGCCCGAGCAGGAGAATCGCCGTCGCCATGGCCACGCCGAAAATGGTGACGGCGGCCCGCATCTTGTAGCGCGCGGTGTTGCGCAGGATCATTTTCCACGTAAAGCCCGCCCGCCGCCAGAGCCAACCGATCCGCTCGAGCAGGATGGCGCCCCCCACGCGCGGCGCTTCGGGACGCATGGATTCGGCCGGCGAGATCCGCAGCACGCGAACCACCGCCACCGACGCCCCCAGACAACCCGCCACCACGCTGATCGTCAGGCTCAGCCCCAACACGTCGGAGTAGAACCGGTAGCGCAGGATCGGAAATTGGTAGAACTGCTGATACATGACGATCATCCAACGTCCCAACCAATGGCCCAGGGCCATGCCGCCCAGCCACCCGGTCACGGCCACGAGCAAGGCGAATTTCAGATAGTGGAGCAGGATCACCGCATCGGTGTAGCCATAGGCTTTGAGCACGCCGATCTCCGTTCGCTCGCGTTTGACCATGCGCGCCAGCATCAGCGTGAGGATCAGCGCGGCGATGCCCAGGAAAATGGTGGGATCAATTTTGGAGGCCACACCCAGTCCCCGGATTTCGTCCGATAGAAACCGGTTCGAGGTCTGATCGTACTGTTTGACGGTCGCCAGCACGCCATAGGGTTCGAGGGCTTTTTTGGCGCGATCGAAAACCTCGTCGAGGCGCGCGGGGTCGTCCACCGCGCCGACGATCTCGTTGCAGGCATCGTTCATGTCCAGAATCATCTCGGCGAACGTCTGTTTGACGAACAGAACGCCAAAGCCCGCGTCGTTGGGGATGAACTCCTGCCCGCTGCGGATCATGTAAACATATTCGGGCGAGAGCGCCGTGCCGACGACGCGCAGGGTCTCTTTGCGATTGTTGATTGTGGCGCGAATCCGGTTGCCGACCCGGAGGTGGTTGGCTTTGGCGAAACGATCGCTCAGAATGACCTCGTCGAGTGCGTCGCCGGAGAAGTAGCGCCCCTTCACCATGCAGATGTCGTTCAGGACGGCCTGGGGTTTGTCGGGCATGGAAACGAGCCGGCCGACCTTGGGATCGTCGCTTCCGGCCACGTCGAGGTTGACGTCCTTGACGATGCGTCCGCGGGCGCGAATCACACCGGGGATGGCTTCCACCTTGTAGACGGCGGCCTTGGGAGCGCGTTCGAGGGGAATCCAGAAGTCCGCCAGGCGATATTCGCGATAGTAGGTGTCGCGCGTCAGCTTCAGATTGCGGTAGGCTGAAGAGACGCACACGTAATCGCCGATGCCGCAGAGAATGACCGCGGTCACCGCGAGCGCCTGTCCTTTCGATTTCCACAGGTCTCGCAGCAGTTTTCGGTTCAGCGTGTTGAGCCGGAAAAACGACCCGAACATTGTCCTATCCGTCTTGCGTGCATGGCGGTCTCACCATTCAATCTGGTCGGGCTCCAACGGCTTTTCGTGGACCACGATCTCGGCCACGGCGCCGTCCTTGACGCGAATCATGCGGTCGGCCATCCCCCCGACCGCGGCGTTGTGCGTGATGATCACCACCGTGGTGCCGGTCTTGCGATTGACGTTGCGCAGGAGGGCGAGCACTACCTTGCCGGTGGAGTAGTCGAGCGCGCCCGTCGGCTCGTCGCAGAGGAGGATTTCGGGCTGCTTGGCCACGGCGCGGGCGATGGCCACGCGCTGCTGTTCGCCGCCCGACAGCTGCGAGGGGAAATGATCGCGGCGGTCGCTCAGTCCGACCAGTTCGAGCGCGCGGTCGGCATCGAGCGGCCGCAGCGAGATTTCGGTGGCCATCTCGACGTTCTCGCGCGCCGTCAGGTTGGGAATCAGGTTGTAGAACTGGAAGACAAAGCCGATGTGTTTGCGCCGGTAGAGCGTCAACTGGTGGGGCGTGAGCTGCGAGAGGTCCTGCTCCTCGAAGAAGACTCTTCCCGCCGAGGGGACATCCAGGCCGCCGATGATGTTGAGCAGCGTGCTCTTGCCCGACCCGCTTGGTCCGATGATCGTCAGGAACTCGCCGCGGTAAATCGCCAGGTCAACCCCGCGCAGGGCCGAAACCGTCACCTCGCCCATCACGTAGTCTTTTCGCAGCCCTTCGACTCGGAACAACGAACCGTTACGATTCAAGCCACTTCACCTCCCGCCCTTCCAACCACCATCATACCCGCTCGTCGGGCCGCAAAGTCAAGGTCCTCACCGCTTGCGGGTTTCCTTATATGTGGAGCGCGACCGGCTCGCTGGCGCTGTTTTCGGACCAAAGTTTTACCGACAGACCTTTGCCTTAAAACAGCGGCAGCCAGCTGGCCGCACTCCACAGGCTGGCCGATTCTCGTTTTTCGGGACAATGCGCCCTTCTCCCCCCGCGTGCGACTTCTATGCCCTTTTGTCGAGATACGTCTGCATTTTGCGAAGATTCGGCCCCGTGCACGTGAACGTGCATGTGCACGGCCCTTCTCGCATTTTCAGTTGCGGCCACTGGGTACTCGCCTTTTTCTTTTGACACTTTCCGCCGGGCACGATCTAGTAAAAATTTGATCGTTTCTGGGGTGGCGAGGGCGGGGTTGCGGCACACAAACGGGCCGCCGGAGGGATCGGGTGCAGATTGATCTGTCAATGGTCACCGACTACGGGTCGCGGTTGTTTCTCGCGGTCCTGCTGGGTGTGCTAGTGTCATTCCGGCGCAAGATGACACGCTATGATCAAAACATCATTCAGGCCCATGCGTTTCTCTCGGTGGCCGGCGCGATGTTCATGTTGATCATCGCCGGCGAGCTGCTTCGCGCCGTGGGACTGCTCGGTGCGGCCAGCATCGTTCGCTACCGATACGCCATTCGCAACCCTCGCGACGCCGGCACGCTGGTCATCGCGCTGGGGTTGGGCATGGCCTGCGGGTCGGGATTGCTGACGCTGGCCGTTCTGGGGGGCGTGTTCGTCGCGGTGGTGGCCTATGTCCTCGATCACTTTCCTCAACTGCTCATTTTCCCGCGGATTGTTCAGCGCGAACAGATCGTCCTGGCCCTCACCACGCGCGACTATGACGTCACCATGAAGAAGCTCCATGACGTTTTCCAGCGCCACAACATCAGCTATGTGCTTCGCACCATGGCCCAGAAGACCAGCGAGACCAAGGCCGGCATGTCGGAAATCGAAATGCTGGTGGAATATCCCATTGAGGTCAATCTCACCGACCTGACCTTTGAGCTTTCGGACGAGAACATGGTGCGGATTTCCTGGGAACCGCCGCGGACGATGTACTATTGAGAAACAATGATGAATGATGAATGAAACGCAGGAACAAATAGCGGTCTGGCCGGCAAGATAAGCTGTACCCACACCGATGAACGATGATCGCAGGCCATAACTCCAGAGAACCAAGATGACCAAGCATTATTCATTATTCATCATTCATCATTCATCATGTCGCGCGCATCATGCATCATTCATCATTCATCATTCATCATTTCCTTCTCGTCCTTCATCTTTCGCTTTTTTGATTGCTCTGGCTCTGGTGTGCGTGACGGCCACGTCCTGTTTTTATGCGACCGAGCGAATGGGCGCGGGCGGTGCGGCCCCAAAGACGCCGGGGCAGGAAATTCGTTCTCCAAACGTCACGCCGCGACCGGTGACAACCCTCACCCCTTCGGCGCTGCTGCCGGGCGCCTCGGCCCTGCCCCCCTCGCCCGCCGCACCGACAGCGCCGGCTCGCACAACCGCGACGCTTCCAAGGTCCGCGGCGGCCTCCGGGGCGCGATCGGCTGGGGCAACCATGTCGGCGCCGAAGGCCTCGAACGCATCGCCGGCCGCTCCTGCTCCACCGGCCCCATCCACACCCGCACCCGCTCCGGCCACCAAGCTCTCGACCACGGCTACGACCCTTTCGGCGGCCGCTGCTCTGACCAGCCAGACCCTCGCGGATTTGCTCTATCGAATGGTCGCCGCAACCGAAGAGCACGATCCGCGCCTGGCCACCCTCGACAGTACGATCAAACAGATTGACGCCGACATGAAGGAGATTTGGGCCTCGGTGGGGTGGGAGTTCGAGGCGGTCAAACAGAACTTCGACTACGATTCCACGCGCCACAGCCTTCGCCGCGGCACGACGCTCGGCCTCGACGGCAAGCCCCGCCGCGCTTTCAACCTGTTTGGCGACTATGACCGCGACGAGCGGGATTTCATTTTGCGCCTGAAACGTTCCTTTCTGGGGCCCGATCACGAGGTCTATGTCAAGATCTCGGGGCGCCGGCTGGAGAAAATGGACGCCGTGATCCGCAAGCAGGAGATTCGGCGCGACATCCATCTGGCCACCCTCCAGGCCGTGCTCGAGGTTCTCTATCGCCAAACCATCCTGCCGCTGGTCGAAGAGCAGATCGCCCTGGCGCAGCGCGAGGTCCAACTGCTCTCGGCGTTCCAGAAGGCGGGCGAAGCGCTTCAGAAGGATCTGCTCGCCGCGCAGAGGCAATTGCATGCTTTCGAAGAACAGAAGCTCATTGACCGCCATTCCATCCGGATCAGTCTGAACGACTTGCGTCAGAAAACAGGCCTGCCGAGCCTGGCGTTGCCGACCACGGTGCCGCTGGTGGCCGATTCGCTCGCACCGCTCGACAACCTCAACGAAGAGGAAGCGACCAGCCTCGCGCTGACGGGCCGCCTCGAATACGTGGTGGCCGAGATGCGCGTTCGCCAGGCCGAGCGGATGGCCGACTACATGTCCTGGTATTGGCCGCGCGTGGACTTCGAAGTGGCCTGGAACAAGTACAAAGACACGCGCCGGTTTCTCGACGACTTCCGGCAAGAGAAAGGCAGAATCTTCAGCACCGAGCTGAGCGTCAATATCCCGCTCAACCTTCCGTATCGCGGATGGCTGCGGCGCGAGTCGTTTCGCGCCACCCAGCAACGATACCAAAACGAGATGGAACAAATCCGCCGAACCATCGAGAACCAGACGCTGCGGTCCCTCCTCGACTTGCAGCAGGCCCGCCTGCACGACAGTGTGGCCCGCGACGATCTGACGCATGCGCGGGAGGAGGCGCGCGCCACCGAGCTGCTGGCCGAGCGGCTGCCCGAAGAAATCCAGGGCATCGCCGAGGTCGGACGGCTCGAGGCGCTCCGCAAGGTGCTCGATGCGCGGATCGCCCTGTGCACCGCCGAACACCAGTTGCTCCTGGCCCAGGCGCGCTGGGACTATCAGGTCGGCAACTCCCCGATTGACGAAGCCGTCACGCCGTACGAGAATCTGGATCTGCGTGCCGCCGAGAAGAAGGGCTGGCTGAGATGGTGGACGAGTTTGATGAAATAAGCAACCGGGGAAGACGGTGGTGGATCGCCGCCCTGATCGTCAACGTGGCCTTGCTGGGGATGCTGGGGGCGGCCGGCTATATCCTGATGTCGCGGTCGGGCGTGGTCACCGTCCTCTCGATCGTCGCCAGCCGAACCATCCGCGTCAGCGCGGAACATCGCGGCAAGATCAAGACCCTCTACGTGGGCGAAACCCAGGAGTTCAAGAAGGGCGACCGGTTGTTCGATCTCGAAGATCTGCTGGTAGACAGCCGCATCGCCGAGGCCGAGAAAACGGTCAAAACCTATGAGCAGCAGATCGCCGAACAGGAGTCGGAGCTGGCCCAGCGCCTGCGCGAGTTCGATCCCCGGATGAAAATCGAGACCGCACGGCAGCAGATCAAGGAAAAGCAGGTCGCCGGCAAAAACCTCGAATCACTTCTGGGGGCCGCCAAGCGCCGCGTGGCGCTGAAGGAGGAGGCGCTCCGGACGGCCGAGGAGTTGTTCACCTCGGGCGTCATCACCCGCGCGCGGCTCGACAGCTATCGTCTCGATTGTGAAACCGAGCGCATGGCGCGCGACAAACTCCTGAACGAAAAGCGGGTGCTCGAGACGGAAATCGGCGGTCTGGAAAAACAGATCACTTCCTACCAGGCCATGATCGCCGACCTGACCCGTTCGACCGCCGAGCAGGAGAGGGTGTTGCGCGACAAACTCTCGCTGGCCAAGAGCGATCTGGCCAACCTCCAGAGCGAAAAGGAGTTGCTCTTCTGCAAGGCCAAGATGAACGGGTTCGTCGTCCTGCGGGTGCGAAACGAGGGCGAAGTGGTGGCGTCCGGCGATGCGGTGTTCGAAGCCACCTCGGGCGATGAACTGTGGGTGGAGGCCTATTTTCGACCCGAAGACGCCAATTTCGCGCGGGTGGGGGATCAGCTCACTGTGCGTTACGACCCGCAGACGTTTGCGGCCAAGGTCCAAAGCATCGGCCTGATCACCCGGCCCTTTCCCGTTCAGCGCTCGCCGATCATGCTCCCAAACGAGAACTACATCGTGGTGCGGCTGGATTTCGAGCGTCCGGAGCAGGCCAAACAAGCCGGCCTGCGGCCCGGGATGCAAGTGACCACCGAGATGACGCGTCCCGAAGGGCTCCTCTATCGCCTCGGGGTCAGGCGAACGAGAGAGGACGTGCAAGTGCAGGCGACCGCGCGGGGAAAGACGTAGTTGCGAGTGCGGAGTGCCGAGGGTGGAGTGCTGAGTCCTGAGTGCGCCGTGATGAGTTTTTCACGACGCTGCGCTGCACCCGGAGACCAAAGAAAACCGCCAGGGCTGTTGTAGCCTGGGCCCTTGTGGCCGTTCGCGGGATGGCCGGCAAAACAACGAACGCCCACGAGGGGCTAGACGACAACAGGAATGGTGCGCGCTGAAGAAAAGCGGCCAATTTCTTTTTGCCGTTGCTTTTCCTAACGTTCTCGCGTAAATGTAACAAGGTGATTGTCGAGGGGAGCAACACGAACCGACAATCGAAGTGCGGTGGGTGGCCACGGGTACCTCACGGTCGCCACCCTCCGGCAAGATAGCGCCTGCTTATGCCAGACCACGACTACTACCGCATTCTTGGGATAGACGTCCACGCCGCTCGTGCTGAGATTCGGCGGGCCTTTCGCACATTGGCCCTGCGCTACCACCCCGACCAGAATCCCGACGATCCAAACGCCGAGGAACGTTTCAAGCTCATCACCCAGGCCTATCGGGTTCTGGTGGATCCCAAGAGGCGAACCCACTACGACCGAACGCGCACCGCTGCCGAAACGCAACGCGCCCGCACCGCCACCCATGGCCGCCGCCACGCCGGGCATCGCCGCCCCGAAAGTACCAGCGAGGAGGAGCCAACGCCTCGCCCGACCAAGAATCCGTCGGGCACCTCCGGCGATGAAAAACACTCGCAACGGCCCTGGTGGGAGGAGAAGGGACCGCTTCGTCCTCCACCCCCGCCCCCGCCGCCACCTCCCCCTCCGCCCAAAGTCGAACCCGTGGAGGGACGGAATCTCGAAGTGGATATGACGGTCAGCGGAGAGGTGGCCGAGAGGGGCGGTCGGCAGCCGCTGGCGATTTCACGCATCGAACCGTGCACGGTCTGCAACGGGACCGGGGCCAAGCCCGACACGCCCGTGCGGCGCTGCCCGGAATGCAGCCGGTTCAATCCGTCGCCGACCTGCCATATTTGCGGCGGCCGCGGTCTGCTGGTGGAAGCCTTCTGTCCGGCGTGTTCCGGGCACGGCAAAGCGCGGGTGACCAGGACCATCATGATCAAGGTCCCGGCGCTGGCCCGGCCCGGCCAAAAGATTATCCTCCCCGGCGAAGGCTTGCCCGGGCAGAAAGGCGCCAAGGGCGGCGACCTGGTGATCCGGCTTCTCGTCAACCAGACGGCCGAATACGAGCAACGCGATTCGGCGGTGTATTCCGAAATCCACGTCACGCCTTCGCTGGCGGCCATGGGCGGCACCGTTCGCGTGAAAACCATTGACGGCTGGGCCGAGCTGGTAATCCCCGGCGGAACGCGCTCGGGTACGATCTTCCGGCTCGAAGGCAAGGGACCCATCCTTCAGGACCAGGACCGCGGCGACCACTTCGTGACCGTGAAGATCATTTCGGTTTGACCACGCTTTCCTTTTCCCGCTCATTCGGAACGTTGTCCGCGCCCCGCGGCAAAACGTCGGATTTGGGGCAATCATCAGAAGTTCGTTATCCTGATCAGATGAAACAAAATGAGGCCACCATGTGGACGATGCTCGTTTGTCGGGACAATATGACGTTCTGCCGCTCGGGTGTCGGTATTAAAAGCTCCTGGCGCGACACGGCGTTGCTCTCTATTGCCATTTGCAAATGGATGCAGAGCACGGAGAGTGTTCCCGACGGCCTTGAGCGGAAAACGATCTCAACCTGGCGTACCCGAAATGGTTTTGGGCTGTTTGATGAGAATCGCAACTCGATCGGCGGAGGCAGCCTTTCAAACCATGCTCGTTCGTTTGCTGACAATCGCGATGCCGTTCGCTCTGGCGGCCGCGTCGGCTTGCGGGTCAGGCGCCGGTACTCGTTCGGTGGAAGACCGTCGCGAGCGCGGCATCGTCGTCTATAACCTCGGCAGCGAACCGACTTCGCTCGATCCGGCGCACGGAACCCGCCTGGTGGACCTTCGCGCCATCGGTCAATGTCTCGAAGGGCTGGTGCGCCTCGACGGCGACGGCCAGATCGCGCCCGCTGCCGCCGAGTCGTGGGAAGTCTCGCCCGACGGCCGCACCTATCGTTTCCACCTGCGCGAGTGCCGGTGGTCCAACGGCGATCCCGTCCGCGCGAGCGATTTTGCTTTCGCGTGGCGGCGCATGCTCGATCCCGAAACGCGCGCCTATTGGGCCGATCTCTTCTTCGTGATCGAGGGCGCACAGGCTTACTATCGCGCCTCGCCGCAGGAAAGGACGCGCGTGCGCCTGGGCATCGAAACGCCCGACGAGCGAACCCTGGTCGTGCGGCTGACTCGCCCGATTCCCTACTTCCTTTCGCGGATCGCCCTCGAAGCCTATTATCCGGTCCACCAGAAAACGGTCGAGCGGCTGGGCGATGGGGCATTCCGCGCGCCCGACTACGTCTGCAACGGCCCCTTTCGCCTGGTCGAGCACCAGCCACGGCGGCGAATCGTCTTCGAGCCCAATCCCGCCTGGCGCGACCGAAGCCAGGTTTCTCTGAACCGCCTGATCTTCGTCATGGTCGAAAACGAGTTCACCGAATGGACCGCCTATCGGCGCGGGGAAATTGACATCACCGAGAGCGTGGATCGAAGCGCGCTGGCCGTGATGCGGGAGCGACCCGACTTCCGCTCGGTCCCACTGGTCGGAACTTTCTATCTCAGCTTCAATTGCCGTCGGCCGCCGTTTGATCGGGTCGAGGTCCGGCGGGCCTTCTCGCTGGCGCTCGATCGGCGGCTGCTGTGCGAGCGGATCCTGCGCGGCGGCGAACAGCCCGCGACCGGATTCGTCCCCCCCGGGATTCCCGGCCGGGTAGGGCAGGTTGGCAACCTGTCGCGCGTAGGACGGGTTGGTGACCTGTCCCAAGAGAGAAGCGAGAGGCCAGAGGCAAGAGGCGAGAAGCAAGAAGTGAGAGGCGAGAGGCGAGAAGCGAGAGGCGAAAGTCCAGAGGCGAAAGTCCAAAGGCGTAACTCGACACCTGAAACCGGCGAAGTCAGTGATTTCCGGGCCGAAGGCGGCGATCTGGTTCCTCCCGGACCGCCGACCCCTGATGTGGAATCACGGATTCGTGCTGCCGCCGAAGGTTTGCCCAAAAACCTGGCGTACTCTTACGGCGCCGTTGAGACTTATCGCTCGCTCGCCATCGCCATCCAGATGATGTGGCGACAAAGACTCGGCGTCGAGGTCGAGCTTCAATCGTTTCCGGCGCGCTTGCTCGCCCAGAGCAAACGCAACAAAGACTATATGATCGCCAACAGCAGCTGGGTCGGCGATTATCTCGACGCCACGACCTTTCTCGACATCTTTCGGTCCGACTCGCCCAACAACGTCACCGGCTGGACTGACGCGCGCTATGACCAATTGCTCGACCGCGCGGCCGCGACAACCGACACGGCCCCGCGCGCCGCTTTGCTGCACGAGGCCGAGCGCCTCCTCTTGGACGAAATGCCGATCTGCCCGGTTCATTTCTATGCGATCGCCTATCTCCAACGGCCCGGACTGGAAGACGTCGAGCGCAACCTCCTGGGGCGGATTGACTTTTCGCACGCGCGGTGGACGACGAAGAAATAGTGTTGCGGAGGGGCAGCATGCGGAGCGCGATCCTCAATAACGACCGCTTTGGAGGCGTTTATGAACATGCACACCACGCGCAAACCAATGAAAATCGTCAGCGGCTCGATGAACTACTTTTCGCTGGAACTTTTTCTCCCGCCCAAAGTCTAATCCTGCGTGGAAGCAAGAGAGGCAGATTCTTTCTGAGGAGGATCCACTTATGAAGAGGGCATCCTTTGTCGTCGCGTTGTCGTGCGCGGTTCTCGCCGTGGCGTTTGCCGCACCAGCCGCCGAAGAGACGCGCCAGAAGGAAGGCAAGGGGCTGACGATCTACACCCCATCTCAACGATCCGGACAACCCGTGCAGTACTATCAGCAACAATGGGTCGGCGGCCAATACATCCAGGTGCCGCAGGGATACGCGGTGGTCAAAGACTGGCGAAAGATGAAACTGGACAAGGGGCGGAACGTCGTTCGCTTCACCGACGTGGCCAAGCTGATTGACGCCTCGACGGTGTTTTTCAAGAGCCTGACCGATCCCGAAGGGACGTATGTGGTCGAGCAGAACTATGAGTACGACCTGGTCAGCCGCGACAAGCTCCTGGAGAAGTACATTGACAAGGAGATCACGCTTCCGCCGCCGGCGGACAAGGATTTGCCCCCGCTCAAGGGCAAGCTGCTCTCCACGATCGGGGGCATCGTCGTGGACATAGACGGCAAGATCCACGTCAACCCGCCCCAGCCCAGCGGCATTGTGCTGCCTTCGCTTCCCGGCGGGCTGATCACGCGGCCCACGCTGGTTTGGCTGCTCGATGCGAAAAAAGCGGGCGACCATCTCGTCAAGGTCACCTATCAAACCAACGGGATTCTCTGGATGGCCGACTACACCGCGGTGACCAAGAAGAACGACACGCTGCTCGACCTGTCGGGTTGGGTGACCATTGATAATCAGTCGGGCGCGACTTACGAGGACGCGCAGGTCAAGCTCGTTGCCGGCGACGTTCATCGCGCGCCTCAGCCGGGTGTGGCCGCCGAAGCCGACGGGATGATGATGGCGAAGAGGGCCGGCGCGCCGGGAATGGCGGGCTTCGCAGAAAAGGGCTTCTTCGAATATCACCTTTACACGCTTGGCCGCCCAACGACCGTCAAAGACAATTCACAGAAGCAAATCGAACTCTTCTCGCCGGTCGAGAACGTCCCCGCCAAGAAAATCTACCTCTATTTCGGCGCGGTGAATGTGCCGTGGTGGGGAAATGAAGCTTACATGGACCGCAACCTCGGCACCCAGATGAACAAGAAGGTGGACATCTACATGCAGTTCCAGAACACCGAGAAATCGGGTCTGGGCATCCCGCTGCCGGCCGGCCGCATCCGCGTTTACAAAGAAGACGAAGCCGACGGTTCGCTGGAGTTCGTCGGCGAGGACCGCATTGATCACACGCCCAAGGACGAGAAGGTCCTGCTCAAGATGGGCAGTGCGTTCGACGTCGTGGGCGAGCGCAAGCAGACCAATTTCAACATCAGCGTCAACGACCACTGGATGGACGAGTCGTTCGAGATCAAGGTTCGCAACCACAAGAAAGAGGACATCGAGGTGATCGTGAAGGAAGTGCTCTTCCGCTGGGCCAATTGGGAGATCAAGGCAAAGTCCGGCGACTACGAGAAGATAGACGCGCGCACGATCCACTTCCCGGTCAAGGTGCCCAAGGACGGCGAGGCCACGGTGACGTACACGGTTCACTATACCTGGTGAGAGTAGGACAGGTTGGCAACCTGTCGAACGGAAGTCGGAGGTGGAGGTTGGAAGTGGTAGGCGAGAAGTTAAAAGTGAGAGGCAAGAGGTCAAAGGCAAGAACGTGAGAGAACCTCATCCAAATCGCTTGATTTTGCCGGCGATCGTGGTCTTGGCGACGGCGCTCTGCCGTATTGTGTCCGCGCAAGCTCCACCGCGTCGCTCAAATGACGTGGCCGTGACGATCTACAGCGCGCCGTCGAGGGCGGGGCGTGGGCCGGGTCAGGCCGACAGAGCCGTGCAGCAAAGAGTGATGACTCAAGCCGCATACAGCGGCAACTCCGGCGCGGTCCCGGAATTCGGCGTCGTGAAGGAAACGCGCACGATTGAGCTGCCGCAGGGCGTCGGGCGCTATCGGTTCTCGGATGTGGCGGCGCGGCTCGATCCCACAACGGTCAAATTCCGCAGCCTGACCGATCCGCAGGGAACGCTCGTTCTCGAACAGAATTTCGAGTACGACCTGGTGACTCCCCAGCGCCTCATGGACAAATACATTGACCGGAAGATCGCGCTCGAGCCTGCACCGGGCCAGAAGGGCAAGACCATCGAGGGCGCCTTGCTCAGCACGGCCGGCGGGCGGATGATCGGCCTCACGGGTGGCGAGGTCTGGATTGACCCGCCCGGCAACGTTGTGTTGCCGAGCCTGCCCGGCGGCCTGATCACGCGGCCCACGCTCGAATGGTTGCTTCGTTCGGCGAAAGCCGGACCGCAGAAAGTCGAGGTGGCCTATCAGACCGAGGGCCTTTCGTGGGAAGCGGCCTACACGGCGGTGCTCGGCGCCGACGACAAGACCATGGATCTTTCGGCCTGGGTGACGATCGTGAACCGCTCGGGTGCGACCTACGGCGATGCGCGGCTGAAACTGGTCGCGGGCGATGTTCACCGCGTCGAGCCGCCCAAAGCCAGAAGGGAACTCGCCGCTTATGGCGCGATGAATGCACTTTCCTTGCAAGAGCCGGCCCGCGGCTTTCAGGAAAAGGAATTCTTCGAATACCACCTCTACACGCTCGGCCGCCGCTCGACCCTCGCCGATAATTCCGTCAAGCAGCTCGAGATGTTCGAACCGGTGAGCAACGTCCCGGTCGAAAAGGTCTTCGTTTACTACGGCTTCGTGCCCGAGGGAGTCTACCTCAACCAACCCGACCGAAACGCATCGCTCGGCACGCGCGGCAACACCGACGTGGACATCTATCTGAAGTTCAAGAACGAAAAAGAGCGCCGCCTGGGGATGCCGCTTCCCGCCGGGCGCGTTCGCCTCTTCAAGCGCGACCCCGCCGACAAGCAGCTGGAACTCGTCGGCGAAGATTGGATTGATCACACCCCCAAGGACGAAGAGGTTCTGCTGCGGCTCGGCAGCTCCTTCGATCTTCGGGGCGAACGGAAGCAGACCAACTTCCAGGTGGATGAGGCGAACCATTCGATGCGCGAATCGTTCGAGATCACGCTTCGCAACCACAAGAAGGAGCCGGTGCGCGTGATCGTCAAAGAGAATCTCTATCGCACGCTCAACTGGGAGATCGAGCAGCCCAGCCTGCCGTTCGAAAAGAAGGACGCCCGCACGATCCACTTCACCGTCGCCGTCCCCGCCGACAGTACGCAGCGCCTGACCTACACCGTTCACTACACCTGGTAAGGAACGCCGGCGGCCTCGAGGAGAGGTGAGAGGTGAGAAGTTGCAGGTGAGAGAAAGAGGCACGGTCGCGCGAGTCATCGCGACCGTCCCGGGGGGTTCTGACTTGCGTCCCTGACGAGACCAACACAAGGCGAAGAGGGCAGAACGCGCTGAACACATACGCCTTCGCTTTCCACCTCCAACTTCCCGCCTCCCACTTCTCACGTCCCGCCTCCGCACGGCACCCGTCTTTTTCACTTGTCAAACAAAGGGCGTCGGCGCAAAACTACCACGAATCCGTTATGCCGGCTGTCGGAACCGACCCGCTTCGAATGGGTTGCCGGGAAGGCGCTCGCACCGATCATGCCGGGACCAGATCGAGGGCAATCATGGCGGCGGAACCCGTGATTCCGGAAAGACGCAAGCACCCGCGATTTCAGCTCGAGCTGCCTGCGCGGATCAACGTGCTCTTGGAGGAATTGACCTTCAGTCCTCTTCAGTTCGAAGGGACATTCCTCAACATCAGTCGAGCGGGCGCGTTGGCGGTGGTTCGCGGCCTTACGAAAGAGGCTTACATCAAAATGATCCAACGCCCACGCTATGTCCGGGCGGTGTGTCAGCTTCCTGAGAGCGAAAAGCCGATCACCTTGTTCGGCAAACTGGTCTGGTACGACTACCAGAGCGAGGCCGGGGGATCCGTTTGCCGGTTGGCGATCACCTTTGAGCAGATGCGCGAGGAGGTTTGCGCGGCCCTCGACCGCGGCATCGAGTTGCTCCAAGGTAGTGAGAGCCCAGGAGGGGTGGGCGCGAGTCCACCCGGCAGAGGCGGGCCGTGAGGGCGGACTCCATCGAGGCGTGAGATTCTGAACGTGAGGAGGGCAGAGCCGTGAAGCGTCGCGACTTTCTCAAGACGTCCGCACTCTCGGCGGCGTGTCTGGCCGCGGACCATGTCATCACGTACGGGGAGGATGCGAACGTGAGGAAACCCGCCGGACCGTCGAACGCAGCGGCGCTCCCGCGTCGGGAATACGGCAAGACCGGCGTCAGGCTTTCGATCATCGGCATGGGCGGCATCGTGGTCATGAACGCCGAGCAGGAGCACGCCAACCGTGTCGTGGCCGAAGCGGTCGAGCGCGGCGTCAACTACTTTGACGTGGCTCCCAGTTACGGCGATGCGGAATTGAAGCTGGGACCCGCCCTCGAACCTTATCGCAAGAAAGTCTTCCTCGTCGGCAAGACGCTCGAACGACGCCGCAAAGGAGCCGAGGCCGAGCTCAAGCGCACGCTCGAACGGCTTCGCACCGACCATCTCGATCTCTATCAACTCCATGCCCTCGCCGACGTGGGAAAAGACGTGGACGTGATCTTCGGCAAGGGCGGTGCGATGGAGGTTTTCCTCGAGGCCAAGAAGTCGGGACGGGTTCGCTTTCTGGGTTTCTCGGCGCATTCGATTGACGCGGCGCTGGCGGCCATGGACCGCTACGATTTCGACTCGATGCTTTTCCCCATCAATTTCGCCTGCTACTATCGCGGAGATTTCGGCGCGCAGGTCATCGAGCGGGCGCGGTCGAAAGGGGTGGCGCGGCTGGCCCTCAAGGCGATGGCTAGGCAGAAGTGGCCCGACCGCGACCCCCAGCGCAAGAAATACGGCAAGTGCTGGTATCAGCCGCTGACCGACCCGCGCGAAGCCGGGCTGGGCCTGCGCTGGACCTTGAGCCAGCCCGTGACGGCGGCCATCCCGCCCGGCGAAGAGTCGCTCTTCCGAATGGCGCTCGACCTTGCGATGAGTTTCAAGCCCCTCTCCGCAGCGGAAGAAGCGGAACTGAAGGCCCTGGCCAAAAAGCAGAATCCCATTTTCCCAGCCGGTTAAGGAAACATTAGGTTTGTCTCCCGATCTTTCTCTCTATCTTCACGTTCCGTTCTGTCTCTCCAAATGCCCCTACTGCGATTTCTATTCGGCGGCGGTGGGGGCGTTGGGCGTGGAGCCGGAGGAATATTTCCAGCTCGTCGCGCACGAGTTGGAGCGGTTATGTTTCGAGGACAAGAGTCTGCCCAGGCGCCGGCTCGTCACACTCTACTTCGGCGGCGGAACGCCGAGTTTGGTGGATCCGGGGCTCTACCGGCGATTCTTCGAGCATCTGCGCAACATCTTTGAGCTCGCCCGGCGGCTGGAGTGTACGCTCGAAGTGAATCCTGGAACGGTCGAAGAGCAACGGACGACGGACAACGGACGACGGACAACGGACAATGAGAAACAGGCTGCAGGCTACAGGCTACAGGCGGCAGGTAAAAGCACCGATAGGAATCTCCAACAGGACCGCCTGGACGAGTTTCTGAGGCGGGGCGTGAACCGGTTGAGTGTTGGGGTCCAATCTTTTTCGGATGAGACACTAGCGGGATTGGGACGGGCGCATCGAAGCACCGACACGCGGATGTTGCTCGACCGGCTTCGTCGTGTCTCTGTGTCGGGCAATCTCACGTGGGGGATTGACCTCATCTTCGGCGCGCCGGGCCAGGCGATCGCGCAATGGGAAAACGATCTCGACGCGGCTATCCGCTACGAGCCTCACCACATTTCCGTCTATGGAATGACCGTTCATGAGGGCACACCGTTCGGCGACCTCAGGCAAGCGGGGCGGCTCGAGCTGCCCGACGAGGAATCACTGCGCGCGATGTTCCTGCTCGCCCGGCGCCGGTTGATCGCCGCCGGCTATGAGCATTACGAGATTTCGAACTACGCGCAGCCGGGCTTTCGCAGCCGCCACAACGAACGCTACTGGACCGGCGGCGATTACCTGGGGCTGGGCGTGGCGGCCCATTCGTTCGTCGGCGGTGTCAGATGGTCCAACCCGGCCAACCTGGCTCACTATCGCGAGAATCTGAAAGCGGGGCGCCTCCCGCGCCAAATCGAGCCGCCGCCTCAGGGCCGCGCGCGGTGGGGCGAGCAGGTGATGCTGGGATTGCGCCGACTCGAAGGAATGGACCTGGCCGAGTTCCGCGAGCAGTTCGGCGCCGATCTTGCCGTACTCTACGGGAAGGAGATCGCGCGGCTCGCCGACGCCGGTTTGATTGAGGTCGCCGATGGACGCCTTCGCCTCACCGAGGAAGGGCTGCTCGTTGCCGATGCCGTGACGGCCGAGTTTTTTTGAAGAATGAAAGAGGAACCCTGAGTGCTGAGTTTCAAGTTCTGAGCTCTGGGTGGTGGGTGCTCGGCGGAGAAATCTGGCATCTGGAAATCGCGTGCGCGTATCAATCAAAAGAATCGCTCATGCCTCGCAGCCTCGCAGGCGTTGGCGCTTTGTTAAACTTGAAACTTGAAACCTGAAACTTGAAGCGCAAGACTCGACTGGCGTAGATTGGCACTCAGCACTCCCAACTCATATCCGGAGACTCCGATGGCCGCCGAAGCTCACTCCTCACCCGAACGTCGCTCCGTCATTGATATCCGCGCCCGCAACCTGCCGGAAGCGTGGGAACGAAGCGTCGTGGCCTGCTGGCAGGACGGCGACGCCTTTCGCACGGAGTACGACAAACCGGGCGATCCGCCCAGTCGCGATGCCGTGGCGGTCATTGTGGTCGAGCAGCCCTTGTCCGAGCCACGCATCCACCGTGCGATCCCGTGCGGCCTGGCCGACCTCGAAATCTATCGCCAAGAGGTCTTGTTCGGCGTTCACGACAATTGGATTTGTCCCCAGGAAGGCCGCTGGGAATACACCTATCACGAGCGGCTGTTTGCCTACCACGTGCCCGGCATCGGCGCGATCAACCAGATGGAGAAAGTGATCGCCAAGCTGGCCGAAGCGCCCCACACGCGTCGCGCCCAGGCCGTCACCTGGCAGGTCTGGCAGGACATCGGCATCTCCGATCCGGCGTGTCTGCAGCGGCTGTGGTTTCGCGTGTTCGACGACCGCCAGCTCGACATGCACTCTTCGATGCGAAGCAACGACGCGTTCAAAGCGGCGTTCATGAATATGTACGCGTTCACGGATTTGCAGCGATGGGTCGCCGGGCAATTGTCCGAACGCCTGGGCCGGCCGATCACGGTCGGTCGCTACATCCACAGCGCCGACTCCTACCACATCTATGGTTCCTACTTCGCGGAGTTCGAGCGCTTCCTCAAGCTCATCGCCTCGAAATCATTCGAAGAGCGCACGCTCGCCACCGCCGACGTGCAGGACCTGCTCGACGACGGCCGCGTCACGCTCTTCAACGGCACCCAGACCGACATCCCGCTGCCCGGGGAACACCTCGTTCGTCTCTATCACGAGATTCCCGCCTCGCGCCGGGGCGAACTCGACCCGAACCAACTGGCACGAATTCACCAAGTAACCGCGCAAGAACGATGAGGGAATGCTGGCGTGCGACGGACGAGAAGGAGACATGGCCGGCCAATCGTAAGTACGGCCCAACACAATAGAGGGATCAAATTCCTCCCTTTCAGAAGTGGGTTGTGATTCTCGCGGCCCCTTTGGGGCCGCCGAAAACCGCGCATGCCAGCGCGTACCCCAATTTAACCCCTCTATTGTGTTGAAGTGTACTGGGCTACAGCAGCCCTGGCGATTCTCATTGGTTTCCGCGCACAGCCTTCCTATCTCTCCGCCGGATTGTAGGTTCCCACAATCTTCGGTTTGGCGGGATCGCTCACGTCAATGATTTGAAGGCCCCGGTCGGCATCGGCCACATAGGCCAGCCCGCCCGAAACGGCAACGATCACCGTCGCGCCCGGCAGGTCACAATACCCCTTCAGCGTGGGTGACGTGGGGTCGGCCACATCTACGATGCTCAGCCGTGGCTGTGCCGAGGTCACGTAGGCCAAACTGTTTGAAACCGCCACCTGCAGCGCGGCGCTCGGCAATTTGCAGGTCCCCTTGAGCGTCGGCGAAGTGGGATTGCTCACGTCGAGAATCTGCAGGCCCGTCGGCCCATCGGCGACATAGGCCCGCCCCCCCGAAACGGCCACGCTATTGGCATGGCCCGGCAGCTGGTAGGCGGCCACGAGCGTCGGCGAAGTGGGACGACTCACGTCCACGATGTTCAGGCCCCATGCGGCGAGGGTCACATAGGCCAGGTGGCCCGAAAGCGCGATGCTCCGCACCCATCCATCCTTCACAAACGCAACCCGCGCCTTGAGGGGAAGTGTCGCGCCCAGATCAAAAATCTGCAATCCTTTGGCGCCACAGGCGGCATAGACCAGGCTGCCCGATGTCACGGCCTGTAACGCCCCCGCCGTGCTGCTGGTGGCGATGACCGTCGGCGCTGCGGGATTCTTCACGTCAACCACCCAAAGACCGAACGTATAAAGGGAGACAGCCGCCCGACCGTCCGAAACCGAGATGGTCTGAACAATGTACGAGGTCGGAAGGCTGCTCATCCGGACGGGACGCGCCGGATTGGTCACGTCGAGAATCGCCAGGCCCCATCGGTTTCCGACTTGTTCACCGACGTAGGCATAGTGGCCGTCCACCGCCACGGCGGAGCAGTAGGTGCTCTCCACGGGCTTGGGGGTCGGTTGCTGAGCGACTGGCCGACTCACCTCACTCGGTTTCCGTTCGGCAGCGGCGGGTGTCGGCCTCGGTGCGGCAGCGGAGGGAGTCGGCTTTTCCTCGGGTGGGCGCGAAACGGATTTCCAGATCGCCCACACGGCGACAATCACACAGACGACGACCACGACGACCACCACAAGGGCCAACGAACTGTTTGGAGGGTGCTCCGGTTGTTTCTTCTCACCCATTTCTTCCGGGTCCATTTTCTTCCTCCCGAGAGATGAGATGTATTCGATTCGGCGCCGGTGAGTTCCTGGCGCGGTTTGCCTCTCCGGCGCCGGCTAGGACGGCTTCGATTCCACCGGCGGCGGCGGCGGTTTGTCGTTTGGGCACGCGGCATCCTTACGTCTTGTTTTCAATTGCTCGATTTTGCTTGCCAACGCGGACGGGTCAAAGGGCTTGGTCAGGAACGCGTCGGCCGAGGTCCCCAGGCGCCAGAACGAATCGGGCAAGTCCGATCCCTTGGTCGCCGCGGTGATCATCACGACCACGGTGTCCGGTCGCTCGGCTTTGATTCGTTCGCACACGGTCAGGCCGTCCGCGCCGGGCATCACCAGGTCAACGACCACGACCTCGGGTTCGATTTCGGCCAGCCGCGCCAAAGCCCGTCGGCCGTCGGTCTCCGCCACCACCTCGTAGCGATCGCCCACCGTCAGACGCACCATCTCGCAGACGTCGGGATCATCGTCAACCACCAGCAATCGCGGCCGTGTCATGAGAATTTCCCGTTACCGGATCGAGCAGGTGTTCGCCTTTGAACGTTGCGGCTCCGGCGCCGTTTGAAAAACGAAGATTCTTTTTCCTCCCCCCGCGCGACGGTCTGCAAAGAAACGATAAGAACCCCTGCGATGTCAAGCCACGGAACACACTCCGCCGTCAACCGCCTGTAGCCGCCGACGTAAGGGGGCGGACAGCTTAGGTGCGCCCATCCGCCTCCTTGCCTTGGCGGCTACAATTCCCCGTCCACCTCCTTACGTCGGCGGCTACAATTCGTGGTGATAATAGAGATTACGGCTCTTCGCGCTCGCGCTTGAGGCGGGCGAGACGCGCGTAAAATTCTATCCGCTGGCCGTCCTCGAACTCCACGTCCAGGACCTCATTTCGCCCCGAACCGCGAACCTCGCGGATCGTGCCGCGCCCGAACGTGGGATGCACGAGCGTCTGCCCGGCTTGCCACTGATACGTGCTCCTGCCGCTCGTGACAAACCCTTCAGACTGTCTCCGTGCCGGATGCCGGGCCGGGGCATAATGCGGGTCGTGATGCGCCGAGGGAGGCGTCGGCCCCGACTGCGCCAGCTCCGCGCGAACCTCAGCCAGTGTCGCGCGGTCGGGCCCGCACGTCATCTCGGCGGGGATCTCCTTCAAAAAGACCGACGGCGGACTCCACCGCGACTCCCCGTGCACATAGCGGTTGGCCGCGTGACTGAGGCACAAGACGTCTTTCGCGCGCGTCACGCCGACGTAGAACAACCGCCGTTCCTCCTCCAGCCCCCGCTCCAGCAGCGACAGAAAGTGCGGAAAGATGTCCTTTTCGAGCGCAACCATGAACACCACGCGAAACTCCAGCCCCTTGGCGCAGTGGAGGGTCATCAGCGAAACGCTGTTCTCCTCGGCGTCATACTCATCCACGCTCGTGCGCAGACTCGTATACTCGAGAAAGTCGGTCAGCGTCGCCGAAGGCCGCTCGGTTTCGAACTGCGAGATCGCGTTCTCGAGCTCCTCAATGTTCTCGCGCCGCGCGAGGACTTCGAGCGACGCCGGATCGCCCAGCGACTCGAGGTAGTCCGTCTCCGTGAGGACCACGTTCAGCAGCTCGAGGATCGAAGACGACCGGGCGTGTTCCGCCCACCCTTTCAATTGGGCGAGAAAACCGGCGACTTTGCGGTCGGCCGCATTGGGGAATGCGCCCTCGGCCCGCATCGCCTCGATGGTCTCGAAGAAGGTCCGGTTCTCGCGCATGGCGCGGGTCAGAATCGTCGCGACCGTCTTCTCCCCGATCCCGCGGCGCGGCGTGTTGATGATTCGCCCCAGCGCCATCGAGTCATAGGGATGGACGACCACCCGCAGATAGGCGAGCAGATCCTTGATCTCCTTGCGGGCGTAAAAGCCCACGCCGCCCACGACGCGATAGGGAATGTCCGCCCCGCGCAAGCGTTCCTCGAACAGGCGGCTGAGCGCATTCGTGCGGTAGAAGATGGCGATTTCCCCGTAAGGGACGAGGCACTCGGTGTGGACCCACTCGATCAGGTGCACGACCTGGTCGGCCTCCTCGCGGTCGCCCGCGCTCTCGAACACGAGAAGGGACGGGCCGTTGCCGCGATCGGTCCAGAGGTTCTTGCCCAGGCGCTGCTTGTTGCACGCAATGACTTCGGAGGCGGCGCTGAGGATGTTCTGCGTCGAGCGATAGTTTTGTTCCAGCCGGATGAGCTTCGCGTCGGGAAAGTGCTTCTGAAATTCCAGCAGGTTTCCGATGTCCGCGCCGCGCCAGCTGTAGATGCTCTGGTCCTCGTCGCCGACCACGCAGATGTTGCGATACTTGGCCGCGAGTGCCCAAATCAGCCGCCACTGCACGTGATTGGTGTCCTGGTATTCATCCACCATCAGGTAGCGATAGTGTTCCTGATAGCGCTCCAGCGTCGCGGGGTCGGTTTCGAACAGCCGGACGACCTCGGCGAGCAGATCGCCGAAATCGAGCGCGTTGTTGCGCCGCAGGATCTGCTGATAAGCCGCGAAGAGGTCGGCATAGAGTTCGGCCCGCGCCGGATCGCCCGGTTGTTGCCGGAGGTCCTTGGGCCCCTGGAGCTTCATCTTGGCCTGATCAATCTCCCAGCGCGCCTGGCTGGGCTGGACTGCGCCGCCCTTGACGTCCAACCCCAGGCCGCGGAACACCTCCTTGAGGACGGAGATTTGATCGTCTTCGTCGCAGATCGTGAAGTCGCGCGCAAAGCCGATCTTTTCGGCTTCGCGCCGCAGGACCCCCGCGCACCATGCGTGAAACGTCGAGATGGCAAACGGCATGTCGCGGCCTCCACCGAGCAGCTGCCGGACGCGTTCGCGCATCTCGTCGGCCGCCTTGTTGGTGAACGTGGCGGCCAGGATTCGGCCGGGCGAGATCCCGCACTGCTGCACGAGGTAGGCCACGCGATAGGTGATTACGCGCGTCTTGCCGCTGCCCGCGCCCGCAATGATGAGCAGCGGCCCCTCGGTCGTGGTCACCGCTTCGCGTTGGGGTGGATTGAGGTTTTCCAATAGGTGGTCAGTCATGGCTCTTGGACCGCCGGCGGCCTCGCCGGTGCTTTGATGGACCGCCGGCGGCCTCGCCGGCGTTCCTTATTCCATCTTCGCAACAGCGTTCGCCAGAAAATGCAGCCGCAAGTCCTCTGGTAGAATCTGGCGCATCTCTCGGACACACCATTGTGCCACATCGTGCATTTGGCGCGCCACCGCGGCCTCGCAAACCATCCGCAGTACATTGAATGCCGCTTCGTCGCCGTCCTTCTCGCGAATCTCCGCCAGATGGGGTGTGACCATCGCTCCGGCCTGGAGCACCTCGGCCATCCGTCCCTCACGATAGGCCACGCCCAGAAGCATGCGCTCATAGGGCCACTGGCGCAGGGGATGCCACGCGCGGGCTTCCTGGATCGCTTCGCGCGCCTCTCGCGCCAGTGTCGCCGTATTGGCGCCGTCGCGCTCGAGCAGCCGGCAAAGCACGCGGGCGCGGAGGTCCGCCAGCCCCGCGGTGCGAAACCGCGCCACCTCGCGGGCCAGCTGCTCGCGTTGCCAGTCGGGCCGATCCGACCGCGCGGCGATCCACTCCTCGACAGCCCGCGGATCGTTGGGGTAAGCGGCTCGCCAGCGCTCGGTCCAATCGGCCCCTTTGCCTTCGAACAGCGAGCCGGTCATGCCCGACAGTTGATGGAAAGCCGCGAACTCCTTGCTGGTCGGCGGGCGCGAGGGCCGGTAGTCGTCAATCCAGAGCCGCCGGCTGGGCCCCGACCAGGCCCGCATGTCGAGCGACTTGATCCCCAGGGCATAGGCGCCGGTGAAGAACCCCACCGGGGCCCGGTATTCGAGATAAGGATAGAAGTCGCTGTTGACGACTGCCTGGCGAAACAGCGTGGTCGGCGCGGTGGTGTTGGTAAACATCTGCGTCGCCAGCAGCGCCAACGGATGCTGAATCCCCAGCCGCCGGAGATCGCGCAACACACCCGGCTGCTCCATCTGCTCTTCCATCCAGGCGAAATCCGGACGGAAAGGACTGGGCGATCCCATCAGCGCCACGTCATAGCGGTTCATGTTCCAGATGGTGAAATAGGGGAAGGCGTCGGTGAACGTTCGCAGCACGCTCAACAGCGTCGCATCGTCCAACTCATACACGTGAATCCACTGAACGATCCGTCCGTCGGGCGCGAGATGCTCGCGGCAGACCTCGAAAAACTCCTTTGAAAACAGCCCCGCCACGCCCGCGATCCACGGGTTGGTCGGCTCGCTGACGATCACGTCGTACACGGTCGGCGTGATCTGGAGAAACGTCTTGGCGTCCTCGACGTGAATCGTCACGCGGGGATCGTCGGCAAAATGGAGATTGGCTTCGGCAAACCATTGCGTGGCCGCCTCGACGACCTCCTTCGAAATCTCTACGGCGTCCACGTGCTCGACCGGAAACTGAAGCGCCGATCCGACCGAGACGCCGCTGCCCATGCCGATCACCAGCACCTGCCTGGAGTTGGGCCGGCTCAGCAGCGGATAGTGCGAGATCAGGATCTGCGTGTTCATGTCGCCGGTGTCCGAGGCGTCAGCCTTGCCGTTGATCAGGAGGCTGCGCGTCCCCTGGCTGTCGAGCACGGCGATGCTCGCGTCCACCCCGTCCTTGTAGTAGTGCAACTTGTCGCGTTGCGCCAGCATGTCGAGCATGGACTGGAAGTTGTGAAAGCGGCCGTGCTGGCGATAAGCGCCCGACGAAAGAATGTTCTTGTCCCACTGCGGCGCCACGGCCAGATAGAGCAGAAACAATCCCAGGCACGCGCCGATGGCGGTGGCCCGAATCCAGCGCGCCGGCTGTCCCGCCGTCAGCCAGAGAACGGCCACGCCCGAGAGCAGATTCAGTGCGATCCCGACTTCGAACGTGCGCTTGAGACCGATTTGGGGGAGGAACACCAGCCCGCCCATCACCGCTCCCGCCAGCGTCCCGATCGTGTTCAGGGCATAAACCCCGCCGACCCGGCTGCCGACGCGGCGCACTTCGTCGGTCGCGATGCGGCTCGCGGCCGGCAGCGTCATCCCCAGAAACACCGTCGGGACCAGCATCAGCATGAAGCACACCAGCATCTGGACGAACATGTAGGGACCGAACGCAAACGGCGCGCGCACGAACAGGGTCGTCAGCTGATTGAACCAGAACGGCACGCGTTCGCCCAGCGGCAACATCGCCAGGACGCTCAACCCCAGCCCCACCTCGGCCAGACCATAGATCCGGTCGTAGCCCGATTCGCCTCGCTTGAACGAGATCAGAAAGCTCCCCAGGCCGATGCCGAAGATGAACGTCGCGACCATCAGCGAAAACGAATACGTCGAAGCACCGAGAATCAGCGTTAACCAGCGAATCCACGCGACCTCATAGACCATCGCCACAAAGCCCGAAATCGCGATGGTCACCAGAACGATGAGGCGCATCGTCGGCGGATACGTTCCCGCCGCAGAGGTTTCCAGCAGAGCCGAGCCGATGGACGGCGGATTGGTCGCATAGGCTTCGCCCGCGCCGACACATTTGGACGAAGGTGTTGGAGCCGACGCGGCCGCGGTCTGGCCGATCGCCCGATACCTTGGGCACCACAGGACCGATGCCACGAGGCAGACCACAAAGTTCAGCCCCGCCGCAATCGTCATCGCCCAATGAAGCCCATAGACCGGGATCATCAGGAAGCCCGACAGCAGGCATCCCACAAACGCCCCGAACGTGTTCACGTAATAGAGCGTTGCGACGCGCGGACCGACCTCTTCGATCCGTTCGACCACGTAGCGGCCCAGAACGGGAAGCGTCCCACCCATCAGGAACGTCGGCACCAGGATCGTCAGCGCGCAGAACACCAGCTTGGCGCCCATGAGCGCCGACGAGGTCAGTCCCAACGCGCGGGCCATCGCGATGAAACCGTCGCGATAGGGCGTGAAGAGAAACGGATAGGCGATGCCGCAGAGCCCCACCCCCAGCTCGAGCAGAATGTAGAGGGCCAGGGGACGGCGGATTCGGTCGGCGCGCCGGCCGAAGACCGCACTGCCCAGCGCCAGGCCGCCCATGTACACGGCCAGCGTCATGACGTGCGCCCGGCCCGTGCTTCCGATAAACAGCGCCAGGTACTTGTTCCAGAGGATTTCGTAGATCAGCCCCGCGAGGCCGGAAACAAAGAAGCACAGATAGATGATCATCAGCCGGTCGCGTCGCGCATTAGTCATCATGGCTTGCCCTTGTTACGGTCCCGCAGTCTCGGGAGCAACTCCGCCAACAATCTCCCGGCAAAGCTACTGGCCCCGCCGACCGCGATCAATGAGAATTTGGAACGCCGGCGGCCTCGCCGGCGTTCCTTTCTGTCTTGAAACTTGAAACCTGAAACGGCGAAGCTCTGTCCCCAGCGAGAGGACCGAACGCGAGGATTGAATGCTCCCTCTGCGAGACAACATCATCGCCCGCCGCGCGCCCTATGTCACGGTCGCCCTGATCACCATTAACGTCCTGGTCTTCGCGATGATGGCGGTCATGCCCGAGCGCGAGCAGCAGGCGTTTCTGTTCCACTACGGCCTGATTCCCGCCAGGATTTTTCATCCCGGACGCGTCCCCTCCTACTATCTGCAGCAATACGGCCTTCTCGTCCCGCCCCATTCCGATCTTGCCGCCAGCCTCCTGCCACTGGTCACGTGCATGTTCCTTCACGGGGGCCTGTTGCATCTGGTCGGCAACATGTGGATTCTGTGGATCTTCGGCGACAACGTCGAAGACTGTCTCGGCCACGTCGGCTTCCTGCTCTTCTATCTCGCCTGCGGACTGACCTCGAGCGTCGTCCAGACCCTCTCATCCGCCGCCTCTCCCGTTGTCACAATCGGCGCCAGCGGGGCCATCGCGGGCGTGATGGGCGCCTATCTGCCGCTCTATCCCGGCGCGCGCGTCATCACGCTGGTTTGGTTGCTTTTCTATATTGATATTTGGCCCATCCCGGCGTTTCTGTTCCTCTTCTACTGGTTTCTGATCCAGCTGACGAGTGGCGTAGCGGCGCTCGGCGGTGGTGGCATTCTCACCGGCGGCATCGCCTGGTGGGCGCACATCGGAGGTTTTCTGGCGGGTTTCGGTTTCATCCTTCTCTCGGGCATCCGGCCGGACCCCAAGAGCGTGCGTACCTACGAACGCCGTCGCTATTATCTCGGCCCTGGGAGCGATGCCAGGTAACGATTCCAACGAAAAGACAACGCTGAACGATAAACGATGAACGATGAACTGACGACAAAGACTTTCCACTGTACTGACCAGGCGACCTCCGTCCAACCACGATGAACAGACTGAATTCATCCTTCATCCTTTTGCTTCTCCTCGCCGCTTTCTTGATTCGCGTCGTCGCATTGGGCCGCGTTCCGCCGCCGCTGTTTCGCGACGAGGCCGAGAAGGGCTACAATGCTTATTGCCTCCTGAAGACCGGCTGCGATTACCAGGGGCGCCGTCTGCCGCTCTTCGTCAATGTGTTCGGCGCTCACACGTCGGCCCTTTATCAGTACGCCTCGGTGCCGTGGATCGGGCTGTTCGGCCTCAAGGTCTGGACAACTCGGCTCACGGCCGCGCTGGTCGGCGTTCTGACGGTGTTCGTTCTCTATTTGCTCGGCCGCGCGCTCTTCGACCCGGCGACCGCGCTGGTGGCCGCCGCGATTCTCGCCGTCTCGCCCTGGCACGTCTGTTTTAGTCGCTGGGCGCAGCAGGGCATTCTCATGCCGCTTCTTTTCACCGTGGCCGCGTGGGGGACGGTGCGGTTTCGACAGGGCTGGCGGGCGGGGCTTCCGATTGCCGCGGCGGCGGTCGCGCTGGCGGCCTACGCCTATGACGTGGGTCGCGTTCTCGCGCCGCTTTTCCTTCTGTTGCTCGTCGTGATCGCGAGGCGGGAGCTGCGCGAACAGGCACGATGGACCGTCGCCTCGGCGTTGCTGCTGGCCATTCTCGTCGCCCCCACGCTCTGGTTCGTAACTCATCAGCCCGAAGAAGCGATGGCGCGGTTTCGTCGAATCTCGATTGCCCAACCCGGGATGACTCCGCCCGAAGTCGCGGGCCGTTTCATCGCCAACTATGCCGCCCACTTCGATCCGCTCTATCTGGCGTGGCGAGGCGACCGCGAGTTGCGCCATTCGACGGGACTGACCGGCGAAATCTATCCGCTGGAGCTTCTCTTTTTTCTTCTCGGCCTCTGTTTCCTCGCGCGACGACGGGATGCCGCGACGGCAATGGTCATCGGCTGGCTCCTCATCGCGCCCATCGCCGCGAGCATGACGCGCGAAGGCATCCCGCACGCCCTGCGCAGTCTGGCCGGAGTGCCGGCATTCGCACTCGGCATTGCGGTTGGGTTTGTCGAAGTCGTGCACCGGCTGTCAGGCAAATCGAAGTTTTGGACGATTGTGATTGTCGCGAGCATCGAGGCGGCTGGCGCGGCCTTTTTTCTGTATGGCTATTTCGCCGTCTATCCGCGCCTCAGCGCCCCCTCCTGGCAAGCCGGCGTCGGCGAGGCTTTGGCCTATTGCGACAGCCGCGACCAGCCCGATGGCGAAATCTGGATTTCCGAGGCGGTGGGCGGAATGGTGATGCCGCCCGAGATGATTTCGCCGGCCGAGCTGTTTGTGGCCTTTTACGAACGGATTCCACCGCGTCCGTTTCAACAGAGCCGCCTTCGCCAGACGCGATTCCGCGTGGTGCCCTATGGGGCCAGCCTCAGCGACCTATTGACACGCGCCAAGACAAAGCCTATGGATATTGTGGCGTTCGTTCAGGAAATGCCCAACCGCGCGCCCGTTGCGAGTTTCGGCGCCGAATGGCCGATACAAGCTCCCGTGGCTGTTCATCAGGTTGGTGTGTATCGTCCTTGAATGGGAAAAGAGACTTTGGCCCGCGCACACGTGCGCGGCAGCTGACAAAACGGAGGTGAATCGAAAACCATGCCTACCTATGAATACGAGTGCAGTCAGTGCGGCCAGATGTTCGAGGCGTCTCAGCGGATCAACGACCCGCCGCTGACGAAATGCCTGAAGTGCGGCGCAAAAGGGAAGGTCTCGCGCCTGATCAGTCCGGGGGCCGGTTTGATTTTCAAAGGCTCGGGCTTTTACATCACGGACTACAAGAAATCCGCCGCCTTGCCCGCCACCGGCTCGAGCGAAAAAAAATCCGACGGCGAAAAAACGTCAGAGAAGCAGGCAGGAAAAGAAAAGGGGGCAGGCACTGATAAGGCTTCACCTCCTGCGTCCTCCAAGAAACTCTGAGATTATGGGTCTGAGTCAGACCAGCCTACCAGTGGCTTGTATGTCTTTCAGGAGATCCTCCAAATCCTCTGTCGTATAAAGCCGCACGTCGTTTTCTTGCAGAATATCCCGCACAGTTCTTGTTTCATTTTGCTCGTTCTGGGGAAACTCGGCCACCACTACCAATTGGAGCTCACCGTAGTCAGGGTGGGGATGCTTATAGAGAGAATGTCCTTCAACGGCGTGCCTGCAAGCCACATTGATCACGTCGGTCGGTGAGGAACGCTGGAAGCTCTCGGGCTGGATCAGATTGAAACGGCCATTTCGGTACGCGAACGGCACACGCAATTCTCTGTGCAGGGCAGGAACAGGCACCGTAACATCTTTTCGGACAAAGGGTACGATTTCCTTACGCGAAAGTGCTTCTGATAGGAGCGTTTTTACAGACACGGTGTTGTCTTTCCGCACCGGGGTTGCGCGCCCTCCAACCAGCCGCTGGAACAGAGACTCCAGGTCTTTCTCGGGATCAAACACTTTCATTGGTAGCGGCGACGTGATCTGAATCTCGTTCGCCCGTGTCGCGATGAACTTTTCCAGGTCCTTCACGGTGCGAAAATAAGACTTCTCCACCTCCAACCGTTCTTCAATGGAAGCCTTGATGGCCTTGATCTGCTCCCGATCCCCGTTCACTGAACCGAAGAACCTACGGATACGGTCGTTGCCGCGCGACACTCGCGCGCGAAGGAAGTTGAGTTCCGGGCAAAAGAACAACACCCCGATATTGGCAGCTTCCTGCCGAGAGAGGTCGGGGCAGTATTGGATCAGGCAGTAATAGCCTTTAGCTGAGTTCATGTTCTTCCTCCTGTGGGGATCTCTCAAAATAACTCCCCCTGGGGCCACACGAGATCCTCTATATTCTTTGCCAGATAGCCCGCTCGCCGGCAAATGAATTCAATCAACGCATCGCAAGCTTCCTGGGCGACTTCCCATTCTTTGGGAATCGTGCGAACGAATTCCCGGATTTCCGGCTCTTTCAGCTCCCGCAAACGTTTGATGATATTGCGTAGGATTTCTCGCTGCAAGTACCTCTCGGACTCCAAGTAACTCTCGAACTCAGGGAATAATCCGTAAGGCCGTGTCTATCCTTGATATGCGCGATGTTCGATACACGACGGGAAAGCTCTCGTCCACAGGTAAAGCAATGCGTATGGTCTATGGCCTTGAGGATGAATTGCTTTGGTGGAGCACCCTCGCGTGACAGGAAGACATTGTCCCTGTTCGGCCTGCGCGGTGGAAAGTACCTGTCGCAGTTGAGCGTCCAGGTGTCAAAGACGACCAGGCGGATAATATCTTCCGGATTGGCCAACCTCCTAAGTTCCGATACTTTACCACCCCAGGGCGCGCCCCGCTCGGCTCTCGTAATAAACCCAAGTCCCGGGATAGCCAAGTCACCGCCGGCCAATGGGATTTCGTCTTCCTCAGTAACCTTGATCAAGGCAAAATCGAACGTCCTCAACCCAATCCACCGAGCCAGTTGCGTCCCCACCCATTCGCAAGCCAAAGTGTGTGGCCCGGTTGGATCGCCTCCTATCGCTTTGAGATACCCTTCTCCCTGGTCGGTATCAACCAGTACTGTTCGCGTCGCCGTAGGCCACTGTCGGATGACTCTTCGAATGATCCGCGGTTGCCGCGGTTCTGCGACGGCCGTCATCAACGGTTCCCAGAGAATAGGGTGTAGAACAAGAGTTTCGCAGCTTTGCGCTTCTGTTTTACTTATCCCTCTATGAACGATTCTTCCCTTTAGGCTTTCGGCGTAGCGCTGTCAATGCCCTTAGGGCATGCTCATCCCCGATCAGGAAGATCTTTGGCCCGCTCGCTACGGCTCTGAGAAAATGGTGGTCCGATAGAATCTTCCGCCGGAATTCGGCCGGAGGATAGACTACCGGATTGAGCTCTCGCCCGATTTGCTCCTGCGCCGGGCTCAGGGCGGAAACCACCTCGCCGAATGTCACGTCACCGACCACCAGCAAATCCACGTCGCTGCCACGCCCCACTTCTCCGCACACAAAAGAACCGAAGATGAAAGCAACGGCAATCCGCTCGCCCAAAGGAGCCAAAGCCAGGCGAAGAACCTCGGCGACTCCCGTCGTCTTGATCACCAATCCCTGCAATTCCGCGAAGATGGGACTTCCCCGGTTGGCCTGATAAAACACTTGGTGCCCCCGTACCACCCGGTGAACAATTCCGGCCTTGGACAGTCGTTTCAGCTCCCGTTGCGTTGCACCCAAACCCACCCCTACGGCACGGATCACCTGCCGCAAGTAGAAGGATTCGTCCGGATGTCCGTAGAGCAAGCCGAGAACCGCTCGGCGGGTCTTGCCAAACAAGGCGGATGAAGAAGGCTCATTCTCTTTTGCGCCTGTACCCATTGTCGGGTGCAATCGTACCCATTTTAGGTTCAGACGTCAAGAACGCTTTTCCTTCTTCGACCCACGACCTTCGGCTCCCCCACCGACCGGCGGTCAGCCCGCGATCTTGGGCAGCGAGGACGACGCAATGGGTGCGAGGAAGTAGGTTGAGCCGGATGTCACACCCAATCCGGCAAGCGCCTCATTCACATCGCGGACGATTTCGATAGCGAATGGTGACCGGCCACCGCTGATCAGCCATAACGGGCCGTCGCCTCCGGCCACGCGTCGCGCCAGCACGTCGCTCACGATAATCACCCGGCATTGCGTGGCCTTCCATTTCAGGGCGTAGGTTGTGTGGCCCGCCACTTCGAAATTGCCCTCCAGGCGCTCGCGGTGCTCTTGCAGCGAACCGATCGCCAGCCACCGCACAAACGATTCGGGTCCCCAACCCTCGGCGCATTCGGCAAGGAGAATAATTGTCCCGCCGGGCGCGACGGCGCGAAAGGAATTGTCCAGCGACTTGTGCGCCTGATAAAGGTTGATATCATAGGGCCTGCCGCCGCATGACGCCACGACCAGCGGCAGTCGCTCGCGGATTGCGAAACTGAACATCTCGGCATATTGAAGACAAGCCGCCTGATGGGACTGAATGAAATCGCCGGCCGACAGCCCGATGATTTCCCGCTGCCCTCCCACCGTGACGTTCAGCGCGAAATGAGGACCCACGCGCCGCGCCGTTTCCTCCAACGCCTCGTTGAACGGATTGGGGCGCAACGTGGCCGTCCGACCGCGCCAGTTGCCCACGCGATCAATGTTGGCCAGCGTCCGGCGATGGAGAGCCTGAACGGTCGCCCGACCGCACAGCCCCGGTGCGATCAGTTTCCGCCCTCCGCCGAAACCCGCACTGTAGTGAAAGCTGAGCACGCCGGCGAGAATCAGGCAATCGGCTTCGAGTGCCCGCCGGTCCACCCAAAGCGGCATTTCCGCATCGAGCGGCGCGATCTCATCATTGCCGTCGTCGGCATCGTGGTCCCCCACGGTCCAGTTGCGCGCGACCTCCCTTCCGACCAACGCCTCGCGCTCGGCATCCGTGTGGCGGCGATGTGCGCCGGTCGCCGTGAGGAGGGTCACCCGCTTGCGCGCCACGCCGCATCGCCCGATGAATCGAAGGAGCGGAGGCAGATAGGTCTGCACCGCCCCGCCGCGCGTCATATCGGGAATGGCCACGACAACCCTGCGCCTGCCGGCAAGAATCTTCGACAGCGGCTCGCCGCCGACCGGCTCCTCGAGGCAGCGCTCGATTGCGGCCTCAACGTTGCCAACCGCCGGCGGAAGCTTCGGCTGAATCACCGCGCAGCAATTCTCCTCCCGCAGATCTATCACGACCGAACCTGCGCCATATCGCAGACAAACGCTCACGTGGAGTCCTCAAAGGAACGCCGGCGAGGCCGCCGGTGCTCCTTTATATCCTCGCCGCCATACCCGGCTGGAGAAAGTAAAGTATGCGCTCGACAATCGGCCGGCGGAAAATCGTTTCGACCGCGCGCGCGTACAAATCCATCTGCGGACGGTAGCGCTCGGCCCGTTCGGACGCCTCGCCCGCTTCGATCCGATCCGTCTTGAAATCCACCAGCGCAAAGCCCTCGGGCCGCTCGATGAGGCAATCCATGATCCCCTGCACGTGAATCCATTCGTTCTCGGACTGGGCGGGCGACAGGCCCCGTTCGATTTCGTGGGCGCCCACCGCCAGGCTGAACGGCAATTCCCGCCACACGCGATTGGGTTGCCGCCGCATTTCCAGCCCCAGCGGAGAATTCAAGAATTGCACGATCAAAGAGGAATCAACCGCTTCGGCTTCGGCGGGCAAGAGTTTCCCCTGCGCCACCATTTGTTCGATCTGCCGCTTCACCTCAGCCTCATCAGCCGCCCGCGCCAAATCGAGGTGACGCAGCACCGTGTGAACCGCAGTGCCGGCTTCGCTCGCCGTCAACGCAGCCCGCGCCTCGCCGCGCGACATGATGAACGCAGGCCGCCGCGCGGTGGGCGCAACAAACCAGCCGCGCGGTGCTTCGTCGGCCTCGCGCCCCGCATCCAACCGCTGCTTGATCTCCGACACCGACAGTTTTCCGCGAATCTCGGTCAGCGGTCGCCAGGCATAGCGCCACGTCAACCGCTTCATCACCTGCGCCACCGCGCTGCGATCGTGCGGCGGAGGGCTCACCGGCTGCATCGCCGCAACTTTTCGCAATTGATCCTCGTCGGCGCCGCGCTCGCGCCGTCGCAGTTGCAGCCCCTTGCGCTCGTCTGCGCCGTGATATTGGACGGCAAACGGTTGTCGTTCGTGCGCAGAATCGGGCACAGGCTGACAACCTGTCGTACTCAGGCATCCCAGTCGCGCCAACGCCGGCCCGATCCAGTCGGCGAAGCACCGCGCCGACCCCACCGTTGTCGGATCGAGCGGCCCTCGCGCCGGTCTCTCAGCGCTCCCATAGCGCAACCATTCCCGCAGCGCCTGATCCAGCTTGACCGATCCGCACAGAACCAGTTTTTCGCGCGCCCGCGTCAGCGCGACGTAGAGCAGCCGCATTTGCTCGGCCAGCATCTCGCGCCGCACCTGGCGTGCGGCAACCAGGTGGGCCGCGGTCGCGTACTTGATGCCCCGCCCCGGCTCCACCGCCCGCAACGCAACACCGAGATCGCGGTCGCTGATCACGTCGCCGCGCGCATTCTCGAAGTTGAACGCCTTGCCGATGTCGGGCACAAAGACGACCGGAAACTCCAGCCCCTTGCTCTTGTGGATGCTCATGACCCGCACGACGTCCTCGGCCTCCGAGAGCGCGGACGGCGCGCCGAGCTCGCCTTCGGTCTCCTGCAACCGCCGAATAAATTCGAGAAAACGCCCCAGCCCGCGCCGACTGAATTCGTCGAACTGCCGCGCGCGATCATACAGTCCGATCAGGTTGGCCCGCCGCTGCGCCCCATCCTCCATCGCCGTGACATAATCCAGATAGCCCGTCTCGTCATAGATCGTCCACACCGCCTGGGCGAGCGGTCCGCGGCGCGCAAGATCCCGCCAGCGCTCGACTCGGTCGAGGAAATGGGCCAGTCGTTTGCGGAGTCTCTCGTCCGCGCCACTTTTGCGATAGGCCAGCACCGCCGAATAGAAATCCTCGTCGCGGCGATGGATGCGGATCCGCGCCAGGTCGTCCTCGTTGAGCCCCACGAGCGGCGAGCGCAACACCGCCGCCACCGCGACGTCCTGATAGGGATTGTCGAGCACCTCGAGCAAGCCGTGCAGGTCCTGCATTTCAGTCGTGAGCAGCCGCCCGCTGCCGGCATCGGTATAGGCGGGAACGCCGTGCGCCCGCATCACGCGCACAAACACATCGGCCTTGTAGACCGCGGTTTGCAGCAGCACGGCCATATCGCGATACTCGCCCGGGCGATAGCGCTTCTCGCCGCGAGCCCAGATCGAGAACTCTTTTCCCTCGACCATGGTCTTGATCCGGTTGGCAACCCACAACGCCTCGATCTCGATCTGTTCGAGCTCGTCGGGCAATTCGGCCGCTCCCTCTTCCTCGGCGTCCGCTTCTTTTGCGCCGTCCGCATTTGGTGCGACATCGGTCGAACGATCGAAAAGATGAACCTCGACGGGCATCCCTTCGGTCGGCGGTGGTGCGTCCTTCGGCACGTCGCTCGGGAATTCAAATCCGCCGCGCAGCTCCGCCGCCGCATCGTAAGCGATCCCGCCGATCTCGGGAATCATGAGCTGCCGGCAAAGCGCGTTGAGCGCCAGGAGCAGCTTTGCCCGACTGCGATGATTTTCATTCAAGTCAATTCGCAGCGCTGCTCCCGCTTGCGCGTCCGGTCGAAAACTCCGAAACTTCTCTAAAAAGAGGCGCGGCTCGGCCAGACGGAATCGGTAGATGCTCTGTTTGACGTCGCCGACCAGGAACAGGTTCGACGGCTGCCGCGGATCGCCTTGCCGTGAACTCAGCTGGAGGATCGCGTCCTGAAGCGGGCTGATGTCCTGGTACTCATCCACCAGCACCGCTTCGTAACGCTCCCGAATCTCAACGCGCGCCACGTCCGAGGCCACCAGTTGCTCGGGCGACGACGTCTCGCGATCGAGCAGAAGCTCGAAACAGAATCGCTCGAGGTCCTGAAAATCCAGCTCGCCGCGTTCGCGTTTGGCCTGCGAAAACGCCTCGTCAAATCGCGCCGCGACCTCGAACAGCGTCTCGACGTCGGCGCGCGTGGCCCGAAGCGTTTCGACCCACTGCTCGCCCGAAAGCGCACACCAGCCGCTCTGGATTTTCTTTCTGAAGTATTCTCGAATCGCGTCGTTGCGGCCCTTCACTTCTTCACGCAACGACTCCTCGGCGCCCTTCAGCGTCGGAATCTTCTCGTACTTCCAGTTCTCGATCGCCCGTTGCGCGGCGTCGAACCCATCGGCCGCGAGGCGGTCGCGAAAACTCCCCATCGCCTCGCCGATCGCTTCGAAATGATCGGCATACGGCGGCGGCATGGGCCACGCCGAGAGCGGCGTGTGCGCCGCCTTCCGCGCGTCGCTTTCGACCCGCTCCAAATCCTCTCTCAGTGCGGCAACGAACGGTTCATGCCAGCGGCGGAGCTTTTCGAATCGCTGCGATTCGCCCGCCGTCGGATAGGACGCCAGAACTCCGTCGCGCCAGTGTTCCGGCCACGGCAGCGTGCGCATGAAATCGGAAAGCTCCAACACCGCGCCGCGAACCGGATCGTCGCTGCCGTTTCGGCCATAGCGCTCGACCAATTTCCCGAAGCGCCGGCCCAGCTCGCCCTCGTCGGTGTAAAGCGCCTCGAGGACCTCCTCGAGCGTCTCGAAGCGCAGCAGCGTCGCCTCCTCCGGGTCCATCACGTTGAGATTGGGGTCGAGACCGAGACGGAAGAACTGCTCCTGGAGCGTCCGCAGCGCATACGCATGAAGCGTCGAAATGGACGCGCGATCGAGCAGGATCAGTTGGCGGCGCAGTCGCGCGTTGGCCGGGTCGGCCTCGATTCGTTCGCGCAGGGCCGCGCTGATGCGATTGCGCATCTCGGCCGCGGCGGCTTCGGTGAAGGTCACGACGAGCAGTCGGTCAATGTCTATCGGCTGGCTCGGGTCGGTGGCCAACTGGATGCAACGCTCGACGAGGACCGCGGTTTTCCCGGTGCCGGCCGACGCGGCGACCAGCAGATTCGCCCCGCGTGCCTCGATCGCCCGCCGCTGCCCCACGGTCCATTTGATGTCTTTCTCCGCCACCGAACAAACCCCTGCTTCATTTGTTAGACAGGTTGCCAACCCGTCCTACTCGCTGCCCCTTGATCCATTCAATCGCTTCGGTGCGGCTCATCGTCGGCAACACGCGATACGGCTGGCGCTGACCGTCGAAGCGGCAGACCGACAAAAACTCGCACCACGTACACGGTATTTCGTGGCCCAGCTGATACGGACTGACGGCGACCTCGCCCGCGACAATCCGCCGTCCCAGATCAGCCGCCTTCTGCTCGGTCCAGCGCAGGAGATCGTTCAGACTCTCATCGGCCAGGTGGTCCCAATTCTCTCCCGCGTAGGGTTTGCCCTCCTTGGTGATCGCGAGAGCAACAACCTCGGAGCGTCCGCCATGCGCGGCGACTTCGGCGTCGAACAGTGCGGCCCAGCGAAAATCGAAAACCCCGCGCGCTTTCCACGCCCTGAGGTCGAGCGCCTCAGCCGCGGCGTTGGTTGCGGCATCCGGCGCCCCCACTGCCGTCGCTTCGCTCGACGCGACGGAACTGATCCCGCGCAGGATCGGGACATAGAGCGCACCGGCCACGGTCGGTCGCTTGCCTTTCGCCGCCGCGCCCCGTTCGACCGCCATCAGATAGGTCGGCAACTGAAGCGCGAGTCCGTGCGCCAGTTCGACCGCGCGAAACTGCTTGTAGTGTGATTTGTAATCAATGACGCGAATGACCTGCCGATCGCTCCCGCCAACATCAATTCGATCAATTCGTCCGCGCAGCAAGAGGCGGTCTCCCTCGCCCAAAAGGATTTCGAGAGGCCCGTAGCGATTTCCTTCGCCGCGGCCGAAACTCACCTCGGCGGCCGCCTGGCTGAATCCATCGTGCTGCGAAGCCGCGATCAGCACGCGCACAAACGTTGTCAGCGCCGCGCGCGCCGCCTCCAACAAATAGCGATTCCGTCCCGACGAAAGCAGAATTTCGTTGCGTAATTGCGGCGCCAACTTCTCGAGCGCCTTCGACACGGCCGCCACCGCGCGCTGCGGTTCGACCTTTCCCCAATCCAGCGGCTTGCCGCCCGCGAGCTGTTCGAACACGTCCTTGAGCACCGCATGATAGAGCAGCCCCAGATCGAAATGCTCGAGCCGGAACCGCAGCCGCTCCTCGAGCGCGAGGCCGTACCGCGCAAAGTGCTTGAACGGGCAGGCCGCAAAACACTCCAGCCGCGAAACGCTTGATTCGTTGCCGCCCCCGTAGAGTTGCTGCGCCGTCGGTCGGCTCAACCGTGCGCGGTTCTCATAAGCCAGTCCTCCCACGCGCTGCCCGAGCGCTCCGCAAAGCTCTCCGTCGCGCCGCATCTCGCCATACAGCGCGAGCCACGTCGCGCGTTCCTGGCCGCCCGCTGTGTGGCCCGGCCTCAGCCCCGCGGCCAACCCCGCCAGCGCCGCGCGCCAGTGAGCAATTCGATCCAGCGCCTCATCGCGTTCCACGCGCCGCACGATGAGCTCCGGCAGGCAGCGTCGCAGCTCGTCCAGGTAGGGCGAAGGATGGAGCACCTTGCCCATCGGGTCGGCCTTGGCAAAGCTCACGCAGAGGCGCTCGGCGCCGCGCGTGAAGGCAATGTAGGCCAGGAACTGTTCGTGAAGAAGTCGCTTTTCGCTGACCGGGCCGAGCAGGAGGCCGTCGCGCGCAAGCCGGTCGCGCTCCCGGTCGCCAAAGATGACGTCGGGCAGTTGCGGCCGCGGAAAGACGCGCTCGTTCACCCCCAGAACGAACGCCGCGCGGATTTCCGGATGGCGCGACCGCTCGATCGAGCCGACCAGCACCTCGTCGAGCGCCGGCGGCACCAGTCGCAGCCGAATCCCCTCCAGACCCGCCTCGATGAGCTCGCGATACTCTTCCAGCGTGACCGGCTCGTTGCCCAGCGCGGCCACCGCCTGATCGAGCAGGTCCACCACGGCGTCCCAGACCTGGCGATGTTCGTCGGCCTCGGCCAGGCGGCCCGCCTTCTCGGCTTCGGCGGCCCATTGCTCGAGGCGTTCGGCCGCACCGATCTCCTCGAGCAAACCGAACAACGCGCGGCTGATCTCAAAGACCGACGGAAGCTTTTGGATTTTCGATTTTGGATTTGGGATTCCAGAGTTTACTGCGGGTCGAGCTGCTTGTTCAAAACGCCGCAACGGGGCCGCGATCGCCAGGCGCCGGGTGTTGATCTCCTCGAACGGCGTCTTGTCTTCTTTCGGCTCGCCCTCATCGCCCGGTTCGAGGCGGCGATGGAACCGCCACGGATCCTCGCGATACCACGCGTCGCCTTCGATGCCATGTTCCAACACGTAGTTTTCCAGCCGGTCCACCGCCGCTCGCTCGACCGCAGGCAAGTCCGTCTTCGCGTATCGGATGACCTCGTCGGAAGGCCACCGCTTCGCGACCACGGCCATGGCCGAGCGCACGAGTTCAACCAGCGGGTGGTGGGCCACATCGAGTCGAACGTCCACGAAATGGGGAATCTCGTAAGCGTGAAAGATCGTCTCGATCAGCGCCTGATAGGGAACGAGGTCGCGCGCGATCACCGCGATGTCGCGGAAGCGATAGCCTTCCTCGCGGCAGAGCCGCAGGATCTCGCACGCGACGTCGCGCACCTCCGAGCGCTGGTCGGCCGCTTCGGTGAGCACGACCGATCGCGCGAGTGGGACAGGTTGGCAACCTGTCCGATCCGCTGCGAACAAGCGCTGCTCCAACAGGGCCAGCGCCGGGGCTTTCGAGAATCGCGTCGGCTGATCGGGCTGGGGCAAAAGGAGCGACGACACCACGAGCTGCCCCTCCGCCCGCGCGAGCTCGGTCAGCCGCGCGTAAGTCTCTCGCAGCAGAGCAAACATCGAAAGCCCGGTGGGCGATTGCGGATTTTCGATTTTGGAGTTTGGATTTTGGAGTTCGGTGTAAGAGTCACTCCCCGCTGAGCTTGCCGAAGCGCTGTATTCTGCCTGCGTATTGGCCCCGTCTTTCTGACTTCTGACTTCTGACTTCTCAACACCCGCCTCCCGCCTCCCACCTCCCACCTCCGCTTCCAAGCACAGCGCGATCTTCATCCCGGCGGCCACACGCATCAGCGCACCCAGCGCGCGCTCTTCCTGTCCGGTGAACGAAGCAAAACCGTCCACCCAAACCCGCGCGCCATGAAAGCGATTCTTCTCCGCCAGACGCCCCGCCAGCAGGTCGAGATGCGAGTCGGGGTCCACATAGCGCTCGGCCAGGAACTTCTCATACTCCTCCACGACGATCGCCAGATCGTGGAGCTTCGCCGCCAGCAGCGAGTCGCCTTCGCCGCGCGCTTCCAGTTGCGTCAACTCGCCGCGCAACCGCGCCGTCCACAAGCCATAGGAACGGAACTCGGTGAGGGTCGCGGCGAGACGTTCGACAAAACCGCGTTGTCGCGCCGATTTGTCAAACAGCCGCAGGTCGCCGCCGCGCCGCTTCACAATCGAACGCAGCACCATCTGCTTGCCGGCCGCTTCGAGAGGCGGCAGACTCCCGCCGCCAACCTCCAACAAAACCTGGTAAGCCAAACGCCGAAACGAAAGGACAAACGCCCGGCCGTAGCCGCCCAGTCCGGGCGTCGTCACCAGCGCCCGCTCCGTCTGATAGGTGGCCTGTTCGGGCACGAGCATCACCAGCGCCGGGCCGCGTTGCGACAGCCGCAACTGCTCCCGGATCGCCTCCAGACAGAAGTGGGTCTTTCCGCTGCCCGCCCGCCCGAGGATGAACTGGACGCTCATGGTGAACCTATAATGATGAAGGATGAAGGATGAAGGATGAACGAAAAGCGATCATCCGATTTCCTGCCTTCGTGACTCGTGTTACTCCCTCGGCATACATTGGCACATTATCCTTCTCACCGCCCGCACAGCCATAACCGGCTGAAGACTGTGTTCCGCTCGGTTCTCTTAGCTCTTCCGGCGAAGAGATTCAACAATCATCCCACCTCCACCGCCAGAAGAATCTCACCGTCAGATGCAAACGAGTGGCGCAGGCTGTCAGCCTGCGAAAACTAGCCAACCCCCCCCCCCCCCCC
>Ga0315282_10001551_pt1 | contig 43011 bp, 41 predicted proteins | sample YL17G07_20_MG_FD_203693 | JGI IMG/M metagenome (GOLD analysis project Ga0315282, IMG submission 203693) | Sediment microbial communities from Yellowstone Lake, YNP, Wyoming, USA - YL17G07_20 | ecosystem: Environmental > Aquatic > Freshwater > Lake > Sediment | place: USA: Wyoming | collected... | reverse complement strand
GTCATTAAGCTTGGGTCCTCAACAACAAGCCTCTCCAAAACCCTGGCTAAACGCTCCAAGTCCACGGCACTTCGAGGCTCCAAAGCCACAGTCATCACAGGCTCCACAACATACCCTGCACTTTCAAAACCCGCAATGTTTCTGCTGAATCGGGCATCAACAAGGGTTTCTCCAGCTCGCACACCCTCAACACCCCCCAAACCGACAATATTCCCTGCGCCAACCGCATCAACCGCCTCACGAAAAGCGCCCATGCACACAAACACTTGTTTAACCTTGCTTTCCCGTTCAGCCCTAACCAAGAACACTTTATCTTCCGCCTTAACAGAACCCGAGAAAACCCTTCCAGTCGCAACTAAACCTCCATCGACCATCTGCACGTTCGTGACACACGCAACCAGAGGCCCTGCCTCATCGCATCCCACCATGGCCTTGCCAACCTCCGACTCCAAATCACCTTTCCACATTCTAGGTACACGGTATGATTGGCACTCAGCCGGGCTCGGAACATGCCTGACAACCATGTCCAGAACCGCCCTGCTCAAAGGAAACAGTCTGGGAAGCTTCCCAACTGCACCCGTCCGGTAAGCGTCAAGCACTGCCCTGTCAAACGTGTGCGGATTCTCTCTCGCCAGCGAGAAACCCCACCTGTGCAAAGCTGACCCAAACACTACACTTCCCAACGCTGGGTCCACTTTCCATTTTTCCCTGAACATTGGCTCGCCATACGCGTCAATCAGACTGTTAAAGTCACGCACAATCCTGATGAGCTTTTCTTGCATGTCTTTTGGAGAAAGCCGAAGCTCGCTGAACAATCTGTCCACCTTGTTCACAAACAGAACAGGCTTAACCCTCTCCATCAGAGCCTCGCGAGTCACAGTCTCCGTCTGCGCCATCACCTCCTCCACAGCATCAACAACCACAACCGCTCCATCAATTGCCCTCAAAGCCCCAGCCACTTTACCGGCAAAATCCACGTGTCCAGGTGTATCCACAATGTTAACTACAAACGCATCCTCACCCGCTCTGTACAGCAGTGAAATGTTCGCTGTCTTCACGGTGATCCCGCGCCGCTGTTCCTCCTCCAGAAAATCCAAAACCCTTGCAGACCCGGCGACCTCAGCAGACAATAACCCTGCCTCAACTAGCAGCGAATCCGTCAGAGTTGTCTTCCCATGGTCAACATGAGCTACAATACCCACGTTACGAATCCGCTGCTTATCCCTCATCACACGCAAAATCTCGCCAATCTGCCTGAACCTCGACACAACCATGGCCCCGACTTCCTATACCAGACTCTCACCTTTTAAGTTTCAACAAACAAAGAAACCAGAGATACCACATGCAGAAGGCAACGTCGACCGTTCCAATCCAGAGACTGCTGGAACAACCATACGCAACCGTCCTGTGTTACCCACGACCAACGAAAAAGGAACTGACAAGACGCGTCAAAGAACTGCAGAAACTAAACATCACCGACGTAATCTTCCAAGGGCCAAAAAGACTCCTCAACCTGCGCATGCTGGGCAAAGGATGCGTAGGTCTCGTCGTCCTTGCCCAAGCAAACAGCAAAAAAGCAGCTCTGAAGATTCGCAGAATCGACGCGAACCGCACTACCATGCAGCACGAGGCAGAAATGCTCGAAGAAGCAAACAGCACAAACGTCGGACCGAAACTTCTGGCTGCAAGCAAAAACTTCCTTGTTATGCAGTACGTCCAAGGACAGACGCTGGAAGAATGGCTCAAACGTTGCAGAAACAAAACTGAAAAAAAGAAAGTGCTCCGCGAAATTCTGGAGCAGTGCTGGCGCCTAGACCAAGCCGGATTAGATCATGGAGAACTCAGCTACGCCGCCAAACATGTGATGATAAGCAGAAAAGGCAAACCTACAATAGTGGACTTTGAGACTGCAAGCATAAACCGTCATCCTGCAAATGTCACCGCAATCAGCCAATATCTTTTCCTCGGTGGCGTCCGCCGGAAAACATTCGGACCTCCAAAAAACAAGCAAACGCTAATCGACGCACTGCGCCTTTACAAGAAGGACAGAAGCTGGGAGAACTTCGAAAAGGTCTTAAAAACTCTCGTATTAGACCACGTAGTCGCTCGCCAGTTTTGACTTAGGCCTCTCTGGACCCAAATCATTAATGTTTAACTCTTTCACAAGCTGAGACAGGTCCAGCCACGTTTCCACTTGAAGTTGTCTGGCAACACGCCTTCTGTCATAAAGCAACGGAACCTCATCAACAAAAATCCAACCACAAGTGTCAGGCAAGCTTTCCCTTTCCCCTACAAAAAACACGGTCGCTCATCCATATAACCCCTAATGTAGGAATAATATAGAAGAACAAAAGAGAAGACACTTCTAGAGCTACGTCATGGAGAAATTTAGACTAGGCAACAATCTCCTTTATACGGCCTTTCCTGAGTCCATTCTTAATTTCCAGCGCAATTCTTCTTCCAACATACATGTTCTGCCCAAATTTCAAATACGCATACGGCCCAGTCCCAATGCCAACGTTGGTTCCCGCGACAATTCGTGCAGAAACCTCAAAAGTGTAAATCTCCAATGTGTCAGTGATCACAGTCTCCAAACAGAAAGGTCCGATGATTCCAGGCGGCGCAAGTTCCGCAGCCTTTCGCATGACGTTGTCGCCCATTCGCATAAGTTCAGGCAATAATGACTCCCGTAACGTGATCGGAATGTTTCCAACGATAGTGTAAGTCGGGTTAATCTCTGCCTCAAGTTGTTCACTCGCGGGAATCCGGCCGATCGCATCAACACCCGACTCATAACGTCTATCAACGCCCAGAAACTCCACATCGTCCTCCAAGATCGACCCGAAATAGTGAGGGTAAACGTTAAGCCCCAGCACGTATTCCTGCAAGTGAATCCGCTTCACATCCTCCTTCGAGAGCAGCCGCCGCTTAAGCATGTCATCAACTTTCCTCTCAAAAGCCTCAGCAGAACTAACCAGAAAATAGCCCCTGCCCCCCTTAGCACCAGGCAGTTTTGCAATCGCAAGCCCCTTGATTTCGCTGGGCTTGTTATACGTCTTTGGTAGTTTAAGGCCAGCGCTTCTCAGCCACTCTTCCTGCTTCGTCCTGCTCGCTTCCCAATGGAGCAGCATCCTGTTCCCAAACATGGGCACGTACAAATCGTTCATCAACTGCTCCGTGCTCAGATAAGCAGTGAACGACCCGTGCGGAATCAGAACAACATTCAAGTCGCGAAGTCGCTGCTGGAGCTTCTCATCCAACAACTCCGTGAAGCTTTTAACAACTATGATTTCATCGGCTAGGGGGAATTTCCTGTAGATGATCGTGTCCTCTTTCTTGCATATGCTCATCGTCTTGAAGCCTTCCTCTTTGGCTCCCTTGAGAATGTTAAGGGCAGAATGCGAGCCTAACGTTCCAATGGTCAACCTGTCCAAATCGTACCTGGAGAGAATCTTCGCTATTTTCTGCGGAGTTATCAAGTTACAATTTCCTCAAGCCTATCTTCCCTAATCGCTTGCCGAACCTCCATCGCCACCCGCCTGCCAGGTCCAACGGGCATGCCGTACTTGTACTCCATATAAGGCGAAGTTGGTTCAACACACGGGCATCCTGGCACGCGGGGGCTCACATCAAACACGTAGAATTGCAGGTCCTTCGACACCGCGCCCTGCAACGAGAACAGCCCGACCATTCCCGGCGGATACTCTTTCCTGCACACTTTCACGAATTTTTCACCCGCCTCAAAAATCTTCTCCAGCTGGCTTTCTCGCATCGTCACGCCCATATGTCCAATCTCGACGTTCTGGACGGGAACATGAAACTCCAGCTGGGTCTCAGCAGGCAAATCCAAAACTCCATCTAAATCAGTCTGAATTCTCCTGTCAAACCCCAAAAAATCGACCTCACCCGTCAGGGGCGACCAGAAAAAGTTCGCGTTGAACTTTGCCCCCAGCACGTACTCCTCGATCACTGAACGGTCCAAATCCTCTCGGCTTATCACTCCCTGCTTTATCCGCTGTTCAGCCTTCTTCCTGAACTCGCCCGGCGAACTTGCGTAGAAAAACGCTCTTTCAATCTTGCGCTCCTTCTCAGCAACTTTCACGATAACAAGTCTGTCGATCTCTTGGGGCTTCCGGAACACCTTCGGCGTCACCAAACCGCCCTTCTGCAAGAGGTAATACTGGTTCCTAGGCGTGTTCCGCTCCTCAGTCTTCAGAATATACCTGTTCCCCAGCATCGGAACCGCAAACTTTTCCTCAATGTTCCTGTACCCAACGTAAACGGAGAATGAACGGTTGGGCACAAAAACCGTGTTCAAATCCCGCAACCTCTGCAAATATTCCTCTTCAACCATGCTCGCGAAACTATCCAGAAGCAGCACATGATCGAAAAGGTTCCTGTAATAATGCGTATACGTCTTCTCTCGGCCTTTCTGGCACACCACAACCGTTTCAAACTTTTCCTGCTTCGCTCCGTGTGCAATCTCGAGTGCAGAATGCGAGCCCAGAACACCTATCCGCACTTTCTTCGGGTCGTAGCCTTTGACTATCTTCTTAATCTCTTTCATGAGGAGGTCATTTTCAGTTGTGTGGTTCAGCTTTATAACCATTAACTACCTCAGCCAGACTGGGAACCTCGAAGAACCTGTGCTCCGTCAGCTCGTTCGCGGTGGCCATGTACATCTCACTGATGATCCGTTTGAGTCTAGGGTCAAGCCTCGGCGGCTTCGACCTGCATAAGCTTTTCCAGTCGCTGACACCCTTCTCTTCAGCCCTCCGCTTTGCTTCCTCAACGTCAGCGTACCAACCGCTTTTTCTGTAGAACTGCCTCGCAATTTCCTTGCTCACGTGCAACCCGTTGTACATGAACCTGCACTCGTCCAAAGTGCCTACCACGTCCACAACCATCAGTCTCCGTGCCGGGTTGAACGCCAACTCGATCTTTCCATCCTCATTCTCCAAATCCGCCTTGAACGCGACCTGCGTTATCAACCTGTCAACCTGCAACAGCAGAGCCTTTGCATCCTCAACCTCTTCAACCGTCAACCCCGCGATGTCCCGCGCCTCATCCCACGTCAAGTACCTGTCCTTTTCCTCAAGCTTCGTGCTCACATCAAAAACAGGATTCGCCAGCTTCTCCCCAGGCTTGGGATAATGGTCAAGCCCCAACTGTTGAATATTGACCGTTCCCTGCTCGAGTCTCTTGAAGATGGAGCTGCCTTCTGGCAGTCCATTCCTATAAATGACTTCTAGGGGAATGAGACAGTTCGCTAGGCTTGGCGTGTACATGCTATAATCATACTGCAGTTTTCCATCCTTGATGACGGTTTTGGGCCTGTAAACGTTAACTAGGTCGACCTCCATAACATCCGACGGCTTCCGCAGCATGCTGACCCTGACTGTCCTTCCTTCATCGCTGACTAAACCCTTATAATGGGTTTTGACGCCTTTTTCCTCAAGCTTCTCAAAACAGTATGCGCCCATCAGACACAATGCTGCGCCTTTGCCCTCAATCAGGTCAGGCATCTCACCCCAATCGAACACTGAGTACCTGTCAGAAAAACGGAACCTTCCGACGCCCATCTTCGTCTTCGTCGGCTTCCTCAACACTTCAACGTCCTTAACGCTTCCCATGTTCCAGCACTACTTCAACTTCTTAACAGCCAGATCAGCCTGCTCAATTTCTTTTTTCTTCGTGTCCTGATAATCCCTTATCATTCTCTCCAACTCGCGGTCCTCAAGCGCAAGAATCTTTGCAGCCGCAAGCGCTGCGCCCTCAGGCTCAATCGTCACAAGCGATGCAACACCGCTCGGAACCCGAAGCGAAGAAAAAACGTCAGCGCCCCCGTACTTTTCAGAATAGGGCGGACACGCAATCACAGGCTTCGTCGTGTTCGCATCCACAAGAGCACTCAAAGCGTTAGACCTTCCCGCCACAGTCACGTACACTGCATGCTCACCTTCATACTCTTTCAGAATCCTCAAAACCTTCTCAGGAGTCTTGTGCGCCGAACACACACGAAACTCACAATCGACCTTCAACTGCTGCAAACACTTCGCAATCTCCTTACAAAACTCAAGGTCACGCTCAGAACCCATCAGAACGACAACTTCTCCCTTCATTCTACCATTCCAGCCACACTCTTACACCGTCTGATCAGCTAATTAAATTTTTAAACAACAACACGCACGTCCATGTCTCAGGAACTCAGCTCAACTCCATTCTTCAATGCAAAACAGCCCGGAACGACCACTCAATGTGCGGTCAAAACCCAGAACACAAAAAACGCTTCCCACAACAACCCGAAACAGAAACAGGCTGAAACAGAGAAAGCCAAAAATTGGCTGGTCAAAGAGATTTCTGTTTGACTGGTTGATTGAAGGCGATGACCCACACAAAAAAAGAAACATAAAAATGGGTTGTTACGGAGGCGCTCGCTGACATTTAACCCTTAAGCTACACTAGACTCTCCGACCGTCAAAAGGCCACGTCTCTTGTCCCGAAGGGAAAAGTTTACTTCTCAGACTGCTCTGTATTCATTCTTCAACTTTCTTCAGTATCTCTGCCAAATACTTGAAGGAAAGATTTCTGAGTATGTTGTCGTTCTGCAAACTGACGATGAAAGAGTCGACCCTTTCAACGTTTGCTCCCCAATGCTCCCTCAGCTCCTGCATGTAGCGGTGATAATCAGCATAGTTCCTGTGAGCTGACACCGACACCCTGTCCGCATCTAGACCACGGCCAGTCGAAACGAACATGACGCCAGGATGCTTTGAAATGAAAGCTTTTGCCTCCTGCGTCTTCTCCTCAGAGCTGGCACTAGTCTTCCAATTGGCAAAATTGAAGGCCAAAATCTCGAATCCCAACTTCTTCAGGTCAGGAATAGCCGTGTACTCAATCAACCTTTCCTTCTCAAGCATCGTTCTTCTCCTCGTAACCGTAGGCTGCGAAATGCCCAGATTCTTGGCCAGCTGCCTGTCACTAAGCCTAGAATTCTTCATCAGCTCTGCCAGTATTCGATAGTCAACACTTTTCAACGCTTTCATATATCGTAATTATCTCCACAATAGTATAAAACCTTGTCTGTCAGACGAACGCATTTTACCGTATGTAACAAAGGCCCAAATGAATCTAATCATATGATAAAAAAACAGGCTATCTTTTCCAAGAGCCTAACCTGATCCTGTATTATCCTCCTATTTTCCGCGAGTCTCATCCAATCATTATTGCTTCCCAGAGATTGTCCTGACGAATTCCTTTACAATCGCCACGGTATTCTTCAAATCGTCAACATGCGTCACGGCAGCAGGCCCATGAATGTATCTGCAGGGCACGGCAACTGTTCCGCTTGGAACACCTGCTTTCGTCAGATGAATTGCACCTGCATCCGTGCCTCCCATTGGCACTTTCTTAAACTGATACGGAATACGCTTCCCTTTCGCTCCTCTGACAAGCGTTTTCAGCACAGTCGGATGCGTAAACACAGTCCGGTCCAACATTGTGATAACAGGGCCACCTTTCAACTTTGCAGATGTCCTGTCCGGTCTTGTACCCGGAACATCTGCTGCGAAGGTTCCTTCCAAGGCAAGTGCATAATCAGGGTCCACCTGCCACGCGGCAGTGCGCGCCCCCCTTAAGCCTAGCTCTTCTTGAACTGAGCCCACTGCTACGACATTGTAAGGCGAGTCTTTCAGGGACTTGAACACCTGCGCGAGCACAGCACATCCTGCCCTGTCATCGAAAGCTTTGCCCCTGACATATCCGCCGCCTAAATCTGCAAATTCAACGTCAAAAACCCCAAGTACACCAACGTCGACTCCTTTCCTCTCAGCCGCGTCAGGATTCTCCGCACCGACATCGATGAAAAGGTCTTCTACAGGTGTAACCTTGTTCTGTTCATCAGGAGCTATAATATGCGGCGGCTTCGTACCGATGATCCCTTTAACGTAGCTCTTGCCTGCCCGCAAAAGAATCCTCTGTCCGGGCAAAATGTTGCTAGTTATGCCCCCTAGCGTTTCAAAACGGAGAAAGCCCTCATTCTCCACAAAAGTGATTATGAAACCAACTTCATCCATGTGAGCTGAGAGCATGACCCTCGGACAGGCTTCCTTTCCATGATGAAAAAAGAAAACGTTCCCAAGCTTGTCAACCCGAGTCTCATCAGCAAACTTTTCCAACTCCTTCTCAAGAAGTCTTCGCGGATCTTCCTCGTCGCCACTAGGCCCGAAAGCATTCGACAATTCCTTCAAAAGCCTCAAATCATCAAACATTTCGTCCACCAGATCTTCTGCTGTGCTTCTTGAACACCAACCTCATCATTTTTCATGTCTTAAATTTTTTGGGTCACCTACAACAGGTGAATAGACAAGCGCAGCCAACAAAAAAAGACTGATACACTAGATTTCTTTTCCTATTCCTTTCTTCTTGGCCAGCTCATACGCAATGTGAGCAGTAACGATGTCTTCCATCGCTAGACCCGTTGCTTTGAAAAGTGTAATCTCTGAATCTGATGTGCGTCCTTTCTTCTTTCCGGTTACTATTTCGCCTAGCTCGGCGTAGATGTCTTCCTTCTTGAGTGTTCCTTCTTGGATAGGATTGGCGAAGTCGCCCACGATCAAAGCTTGACTGACCGAGTCAACGACTATCTTTCCTTTTCTAGCCGTTTTAACCAAGACACTCGTGTCCAGTTCGCGCTTGTCCCTCGTGTCTGTGCCTATGGCTGAAACATGCGTGCCTTCCTTGATCATTTGGCCCTTCAACACTGGAGTTTTCGAGGGCGTGCACGTCACTATTATGTCCGCATCTTTAACTGCTTCTTCAACAGACTCTGTAGGCTTGACTGGAATGTCAGTGACTTTTGACATGTTTTTCACGTATGCCTTTCGGGCTTCGGGAATGATGTCGAAGGCTCTGACTTCCTTAATGTCGCGAACCTGAAGAAGCCCCATGAGTTGGGCCTGTCCCTGTACGCCTAAGCCTATTATTGCGGCAATTTCGGAATCTTTCCTTGAAAGGTACTTGATGCCGCAAGCACCAGCCGCTCCTGTTCTCAGCATCGTAATGTAGGTTCCGTCCATGATGGCCAATGGTTGACCATTTTTCGGGTCGTTGAGAATGATGCGTGCGACCACTGATGGCAGACCGTGCTTTGCCGGGTTGTCAGGATGCACCGTGACGATTTTTACTCCTGCAGCATCAAGAGTCTCAAGGTACGCTGGCATCGTTATCAAGACCCCGTTGTACTTTTCGAAATGGAGGTAGATCCTTGCAGGCATCTCGACCAGCCCAAGCCCTATTTCTTTAAACCCAGACTCGACAACTTCAATCGTCGTTTTCATGTCCAAGACATGCTTGACATCTTTTTGAGAAAGGTACAGAACCATGTTAGCACCAAGAAGCGGATGAGCTGACTCCATATTTATAGTTTCACAAAACTCAAACGCCCTAAAGAAATTTTAGCCGCTGACCTATTTTATATGTTGTCACTTTAAAGAGGATTGAGAAATACCAGACACTCACCTGTAACATTGTTCCGCAAACGTTTTAGATTCGTAACACAGAAAAAGAGTTGTGGAGAGGATAAATACGCAGACCGTAGGTTCCTACACTGTCGATTTGACTACGCTCAAGGGCAAAGGCGCGTTCAGATGTCCAAAATGCGGAGTAAAAATTTCTCCGAATGACAGGACAGAGAAAACCTATACGATTTACCGACCTCTCATGAGAGGCAACTCTCTGGAAAAGATAGTTCTGCAATGCAACAAGTGCGGAAGCCAGATCTACCTGACAGGCTTCACCACTCAGGTCGGAATAACGTTGAATTCGGCCTCTTTTTCCTCCGCCCAGACAGGACAACCTCAGCGATAGCCGCGCATCAAGATCTCAGAGTTCCTAAGCCTTATAAAGTGTTGACAACTTTACTTTCGGTGCTGAAAGGTCACAGAAAACGTTATCATGGGGTCGTAGTCTAGCTTGGTCTAGGATACCAGCCTGGGGCGTTGGCAACCTGGGTTCAAATCCCAGCGACCCCACATTTTTGAGCAAGATTAAAACAACACTTAAGCAAGTTCTTTGTAAAAACTTTCTCAAAATTATCCGAAAGATATTTAAGAACTCGTTCATTTTAATGGACATATGTTCAAAAAAATGAATTTTATAACCGGCAAAAGTCTTGAAATCCTCTATTTTCTTCTATTCAATCCGATGGAGCAATTTTATGGAAGAGAGATAGCCCGTCGAACAAGTGTAAGCGTGGGTGCAGTCAATCAATTTTTGCGAAAGTTCCACAGAATAGGTCTTGTTGAGATGAGTAGACGAGGAAGAACAAACCTTTACAGAGCAAACTTGAAGAATCCTGCTGCAAGGCAGTTTAAAGTCCTGTTCAACGTGTTAGCTCTTAACGAAATGGTTGAGGCAATTAGAGAGGACTCGGACAGAATTGTTCTGTTCGGGAGTTGCGCTGAGGGAACTGATGTTATAGATAGTGATGTAGATCTATTCATATTAACATCCAACCTTGAAACTGTTCAACGTGAAGTAAGGCGTTACGAAGGAAAGATTGACAGAAGAATCGCGCCTATAATTGTTGATTCAAACGAACTTGCGAAAATGAAGACTAGGGATAAGCCCTTCTATGAAAGGCTTTCAAAAGGTATAACGCTATGGGAACGCGAGTAAGCTTCAAATTCGAACAGTTGCTCGAAGAAAGAAGGCTCACCAGAATTAAGCCTGATAGAAAGCTTGTCCTCAAGGAGATAGAAGGAGCTAAATCAGACCTCGAGACTGCCAGAAAGTCTTTACAAGATGGAAATTTTAAATGGTCCATAATTCAAGGCTACTACTCGATTTTTCATGCTGCAAGAGCATTGGTCTACAGCAAAGGGTTCCGTGAAAAGAGTCATTATGCGCTTTTGGTTGCCATTCAGGAACTTTTTCATGATGAAATCGAGTCCTTTCTAATTCAAGGATTTGGAGACGCCATGAATCTCAGGCAGACCGCAGATTATGGTCTCACATTCTCCAAAGAAGGAGCAATCAACGTAATGGAAACGGCTGAAAAATTCCTTCTTAAAACAAAAGAGATCCTGCGGTGACCTAGTATTTTGTGAGGTTTCAAACGTGGGCTCTAACCTATATGACCACACCATAACTACCAGCAGACCTGTTCTGGTCTCTTACTATTTGCGTTTCCTGAATAGTTTGACATCGTTGAAGTCGCAGACGTATTCGAACCCTGCTTCCACGAGTTTCTCTGCTTCCTGCACGTTTTGGGCTGTTGCCGAGTGGAAGTCGTCGTTTCCAAAGTTCGCGCGCTGGCTTGTCCCTAAATTGAGTTAATGTTTAATTTGGGAAGTGGGGTCTCGTATTTTGTGTTACGTCCAAGCACAGGAAGTGAATCCTTGCGGGACAAGATGAACACGAGACCCTAGAAACCCTCTTCAGAAACGTAGACTTAAGTTTTGCTAAGGCTGCGGTGCTTGCGTGTTTTCACACGGATGGACCAGGTAGGCCTCCCAGAAACCCATTAGGCGTTTTCAGAGCCTTCATCGTCATGTGCATGAAGGGTGTTCGCAGCTTGAGAGAAATGACCAGACTACTCGACACAGACATACGGCTCAGACGCATGCTCACAAGTATGAGACAGCTATAACCAGGGCGTATCATCGGATTGCGGAGAGGCGAGGTAGACAAGTCGCCGTTGTGGCTGCTGCTCATAAGTTGCTGATGTGTTGTTGGGCGGTGCTGAAGTATAGGCAGTCGTATCACGATCAGGCCTGAACCTTTTCCTCGTTGATGCGCTGTCCCTTTGGTGTGGACGTTAGCGCGATTGAGGATGGTCTGGATGCGATGCCATAGTGCCCTTCGAGGGCGAATAGGCGCGTACTCCTTCATCGTCGCCAGGAAGAATGAGTGAAAAGGATAGAGGAAGAATGAAGAAAGGGTAAAATATCAGACTTCACATAGGCGCGCTTTGGATTTCCAGGAGTTGTGCATCATAAGCCAAGGTAACGGTGAATGAGATGGACAAAAATCTTCTAACTGAACTGAAAGAAATCGTTGGCCCCAAATATGTTTCAGACGACATGTACGTTCGTTGGAGTTACTCTATGGATTCGAACATCTTCGACGTCCTCAATCCTACGCCTCCACGCATCGTTGTAAGACCGGGTAGTGTTGAAGAGATTTCAAAAATTCTAAAACTGGCCAATACGACTAAGACGCCAGTCTATGTGAGAGGTGGCGGGACAGACGGTGGAGGAAGCCGCGGCGAAAAAATAGTCGATTCAATCTTGATCGACGTTACACGCATGAACAATATCATTCAGATCGATGAAAGTTCGCAAACCGCTACAGTTGAAGCGGGAGCCACTTGGGGAAAACTCAACAAAGAGGTGGAAGAGAAAGGCTGGAGACTAGGTTTTAAGGGTCCATACTCAGGCTACGGGTCGACCGTAGGAGGAAGCGTAGCCGTGCAGAGCAACGGTTACGGTAGCCCCAGATATGGCGTGGTTGCTGAGGATCTGACAAACCTTAAAGTGATATTGGCGAACGGCGAGACATTAGAAACTGGGTCAGCCGTAAATCCAGCCGCCAAAAAATTCTACAGATATTGCATAGGCCCAGACTTGGCAGGTCTTTTTGTGGGTTCAGGCGGCTGTTTCGGAGTGATAGCAGAAGTGACTTTACGCTTGTATCCGAAGGCCGTGGGCGAAGCGTTTGGGGCGTACGGTTTCAGAGACTATGAATCATGCCAAAAATGCTATTATCGTTGGCTCAAGACTGGAGAGGCGAGTCATCTGGCGTGGTTTGCCGAGGACGGCTTGGAAGTTAACTCTCCAGAACTGAGGAAAGAAGGTTATGTGTCAATGCTAACTTTTGTGGTCGAAGATCAGACAGCCAGACTTGTAGAGGCCAGATCTGAGCTCTTGCGCAAAATAGCCCTAGACGAAAACGGCGAAAGTTTGGATGCTGAGAAATATGCCAAGGGCGACTGGGACTATAAATTTGAACTGTTGCCTCGGTGGGCAGCCAAAATTGGGCAGTGGCAGTGGAACTGTCATATGATTCCCGCAGGGGACACTCTTATGGATTTGAAAAGCATTCTGGGCTTCTTGAGTCAGCATGAAGCAGAGTTCAAGAAGCATAAGATCACACATTCCACAGTAAGCATCGCCCACAAGAATGCTGGACACGTTTCAACATCCTTGTATTACGATCAGAACAATCCGGAAGCAGTTGAGCTGGTCAGGAAATTGTGCGATAAGTATGCCGAGTTGACCATTACCAAGAACGGTGGCTGCAACTACTGGCTGGGAAAGATCTGGTATCCATACACGATATTGCGGAATCCAGTATACAGAAACTTGCTGATAAGCGTGAAGAAAGCTTTGGACCCGAACAACATAATGAATCCTGGAGGGCTCACTTTGCCCGCTAAATTTGAAGAGGAGGCGTAATATGACGACGAGAAGCAGACGTGGAAGAAGCCTTGAAAACTATAAGCGTGAAATCTACCTTTGCTCAAGATGCGGCTATTGTAGAGACATGATTAGAGCTCGAGATGCGACGGATGTTGTTTGTCCGATCAGGGAAAACACAGGCGGCTTCGATTCGTTCACGGCCAGAGGAAGAAACATAATTGCGCGAGGTATACTTGAAGGCAAGCTTGATCCCAAGAAAGTTTCACCCGAGTTTGTTGACATGCTCTTCACATGCACACTCTGCGGCAGTTGTCAGGAGCATTGCCTTTCCCTCGATCCTAACACGTGGGACGTGTTTCCAAACAACAATTTCACAGACCACAAAGTCGATGTCTTGGGAATAGCAGAATCGCTGAGAAGCCTCATAATTGAGAAAGGTAATCCTCCGGCAGCTATCAAGCAAGTTCTGCAGAACATTCAGTTGCACGGTAACCCTGAAGGTCGACCTAGGAACAAGCGTGAAGACTTCCTGAAAGAGCTCGACTTTCTGGTCAAGAGAGCAAAGGAAGAAAAATGTGACACCCTGCTGTATATTGGGTCGACCGCGTCTTACAATCAGCGAAACCAAAAGAGTGTTAGAACGCTCGTTCAGGTTTTGCGTGCATCAAACACCGATTTCTGTGTGTTAGGGAATGAAGAAGAGGACAGCGGCGCCGATGTGTTGAGGCTTGGTGAGGAAGGGCTTTTTGAAGAACTTGCAGAGCGAAACCTGCGCCTTTTCAAGAAGTATGGATTCAAGAGCATCGTTTGCGTTTCACCGCACGACTATGACGCTTTTGTGAATGACTACCCTGTCTACCTTGAAGAATGGTCAAAACTGGAATTCAAAGTCTTACACTACACCGAGTTCTTAGCCCATCTTATCCAGAATGGAAACCTAAAGATGCGCAAAAAGCTGAACAAGATAGTTGTTTACCAAGATCCTTGCTATCTAGGAAGGATAAACAACATTTATGATGAACCTCGCGAGATTATCCGCGTCACAGGTGCAAAACTGGTTGAAATGAGGTCATCGCGTCACAATTCTTACTGCTGCGGAGGCGGCGGCGGAGGCGTATGGTATGAGGCTGTACATAAACCGCGGCTACAAACCCAGCGGGCGAGACAAGCATGTGAGACTAAGGCTGACATTCTTGTTGTCGCGTGTCCAGTATGCGAGCAGATGCTAGAAGAAGGCTTAACAGACCTTGAAAAAAGCGATATGAAAGTTATGAACGTGGCAGAAATCCTTTTGGAAACTGTTGGCGGGGCTGTCCAATAAGTGTTAAGAGCTAGAACCAAGTATTATGGATTGGTTGAGTGCATATGGAGAAGCTTGGAGTAGGGTTCGTCGGCACCGGGTGGATCGTAAACACTCACCACGTTAGAGCTTGGAGAGGAGTCCGAAGCTCTGATATCGTCGCAATATGCGACATCGACGAGGCGAGGGCAAAGAGAACGGCTGCATTGTGCAGAGAACTTGATGTTGGAAAACCGAAAGTCTATACTGACGCTGCAAGAATGGCGGCTGACCCCGCCGTCAATGCGATATGGGTGACGGTTCCCAACTTCGCCCGAGTTCCAGTTGTCAAAGCAATTACGGAGGAATGCACACAGGGAAAGTCCGATATTGTAGGACTCGTATGCGAAAAACCGCTCGGCAGGAACGTTAAGGAGGCTGAAGAGCTTCTCAAGATGGTTGAGAAGGCAGGTCTGTTGCATGGCTATTTGGAAAATCAAGTATTCATGCCTTGGATAGTGAAGAGCAGAGATATCCTGTGGACGAAAGGTGCTGCATCTGCTGGGCGTCCGTACCTAGTGAGATGTTCAGAAGAACATGGGGGACCACACGAAGCGTGGTTCTGGGATGGCGCGCGTCAGGGCGGAGGAGCCCTCAACGACATGCTGTGCCACAGCATAGAAGCAGCAAGGTATTTGCTGACTGCACCTGAAGAGACAAAAGAGTCCTTGGAGCCTAAGACTGTGTCAGCGGAGATTGCTAACCTCAAATGGTCAAGGCCCGAGTATGTGAAGCAGCTCAAGGACAGAACACAGGGAAAAATCGACTATGCAGAAAAACCTGTTGAAGACATGGGAAGAGCAACCATAGTCTACAAGGCCCAAAACGGTTTGCTGGTCATGGCTGAGCTTTCGACTTCATGGAGCTTTGCTCCCGCTGAGCGTGTGACTATAGAGATGCTGGGACCTGAATACTACATGCAGGTTGATACACTCAGTTCGGAGATGAAAGTCTTCTTTAGCCGGGAAGTTAAACCGTCCGGTGCTGAAGACATGATTGAAAAAGCAGCAGCAGAACAGGGTTTCATGCCTGTGATCGCTGATGAAACCCACGCTTACGGCTACATGGATGAAGACAGACACATGGTTGAGAGCTTCCTGAAGAAGAAGATGCCGAGAGAAACGTGGAAGGACGGTGCGTTGATAGTTAAGCTGGTGATGACATGTTACATGTCCGCTGAAAGAGGCAGAAGAATAAGCTTTCCGGCTGAGGGCATAAGAGACTTTGTTCCCAAAGTCGCTCGGGGAACGTGGAATCCTGAGGACATCATCAAGCCCTCTGAATAACGTCTTGTAGTCCATGCCTGAGTGATCAACTTGCCTGACAAGAAATATGTTATAGGAGTAGATTTAGGAGGAACTTGGACAAGAGTAGTCCTTTCAGACCGCAAAGGCAATGTTCTGGAAAGAGTCAACGAGAAAGTCGACAAGACCAGCTCCGAAGCCGTCAGTGCACAACTCGTCAAACTTGTTCGATTCGTGTGCAAAAACCACAACGTCGATGTTGCCGCTCTAGAAGGAGTAGGCATCGCGTCCGCAGGACCTTTGGACATGAAGAAAGGTGTGCTTGTCAACCCTACTAACCTGCCTTTCAACATCGTCTCTTTGACTGAACCTGTCAAAGAAGCTCTAGGTGTGCCAGCCTGTTTGATCAATGACTGCGCAGGAGCGGCTTTAGGTGAGGCTGCCTTCGGCGCTGCTAGAGGCATAGAGAACTTCGTTTACGTAACGATAAGCACGGGCATCGGCGGCGGTGCAATCGTCAACGGCACTCTGCTTCTGGGCAAGGATGGAAACGGTCATGAAATAGGCCATTTCGTTATAGACTATGAAGGACGTTTGGTCTGTGGTTGTGGAAAACGTGGCCATTGGGAAGCCTATTGCTCTGGAAGAAACATACCAAACTATGTTAAGATGAGGTTCGCTGAGACAGACCGTCGGGCTGTGAGGAGCACCGTTCTGTACAAGAAGTTGCAGGGAGACATGTCCAAGCTCTGTGCAGCAGACCTCTTTGATGCCGCAAAGAAAAAAGATGAATTGTCAGCCACACTTGTAGGTGAGATTGGCAGACTCAACGCAATAGGTTTTGCAAACGTGATAAACGCTTATGACCCCTCCTTGATCACCGTCGGGGGCACCGTGACACTGAAGAACATAGTGGAAGTACTTGACCCTATCAGGGAACATGTGGGCGACTATGCAGTTAACCGACTACCCGAAATAAAGGTGACTCCCCTAGGTGAAGATGTCGGCGTGTACGGAGCAGTAGCAGCAGCGCTGAAGTACCTGCCTTGAAAATCAGGAAATCTTCGGTTCACGGCTTCAGGATCACCTTGACTACTCCTTCCAAGTCTTTCTCGATGAGTTCCAACGCGTGACGAATGTTTTCCAGGGGCATTTCATGCGTGATCAACGACTTGAGGTCTATTTTTCCGTTTGAAACCAGATCCATTGCCGTGTAATAGTCTTTTTCGCCTACTGTTCTGAAGCTTGCCTTGATTTCCAGTTCGCCGTCGAAGACCTTGGCCATGTTGATTTCCGCGGGTTTCAAATGGAACCCGAAGATAACTACGCGGCCACCGTTTCTTACGACTTCCACTGCCTGAGAAGCTGTCATGGGCTTTCCAACGGCATCCACAGCGATGTCTACACTTCTGGAGTCTGTAAGTTCACGCACTTTCTTGGTTAGGTTCTCCTTCGCACTGTTCACTGTAAAATCAGCACCAATTTTCTTCGCCATTTTGAGTCTGGAGTCGCTTATGTCCGCAACTATCACGGTGCCTGCGCCGCCAAGTTTGGCAAGTTGCGTAAGTAGTAGCCCGGCTGGGCCTTGGCCGATGATGACCACTGAGTTGCCAAATGAGAAATGAGCACGGTAAGCGCCATGAAGCGCACAGGCTAAGAGGTCTATGAGGGCAGCTTCATCGAATGTGAGGTTCTTGGGCATCCTGTAACAGTACCTAGCGGGGACTTTGAGGTACTCAGCATAAGCGTAATCTGCGAACCTAGGGTTCTCGCAAAGCTCCTCTTTGCCCTGCAGACAGTAGAAGCATCTGTTACACGGCAAGGCGTAGACTGGGCCCGGGACAACTCTGCTGCCGACCTTTAGATTTTCGACGTTTTCACCAACTTCAACCACTTGGCCTGCACATTCGTGCCCAGGCTTGCCTGGAGCCAGCGGGTATTCTATATACTTGATCTCGCCTTTCAAGAAGTGCATGTCTGTCGAGTTACAGATGGCGACGGCCTTCATTTTCAGGAGAACATCATCTTTTCCAATTTTCGGTTTAGCAACGTTCTTGACTGTAATCTTGCCTGGCGCCTCAAAAACCACAGCTTTCACAGTGATCCCTGGAGCATCCTCTCATAAACCGTGCTATTTGTTTTTCGGTACTACCATAAACGTTAAATCGATAAAGCAACAACAAACGACGTGTTAGAATGGAAAGGTGGAAAAATTGTCTAGAACGAAAGCTGTATCAAGAATGGTTTGGGCTACTGTTTTGGTTGTCATAGTAATAGTTGCAGGTATCGCTGCCTACTGGTGGTACTACACTCAGCCTTCAACACCAACACCTGCTGCAAAGGCCATCAACATAGCTTGGACAGAAGGGCCGGAGTTCGACTTTATCAATAGTAAAGTGAGCGAGTTCACGACTCAGACTGGTATAACTGTGAATTTCCTGAAAATACCGAGGGAGCACATAGTCGAAAGGCTGATGCTTGAAATGCTGTCTCCTACTCCATCAGTCGACGGGGCAGTGATCTACGTGCTTGAGGCTCCAACACTGGCATCAACAGGCGGACTAGTGGACCTCTATACCTACAGGCCTAAGAGCGAGTGGATAAGCGAAAGCTTCTATCAGGGCCAGCTTGAAATGCTGGAATTCAACGGAAGCCTATACTACGTTCCATCCATATGGAATGGAGCATTGATAAACTTTTACAGGACAGACCTGTTTTCAAACGAGACCCTTAAAACACGATTCGAAACCGAGTTCAATTATAACCTTACGGTACCAACGACCCCTGAACAGCTGATGGACGTTGCAAGGTTCTTCAGCGAACAGGGATACATTGGAATACACCTTCAAATGACAACGTCTGAGATGGGTGCTGGTGCCTACACGTTCTACCCGCCCCTAGCCGCATACTATGGCGGTGGACTCTACAACACCACGACTGGACAAATCACGTGCAACTCAACTGGTAGCGTGCATGCGTTGGAGTACTTACTAAACCTTACCCAATACGCTCAACCCACTGTCTTGGAGGACGGAACCTTCGAAGCTGAACAGGCCATAATGCAGGGCCAATCTGGCGGAAAGCAACTGGCAATGGCAGATCAATGGTCCTACATGTACCCCATGCTTCCCAACGCCACGTTCCCATGGAACATTTCTGAGAGAATATTCCCACAGCAGCCAGACATGCTTGGCGTAACAATACTGAAGAACTCTCCGAAGAAAGACTACGTTTGGCAGTTTGTCAACTGGACTAGCTCATTCGAAATCACCAAGGGAACGACTCTGGCAACTCCGAAGGCGCCGTGCCGTTCAGATGTGGCAAATGATCCAGAAGTCAAAGCAAACTACTGGGTAAACGTAATAGTCGCCTCCTATGGTGGGCACAAGCCACTCGTGCCCGTCATAAAGAACCCGCATGCAACAGAAATCTACGAAGTAATGATGCGACGCCTAGGCGAGGCTTTCAGTGATTTTCAGGGAGCAGGACATACTAACGCACACGCGATTGCACAGGAAAAGCTGGACACCCTTTACGGAGACATCAAAACGATACTGGGCATATAGCCGAACAACTTAAATCCTCTTCTATTTTTTTCTTTTCGTAAAGAATTCGCACGCTGTTTGGTGGACCCATGCGGAACGCAAAGAAACCTATTCTCAGTAGGGAGGAGATCATTGGACTCCTGATGATAACTCCTGCATTGGCAGTGTTGGCGCTTGTTTACTTTTATCCTTTGGGGTACAATATTGATCTGAGCTTTTCAAACTGGCCCATCAAAGAAGCGTTGCCGAAATATTACGTTGGGCTGGACAACTATATGCGCCTTTTTTCTGATAGAGATTTTCAGACAGTAATTGTCAACACACTTTTTTTCACAGCTTTGAGTGTTCCAACCGAACTCTTCATCGGGCTCGGGATCGCTTTGCTATTGAACAGGGAGATCAAGGGAAAGACTGTTTTCATAACACTGCTTGCTCTTCCTATGATCGTGGCACCCGTAGTGGCTGCCTTGGCTTGGAAGTGGCTTTACTTTTATGACTATGGTGCTCTCAACTATGTCTTGAGCTTTGTTGGCATACATCCCATACGATGGATGAGCGATGTCAACTATGCAATTTACTCGATCATCATTGCAGATGTATGGACAACTACGCCGTTCATGATGCTTATTCTGTACGCTGGGCTTCAAATGATACCTACTCAGCTTTATGAAGCAGCTCGTATGGATGGAGCTTCCCAGTGGCACATTTTTTGGAGAATCACGCTTCCGTCGTTGAAGTCCGTGCTGGCAGTAGCTCTGATGATCAGGACGATTGACGCATTCACAAAACTTTTCGATATTGTTTATGTAATAACAGGGGGTGGTCCGGGGTATGCCACAGAAGTCCTGCCCACTTTCGGTTACAAAGAAGCGTTTACCTTCTTTGAACTGGGAAGAAGTGCTGCCATCACAATGATAACCCTGCTGATCTCCGCCGTAATGGTTGTGATAATCTTGAGAAGCTCTAGGAGGAAATAGGCACATGTCAAAAGGTGCTCTGAAAAGAATCCTGAGAAAAACTCTTGGCCGCATCGGCATATATGTTGTTTTATTCATCGCTCTGGTCTGGGCACTTTTCCCGCTTTACTGGATCTTCTCAACTTCAGTTAAACCGAGAGACAAGATCTTGTCTATTCCACCCAAGTTGATTCCTGACCAGTTGACCTTTGAAAACTACCAAAGACTCTCTGAAGTGATGCCTTTCCTGCAATACTTCTTCAACAGTGCAGTCATAACTGGTGGCGCGCTCGCTCTTGGTCTGACGATTGGCAGTCTGGCAGCCTATGGTCTTTCACGATATAAGTTTCCTGGAAGTCGTTACTTCCTTGGTTTTGTTATAGTCTCCAGAATGATTCCCTATGTTGCTTTTGTCCTGCCTATCTTTCTGATTGACTCAAACCTAGGTCTAGTGGATACACATTTTGGAGTGATATTGCCCCATCTGATCATAGTTTTACCTTTCACGATATGGCTTATGAAGTCTTTTTTTGATGAGATTCCCAGAGCATTTGAAGAAGCTGCAATGGTAGATGGTTGTTCGAGACTGCGTGCCATGCTCATCGCTATGCGATTGGCTCTTCCAGGATTGGGAACCACTGCCATTTTGACGTTTTTGGATTCTTGGAACGAATTCATGTTTGCCTTGACCGTGACGAGGACTCCTGCTTCTCAGACTCTTCCAGTGGGGATAGCAATGCAGCTTCAGAGGCTCTACGGCGTGCCTTGGGGCGTCATAACTGCCGGTTCGTTTCTCTTCTGTCTTCCAGTTTTCGCATTAGGCTATTTCATTCAAAAGTATGTGGCTAAGACGTTCGTTCTGGGCGTGTGACAAGATGGTGGATGTACGACTTGAGAACGTGAACAAGAATTTTGGGAAAGTTGTCGCTGTAGACAATCTGAACCTGAAGATAGAAGACAAGGAATTCCTGGTCCTGCTAGGGCCCTCAGGCTGCGGAAAAACCACGACCTTGCGGCTAATAGCTGGATTGGAAAAGCCTGACAGTGGCAACATTTACATCGGAGAACGGCTTGCAAACAACTTGTCGCCTAAGGACAGAAACGTGGCAATGGTTTTCCAGAACTACGCTTTGTATCCTTATATGAAGGTTTTTGATAACATTGCTTTTCCTCTAAAGGTTAGGAATACTCCGAAGCAACAGATTGAGTCAAAAGTGCGAGAAACAGCAAGCATGGTGGGAATTGAAGGCTTGCTTGAAAGGAAGCCCCGTCAGCTTAGTGGAGGGCAGCAACAGCGTGTGGCTCTGGCAAGGGCTCTTGTCAGAGAACCTGCACTCTTTTTGATGGATGAACCGTTGAGCAATCTGGATGCAAAGTTAAGGGTACAGATGCGGACTGAGCTTAAGAAATTACATCGCGAGCTAGGAGTGACGACAATCTACGTGACGCATGATCAAGAAGAGGCAATGACGCTTTCGGACAGAATAGCCATCATGAATAAAGGCTTGCTGTATCAGCTTGGAAGCCCGTTTGACGTTTACGAGCGGCCTGCGAACCTGTTTGTCGCTGGTTTTGTCGGAAGCCCAGCAATGAATACTGTCGAAGGAGAACTAGTCGAAGAAGACGGTGATTACCTTGCAGATTTCCGCATCTGCTCCGTGCAGTTGCCCAAAGAGATAGCTCAGACTCTTGCATCAAAGACTCTCGTGTTAGGCATAAGACCCGAGCACATCTTGGTTGACGAAAAATCGCCAAATAGCATAGCTGCCAAGGTAGAGGTCACTGAGCCTCTGGGGCACGAGAGCATTCTACTGCTTAATGCAAAAGATGTTTTGCTGACCGCCAACACGAGACTGATGAAACCTCTGAACGTTGGCGATGAAGTATGGATAAGTTTTGTTGAAAACAGACTGCAACTATTCGAAAAGCAAAGTGCGCGTAGAATAAATCTGCCAAGGATTTCTCTCAGAAAGAGTTCATCGCACGCACCTGCATGATACTCTACGAGTATTGTGAAGCGCCAATGTCTGAAACGGCAAGGACGCGTCCACTCTGTAACACGCATAAGGAGAGGGCGTAGTTGCCTGCATTCAGTCCAATGGTTTGAGTTGAGCCTCTGCAAATGCATCAAGGAGTGCGCCGGGAATACGCGCTTCCTCCTAGATTGGAGGGTATGCTATTAGTCGCGAGTACGGGCATGATGAAACCTGTTCGGTCACTGTTAGGGACGACCTGTTGATCAGACTTGAAGAAAACAAGCTAACTATCCAACAAACAAACTACAAGTAGAGCAGACTGCTCGAATAGCTTGACTGTGCAGCGGACCGCGGAAGTACGAAACCTTTTTTCCTTGTTGAAAGCAAGAAGACTTTATTAGCAGTTTGAGTGGCTTGGCGTTGAGAGGTTTGGGAAGAGTCAAGGCTGTACTTTTCGACATTGATGACACGTTGTTTGATTCCACAAAGTTGGCAAAAATGGCGAGAAGAAACGCCATCAAAGCAATGATGGATGCTGGATTGCCGCTCAAGAATTTGCAGACAGGGTACCGGCTGCTGATGAGCATCGTCAAGCAATGTGGTCCTAACTATGACCATCATTTTGACAGACTTGTCGAAGCACTGGGGTGCGAAAGAAACCCTGCCGTCGTGGATGCGGGAGTGGTTGCTTACCATAACGCGAAACTCACGTATCTGAGGCCTGATCCGGACGTGGTTCCGACGTTGAAGGCTCTCACAGGAAGCGGTTACAAGCTCGGGATAGTCTCAAATGGAAGGACCGTGAAACAGTGGGAGAAAATAAACAGAATGGGCCTTCAGTCATATTTTCAGACAGTGGTCATTTCAGAAGATGTCGGATGTGAAAAGCCAGACCCAAAGATCTACAAAGTGGCCTTGGCCAAGCTGCACGTAAGTCCCGAGAATGCGATATATGTTGGAGACCATCCTGAGACTGACATCTTGGGGGCCAACAGGGCAGGCATGATATCTGTTGAAATTCTTAGAAAGAGATCTTCCGCAGCTGTTCACAAGGGCGAAAAGCCGAGATTCACCATAAAGAGATTTTCGGAGCTTCTCTCTATTCTCAGTGTCAATCGTTGACACTAAGTATAGCATGTCAAATGCCCTTTTCCTAAAGCCTTCATTTGCGGCGCACGTAGAAAAAGATAATAGTTGTTGATTCAGTTATGAGAACGTGGTTCGAAATGAAAGAGCAATTGGCGATAAAAGGCGGCAAGCCTGTACGGCAAGAGCTTCTCAATTTTGTGCCGGCAGAGGCTGACATCGGAAAAGAAGAAATTGACGCCGTTATGGAAGTTTTGACGTCAAAGAAGCTTTCTCAACTTACAAGCGAAAAGGTCAGTCAGTTTGAAGACGCATTCGCGAAATACTACGGCGTTGACTACGCTGTCGCGGTGAATTCAGGGACGAGCGCTTTGCACGTTGCTCTGGCTTCATCATGCCTCGGCCCTGGTGACAATGTTATCATTCCGCCTTACACTTTCATGGCTACAGCCAATGCAGTGCTTCATCAGAATTGTGTTCCAGTCTTCGCCGACGTTAACCCTGAAACGTATACTATGGACGCGAAGGACCTGCAAAAAAGGATCGATAAGAACACGAAGGCCGTGATCCCCGTGCACATGTTGGGACAGCCAGCAGACATTGAGTCAATAATGGAAGTTGCTAACCGTCGAAAGCTTGCCGTAGTGGAGGATTGTGCTCAAGCAAATGGAGCTGAATACAAGGGACGAAAAATCGGAACCTTCGGCGTTTCAGGATGCTACAGTTTCTACCTTAACAAGCATATGACGACAGGCGGCGAAGGAGGAATGGTCATCACGAACGATGAGAAAATTGCGCGAAGAGCTCGGTCCATCGCTAACCACTGCCGCCCTGAGAAGTCTCCGTATCCGAACGTTCCAGCGCATAACGTGTACACATGTATAGGTTACAACTACAGGATGACTGCGATGCAGGCTGCCATGGGCTTGACACAGCTTCGAAAACTGGACAGGTTCATTGAAAAGCGCCGCAGGAATGCCGATTACCTCACTAAACATATCAGGAAGATACGAGGAATGCGTCCACCATTCGTCAACAAAGACGTTAAGCACGTCTATTGGGCGTACGGAGCGCTCATATTGCAGGATGAGCTTGGCATCTCACGCGACAGATTTGCTGAAGCACTTCGGGCGGAAGGTATCAACGCCGAAGGCTACTGTCCAATACCTGTTCACCTGCAAGAGGTCATCAGGAACAAGAGAGGTTACGGCAAGACAAAGTGCCCGTTTGATTGTCACGGCGGAAAGATCGTTTACAGGAAAGGCATCTGTCCGAAAGCAGAGAAGCTGTCTTTGCAGGACCTTCTGCTTCCAGTTTATCAGACGCTGACTGAGAAAGACCTGAATGATGTTGTCGTGGCACTCGAGAAAGTTGCTGACAACGCGCGTCTGCTGAAAGACTAGAAACAGCCCGTGCCTTCGTCTGCATAGCAAGAATGGAGGCAGCATACCGTAGTAAACAAGATGATCCAAGAGATCCATGAAGAACCGAAGGTGCTTGAGACCTTTCTAGCTGAAGGCGTGAAGAATGTTCAGGAGGTCGCAAGTCTTATCAGGTCCCAGCGGTATCGTATGGTCTATTTGACTGGAAGCGGAACAAGTTACCATGCAGGTTTGGCTGGGCAGTTTGCTTTTTCCACGCTTACGGAGTACGTTACGAGCCTTATTCCAGCGTCCGAATTACCTCAATGGATACCTTCAGGGAAGCAGAGGTCACTTCTGATAGCTATCTCACAGTCGGGCGAAAGTTCAGACGTGCTTGCAGCATCAAAAGCCGCCTTGAACAGGAATATTGACGTGCTGGCTATCACGAACACCGCTAACAGTTCGCTCGTGAAAACTGCACAGTACACGATTCTTACCCGTTGTGGACGGGAACTTGCAGTTACGGCTACTAAGACCTACGTTGCGCAACTCGCGGCCCTTTACCTACTGTCGCTGGAGTCTGAAAAAACACGTAGGACAGCAGACTATAGGCAACTCGAACAGGAGCTGTTCAGCGCGCCAAGACTGATTGCGGAAACGATCCGTTTGTTGAGGAGGCAAATGTGCACGTTGGCTGAAGTACATCATCATCAGAACTTCTTCTTCCTGTTAGGCAGCGGTCCAAACTATGCGACAGCACTTGAGGGTGCTTTGAAACTGAAGGAAGCTTGCAACATATTTGCAGAAGGCTTCGCCAGTCGCGAATTCCTGCACGGGCCGATCCAGTTGGTGGACAAGAAAACCACGGTTTTTTTTATCCTGACTGGGGAACAGATGGAAACCTCGTTGGGCGAGGTGAAGAGCGTCAAGGGGTTTGGGGCTCCCGTGATTTCGGTCTGTGACAAAATGGACAAGAAGCTTGAAGAAGTTTCAGATGAACTGGTCTGCGTGCCAAGCTTCCCAAAAGTTTTTTCTCCTATGATATACATAATTCCTATGCAACTGTTTGCGTATTACAGCTCGGTTGCCAGAGGATTGAACCCTGATAAACCTGAAAAACTTTCCAAAGTGGTGAAATGAGCATGAAGATCAAGTGTGTTTTATTTGACATCGGCGACGTGCTTTATGATGCGTCGTTGCAGATGAGCACGGCTAGGTTGAACGCAGTGAGAGCAATGATCGAAGCTGGCCTTCCAACAGACATCGAGTCTACATACGGTAAGCTGCAGCAGGTCGTTCGAGAATGCGGCTCAGACTACAACCGACATTTTGACAAACTGCTTGAACAGCTTGGGCTCAAATGGAATCCACGCGTTATAGCTGCCGGAGTGGGTGCTTACAGAGAGACAAGCTCAACCTACCTGAAGCCTTACGCGGACACTGTTCCAACCCTGCTGAGACTACGAGAGTCAGGTTACATGATAGGCGTCGTTACTGAAGGACGCGCAGTTAAGCAATGGCAGAAACTCATACAGCTCGGTATCCAACACTTGTTCCACTTCGTCATTACTTCTGAAGAGATAGACGCCAAAGAAATGAAGCCTGAACTGTTCAAAACGATTCTCAAACAATGCAAGGTTCAGCCTTCTCAAGCCATGTTTGTGGGCAATAGGCCTGACACAAACATCATGTGCGCTAACAAAGCCGGACTGGTTTCAGTTAGGATTAGAAGAGGAGAACACAAGACCCAAGAACCGCAGTCGAAAGAAGCCACGCCTAAGTACGAGATACACAGGCTATCAGAGATCTTCAGCATATTGGAACAGGTAAAGAAAGAACATTCCTAGACTGGGATGTTGGCCGTGGCCGTTCTTGCCAGCATCCCGATTTACAGCATAGCATGGAACCTGCAGATGTCGTCTCCGTGTTTGACTTTCTTCGAGCTTCACTTCCAAAGACCTTCCCAACACTGATTCAAAAAGCTATTTCAGCGACCGCGGAAACAATTGCAGAACATGACCGGCAGTCTACCAGAACAGCCTTTAACGAGTGGATGTTAGCATTTTTCGTATCAACGTAGGCTTTTCTTGCCGTCAAGTCGCAGGTGCATTCAGTTCTGGCTTGACTTGTCAAGGAAATCGTCAATGTTGCCTTCATTACCTGTGTTCAAGTTTGTCGAGTGCCTTTCCAAATCCCTTGCTGGTCATTTCAACGTATTTTTCCAACGGCAAAAGTTCTCGGCTTACCGTGTGCATCGTCTTCTTACTCATTCTCCCTTGTCGAACCAGTTCATTTCCCGCCTGTTTTGCTGCCTCAAGTACGTCTTGAACTGGATAGGCCTTTCTTACCATGTAGCCCCCAACTTCACCATGCGGCCTCAAAAGCGCACCTGTGTACTCCCAACCTGTGTTCCTGCATATTGCTTTTACATGCATGACGAGCGGGTCGAAATTGTCCATTTCCCAGAAGCCACAATTGGAGATTAGCATGAACTTTGAGCGTTTGTTGCCGCTTCTTGGACGATGGCGACAATGGTTTTCCCGTATCTCAAAGAACGGTTCAATGATCGGAAGCAAACGGTCAACTATGTTCTTCATTGGTCCAGGCATTCCGTCGACGTACACAGGCACGGCCATGACTATTATGTCTGCTTGTTGGATTTTGGGAAGAAGCATCCTCATGTCGTCTTTTTGTACGCATCCACAGGGTGTTCTAGTCCAGCAGTTTCGATCCCCCAAACAGGGATGCACGTTGAGCTTTTGAGTGTAGAACACGTTAACCGTGACTCCTTCTTCCCTGAGCCCGTCGATGAATGTCTTCAGAATTAGGGAAGTGTTTCCATCATCCATCAATGGACTCCCATTGAACACTACAGCTTCCACTTGTTCCACTATCCTCACGTAAGTAGACTGGCGCTTGCAGATTCCTCGCCGTTGAGCCATTCTGCAAACTCGTCTATATTTAAACCTTCTATGAGTGCGATAGACAAGCTAGGGAAGCCGAGCTATCAAGTCCATGGGGAACTTTCGAAACATATTTAAACAGTTTTCTGTGCAATGTCGTGTTCATTGCTGCAGTGTTACGTGGGATGATTACTTTGGAGTTCGAGGCAAGAATCGAAAATGTGATCGTGCGCACTTACAATGTGCAAAGTTTCCGGTTCGCCAGACCTCGCGAGTTCAATTACAGGCCTGGCCAGTTCGCGTTTGTCACCGTGAAAGTTGCTGGACAGAAGATGCGGAAACCGTTAACTCTGTCCAGCAGTCCGACAGAGCTGGACTATATAGAATTCACAAAGAAGTTGACGGGTCACCCCTTCTCAAACGGGCTGGAGGCGCTGAAAATCGGTGATACCGTGAGATTAGACGTACCCTACGGCAACTTTGCTCTTGACGAGCGGTTTCCACGTGTCGCAATGCTGGCTGGCGGTATGGGAATAACTCCGATGAGAAGCATGTGTAAATACTGCACAGACAGGAATCTGCCCGCTGTTGTCACGCTTCTGTACGCTAACAGCACTGAAGCAGACATCGTTTTCAGACGGGAACTTGAGGAAATGGAGAAGCAGAACAGAAGCCTCAAGGTGGTCTTCACTCTTTCAGAAACGGGGCCAGATTGGAAGGGTCGCATGGGTAGGATCAACGCCGACATGATCAGGGAAGAGGTTCCTGACTTTCTGACGGCCGTCTTCTACGTTTGTGGACCGCCAGCAATGGTGGATGCGATGGGCATCATGCTTGGAGAATTGGGAATCTCCAAAGACAGCATCAAGACGGAGGATTTGACGGGTTACTGACGTCTTTGCAAGAAAACCGTGCAGACCCTTCTTGTTGTTATGGGACTCTGAAGATCTTCTCTTTCGGAGCCCCGCATATGGGACATTTCGCAGGGGTTTCGTTTTCGAAAATGTTTCCGCATACACTGCACACGTAGTAGTCAACTTTGGCAGGTTCTTTTCCGCTTTTCAAGGCTTCTATCACTTTCTTGAACAAGTTAGCGTGGACGTGTTCAGCTTGGTTAGCCACGTTGAAGCTCCAGACTGCTTGGGTATTCTTCTCTTTCTTAGCAGTCCTAATGTAGCTTGGGTACATGCGTTTGTACTCAGAACTCTCTCCTGCGATAGCAACCTGCAGGTTTTCAATGGTGCTTCTTGTCTCGCCCATTATTCTGATGTGGTTGAAGGCATGTACAGTCTCTGCTTCCGCAGTTGCGCGGAAGAGCTTGCCAACTTGTTGGAAGCCTTCTTCTTCGGCTTTCTGAGCAAAAAAGAGATAGCGTCTGTTAGCCTGTGATTCACCTGCAAAGGCACTCTTCAGATTTTCAGCCGTTTTTTCCATCATGTTTATGGCCGATCCCAACTAGCCTCTACACAGGATATAAGCCTACTGAGGTGCACTGTCTGCTACGCTCTGCACGTAGACTATGCATGTTCTAAAGTATGTCTTTCAGCAATGTCGAATGCCCCAAAAAAGGGATCCTGTTGCCGTGCAAGCTTCAAGAAAGTTTAATATAATGTGAGGAACACACTGGTCCGTTGTAGTAAACCGAATAAAGTGAATCGTGAGGTGAAAAATTTAATGGCATCGCAGAAATTGTTGGAAATGCTTAACAAGGCAATTGCTAGAGAGCTTCAGGTTTCTGTGCAGTACATGTGGCAGCATGTTCAATGGATAGGCGTTAAAGGTTTTGCAGTGCACGACGAGTTAAAAAGTATCGCAGTGCAAGAGATGAAACATGCTGAAAAGATCGCTGAACGGCTCTTTTACCTTAAGGGTACGCCTACGACGAAGCCGGACCCAATTCATGTCGGGAATACGCTTAAGGAAATGATAAAGCAGGACGTAAAGGACGAGAAAATCGCAATCGACATGTACAAGCAGATAATCGAAATGGCAGAGAAAGAAGGCGATGTAACGACAGCCTTTATTTTCAGGGAGATACTGGAACAAGAAGAAGAGCACCACGACACGTTCACAACTCTGCTTGAAGAGATTTAAGAGTCCCAACGGCAATTCTGCTTTTTTTCCCTTTTTGTTTGATGCAAAGGCAATTGAGCTTTCGTGTAAAGGTTAATATCACTTTGCCATGAAAATAGGACTGAGGCAGGAGAAGATGAAGTCGAAGGGCAAAGTTCCTTTGTGTGAGAGGTGCGGGTTTCCGATAGACGAGTGCAAATGTGTTTGTCCATACTGCGGCGAAACTTCGGGGTGCGACTGCTGTACTGGGTATGGCAGGGCAACAGGCGGCGGGTAAGAAACCATAATTCTCCTAGCGCATTATTCGGTAATGAGGGACTGAATGGTGAAAGATGAGATTAACTGGATGGCCGGTGGGCCTCAAGGGGCTGGAGTGGATTCTGCCGCGAACGTTTTTGGAAGAGCGTGCGGCTACGGCGGATTATACGTTTTCGGAAAAAGAGAATACCACTCCAACATTAAAGGTCTGCATAGCTATTTTCACTTACGAGTGTCTCCGCACGAGGTTTTGGCCAACGTGAACGACGTGGATTTGCTGGCAGCCTTCGACGCTGAAACAGTTGTGCGGCACATGGGCGAAGTGGTTCAGGGAGGCGGCATGATAGTGGACAAAGACCAGTCCGCGACAAAAGTGATGAGTATTCCGACGTTGCCTTCTGAATTCAAAAATGAACTTCGTGAGTACATGGACCAGAAAGCTGTCGGAGAAACTTTAGGCGACCTGCTCGGTTACGTACAGAAGAACGGCATACATGTTTTTCCGGTTCCGTACATGGACCTGCTCAAGCGGATAGCCACAAAACTTGGGATCGACAAGATAAGCAAAGTCACAAGGATGATAAACGTACTGACAATAGGAGTTAGTTTCGCTCTGCTTGATTATGACCTGAGTTTGGTTGAAAAAGCTGTAGCCGCCATATTCTCAGACAAACCAAAAGTTGCGGAAATGAACATCACGGCTGTCAGAGAATCTCATGACTACGCAAAAAAGACCTTTGCTGACAGTTTCAGGCACAGACTTGAAAAAGTCGACTCGAGTGAAGACAGAATCTTCGTTTCTGGAAACCAAGCCGTAGCGATGGGCAAGGTTCTGGGCGGATGCAGAATCCAAACATACTATCCCATTACACCCGCAGCGGACGAGAGTGAATATCTGGAGGCTCATGAAATCCTCAAGACGACTTCAGGGAACGGGGCAATAATCGTTATTCAAACAGAGGACGAGATCGCAGCCGTAAACTCTGCGTCAGGCGCTGCTCTGACGGGTGCAAGAGCTGCCACCTCAACATCTGGACCAGGGTTCGCGTTGATGGTTGAAGGCCTAAGCTGGGCTGGTAACTGTGAGGTGCCGCTTGTGATCACTTATTATCAGCGTGGAGCCCCTGCTACTGGCTTGCCTACGAGACATGGGCAATCAGACCTCAGGTTCGCATTGCATGCAGGCCACGGAGAATTCCCGCGTGTCGTTCTTGCTTCAGGTGACATTCGGGAATGCTTTTATGATGCCGCGAAAGCGTTCAATTATGCAGAAAAATACCAACTGCCTGTCATCCACCTCATCGACAAGGCCATGGCGAACTGTTCACAGACTTACCCTGTCTTCGAGACGGGCCAGTTCAAGATCGACCGTGGTGATATACTCGATGAACAGGGCCTCGTTGACCAAGCCTACAAACGTTTCAGCTTGACGGAAACAGGCGTCAGCCCGAGGGTCTTGCTCGGGACGAAGAACGGTGTGCACTGGTACACAGGTGACGAGCATAACGAGTACGGCCACATAAGCGAGGAACCGTCAAACCGGACGTTGATGGTAGAGAAAAGAATGAAAAAGCTTGAACTCGTTGACAAGGAGACGCCTCTTGAGGAAAAGATAAATTTCTACGGCGACAAAGACGCTGAAAATCTGGTTATAAGCTGGGGTTCATCTAAAGGCGCCATTATCGAAGCTACGAACGCGTTAGCGAGTGAGGGTTTCAGCCTAGGCTTCATGCAAGTCCGCATGATGCATCCGCTTCCACGAGAATACATCTCCGAAACTCTGACCGCTGCACATAAAGTGATTGATGTTGAAGGAAACTATCTCGGTCAGCTCGCTGGCGTGATCAAGGAGCAAACAGGAATCTCCGCGGGCTATTACCTTCTGAAGTATACTGGACGGCCGATGACTACGACCGAGGTTTACGATGGTTTGAAGAACATTCTCCTAGGTCAAGCCCCTGTGAGGCAGGTGTTAAGGTATGGATCTTAAACCTTCAGACTTCAAGACCGACGTCTTCGCTGACTGGTGCCCGGGATGCGGCAACTTTGGCATACTAAACGCGCTACAGATGGCTTTTGCAGAACTTGGGCTTGAACCGCATCAGGTCGTAATGGTGTCGGGCATAGGCTGTTCAGGAAAGGAACCGCACAGCATCAAGGTCTACGGTGTTCACACGCTTCATGGTCGCGTGCTGCCCTTTGCAACGGGAATCAAAATCGCAAACCCACAACTGGAAGTGCTCGCGATCGGCGGAGACGGAGACGGTTTGGGAATAGGCGCCGGCCACTTCGTCAATGCTGGAAGAAGAAATTTGCACATCACATACATCATACATGACAACGGAGTCTACGGTCTAACGAAAGGGCAGGCTTCTCCCACTCTGAGACTGGGACTGAAAACGAAAGCACTTGCCAAACCAAACCTGAACGATGCCGTGGACCCAATAGCATTGGCACTTGTGACAGGCTACACTTTTGTGGCAAGGTCATATGCTTATGACTTTAGGCATTTGAAAGACACCATAAAAGGGGCAATGAGGCACAAGGGGTTAGCATTCATCGACTGTCTCCAACCCTGCCCAACATACAACGATATAAACACCAAGGAATGGTACGCAGGCGAAGACCGCATAGACCCCAAAACGGGGAAACCGCAACCCCGGCTTTACAAGCTTGAAGGAACAGGCTACGACCCTGTCGTCCACGATCTGAACGAGGATTTCCAGAAGAAAATGGCAGCAATGGGCAAAGCATGTGAATGGGGCGACAGAATACCTATCGGCGTATTCTATAAGAACGAACTTCAGTCTACGTTCGCAGAACGAATCACTGAAAGAATACCGTTCTACCAAGAATACCCTCCTGCAAAACAAAGGATCAGCGACGAGAACGGATTCTCGACAGCCGAGCTGCAAGAGTTCTTCAGCGACCTGAAAACAACTTGAGTCTTCACTTTTTATGGAAACACAAAAAACTATTTGAAGATGCTACGGGATATAATAGCTTGCAGGATGCCTGTCTAAGATTGAGCCTTGACGAATACAAGACCAAGAGAAACTTCAACAAGACAAGTGAACCACAGGATGCTCAAGAGAAACGGTTAGGTGACATCTACGTAATCCAGAAGCATGATGCAAGTCACCTGCATTATGACCTGCGCTTGGAAATGGACGGTGTTCTCAAAAGCTGGGCTATTCCGAAAGAGCCGCCGACGGAAGTTGGCGTAAGAAGACTTGCCGTGCAGGTGGAAGACCACCCGTTGTCATACGCGAGTTTTGAAGGCATCATCCCTGAAGGCGAGTACGGTGCAGGCACGGTTCAGATTTGGGATCGTGGCCGCTACAAGACTGTTGACAGAAAGGAAGATAAGCTTGTTATAGAAATAGACGGGAAGAAACTGACGGGATCATACGTCCTAGTGAGGCTGAAGGACAAGAAGAATTGGCTTTTCTTCAAGAAAAAATAGTCTAGGGCGTCCTCCCTGTCCATCTACTTTCTAGCCAAAATCACCGTTCCTCTTTCCATTAATAACGTGTCACGTCCGTTCAGCGAAGAAGTCCATTGTTTTCGGGATCACTCAACGGTCAGTGTACCATATTTTCCCACGTTCAGTTGGATTTCGCCTTTGAAGCTGGTAACGTAGCCGTTCTGTATCTTCACGATATTGTTGACGTTCACTTGGTCGATTTGCTCGTTCCACAATGTCAGTTTTATGGTTCCTGTTTCATCGGCTATGGTGACAGTTGCGACTTTGTACGTTTGGTCTTTGAATCTGGACGTTACTTCGCGTGGGTCTGATTTCTCAGTCACCGTAGCCTGCAGGCTTATGCGTTTCATTCCGTCTCTGAGCTCGTTTATTTTCATTTTCATCCTCTCGGGTTAAGTCAGTCTTTCTGCGATGGCGAATTTTTCGCTTACTGACTGGATTCTCACTCTTGCGCGTTCTCCTATTTTGCTGCGTGGCACAAAAACGAGGTAACCCATTATCTTGGCTATTCCGTCGCCTCTGCTTCCGATGTCGTCAATGACAACTTCGATTTCTTGGTTCTCCTTGACAGGTCTTGACTGTAAGAATGGTCTGCTCGGGCGGAATCTGTTTTGGCTTCCGAACCTTCTTGCTTTTCTAGGGGCGTTTTTGGTCTTTTCTGGTAGCCTTCTTGGCATGTTGTGTTTTCGTCCTCGTCGTGGAGCCAGCCTTTTGACCGTGGAAACCCGCGTCTTTTGGGGCACTTGGGTCTTGGTTAAGGCTAATTATATGCTGAAAAGTTCTTCGGCAATATAAGTTTTGCGAGCCGACTACTCGTAACGTAACGCTTCAACGGGGTTGAGTTTTGATGCTTTCCTGGCTGGGTACAGTCCGAAGATTACACAGATGACGATTGCGAATATGAAGGCGCCGATCGTCCATTCAGGCGTGAATTTGGGGGTGATAGTGAGTGGTTCCCTTTCTGGTGTTGAAAGGAGGGTGTTCTGCTGCTGTTGTGGCTGTATGAGACTTGAAAGCATCGAGGCTAGTCCATAGGAGACGCCGTACCCTGTCACGATTCCGATTAGTCCGCCGATGATTCCTATTGTGATGGCCTCAGCGAGAAACATTGAAAGAACCGTTCGGCTTTTTGCACCGATGGCCTTCAGTATCCCAACTTCTCTTGTCCTTTCCATAACTGAAACCGTCATGATGTTCATTATGCCGATTCCTGCGACGAGAAGTGAAATTGCACCTATCGCCGTGAGAAATATCTGAAGAAGGTTCAGTATGTTGTCAACCTGCTGCTCGAATGATGATGGAACAAAAACACTGACTCTGTAAGGGTTGGTGAATGTGTTTTCCACTTCCCTCGCCGTCTGTGACGCTTTCTGCGTGTCATTAACCTGTATAAGTATGATCTGGTAGGATTCGCCTCCAGCCATTTCTGCTGCTTTCTTGGATGATATGAAAGCCCAGTAGTCAAAGTTGGTTATGCCCGCGGTTCCGCCTTCAATGAGTATTCCGGCAACAGTTAATGTCTCGTTATGCGTGAACTTGGTGCCGTTCACTTGGAAACTTGCGGATACTGTCACGTTTTCGCCGATGTTGACAACGGGGATGCTGTTGTTGGTTCCTGCCCTGAAGCCTAGGACTATTGTGTTCGTGTCATTTTCAGATGGAAAATTGCCGGCGGCCACGATGAACCTTTTCGGTAGCATTTGCTGCATCTCTGAAAAGTTGACTCCTGCGACGGTGAGTGCCCTGACCCTAGTGCCGTTTTCCTTGTAGACCTCTGCTGACGCCAATGTTTTCATACCTGTGGCAAGGTTCACGTTTGAAATGTTACGGATGTTGTCAAGTTCTGAGCGTGTGAACGGTTCTCCGAAACCTGCTGTGAGGCTGCCTGGGAACACTATGAGAACATTAAGCTCGAAGCCTGACTGCATTCGCTGTTTTATCTCAAACCTGAAGCCTTCGCCCAGGGAAGCGATGCCTATTATTGTTGTTATTCCTATGATTACTCCTAGAGTCGTCAGTGAAGTCCTGAGTTTTCGTTGTTTCAAGTTTGCGGCTGCCATTTCGAGTATCTTGCTTACCCTCATCATTGGTTCCTCGTGGGAGGCTTGTTTTCGCTTATGGTTTCAACTAAACCGTCTTTGAGGTGCACAGTCCTGTGTGCTTCCTGAGCAATTTGAGGGTCATGGGTGACGACGATGAATGTTTGTTTCCTTTCCTCGTTCAGGTTCTTCATCAACTGAACAATCTCACGGCCTGTTTTTGTATCAAGATTACCTGTGGGTTCATCAGCCAAAATGATTGCAGGGTTGGTTATCAACGCCCGCGCAATTGCAACACGCTGTTGTTCTCCGCCGCTCAGCTCGTGCGGCTTGTGTTTTTCACGTGCTTCCAAACCTACAAACTTCAGCATTTTCCTCGCCCTTTCCAGTGTCTCCTTTTCAGACAGGCCGGCAATCACCAACGGTAACTCCACATTCTCCAAAGCCGTTAGCCTAGGCAAAAGATTGAAAAACTGAAATACAAAACCAATCTTTGTAAGTCTAAGCTGCGCTAGGTCATTATCGCCCAGCTCTAGGATGTTAGATCCATCGATCAAGATTTTTCCAGCGTCAGGCCGGTCTAAACCCCCCAGTAGGTGGAGCAAGGTAGATTTTCCACTTCCTGAGGGGCCGAAAATAGTTAGGAACTCTCCCCTCATGACGTTGAAGCTTACCCCTGACAACGCAGGAACAGGAATTCCTCCCAGACGATAGCTCTTCCTGACGTCATGGACTTCAAGAATTGCTGACATGTCACGCATCAGCCTCTGGAATTAGAACTAGTGCACAGCATCATTTCTTATAAGACTTGCTCAGTGAACGTTCCTGTTTTGGATTGATTTTGCGCCAGTTTTGAAACTATCCAATTATGAAGCTTTCAGCCAGTATAGCTACAAAGTAAGCTATTGCACTGATGGCCGCACATTTAAACCATGAAATTGCGGCGAGAAGGTGGACTGCGAGAGCTGTTAAAGCTATTGTCCAAATCCAGACTGCTATCTGCATGAACCTTTGAACATTCGCGACGATCCATGTCTGTGCGTTGATAGCGTCAGCCGCGGCTTGCCCTTCTCCTTGAACTCCCACGAGCAGATCAAACGGATAGCGGATGTTCGACAGAGACGCGTAGGCAACAGCGTTGATGATGGCTTGCACGAACATCGTTATGAGGGCAAACCCTACGAGGACTAGAAGCGGTTTCCAGACCAGTTTTCCCCCAAATGCCCTGGTCAATATGTAGGCCAATCCGCTGAGGAGCACCCATGTTACGACGAACTGCATGAAGCCTAGTAATGCGTAGTTGATCATATAGAGGCTGCCGGCATTTTCAAAGAGTGAGCTGAATGGTCCTTGAAAGAACAGCCCATCAACAAGCAAGGTTATGTTTGAATTGGAGTTCCATGTTAGTTCAAGTTTGAGGCCTGTGATGTTTCCCCAGTCCGAGCTAGGGCCGGAACGTGTCCAAGCTGCAGTGTCGAGTGGGACTGTAAGGTTGTTCCATACGCCTTGGGTGAGATTCAGCGAGTCCGTCGTGGGGTTGTAGCTGAAGTAGTTTGAAGTGGGGTTCGAAAACAGTTTGATCGTCATGTTGGCCTGCTTTGTTTCGGGACTTGTCCATTTTGCCCTAAAAGACAGTTGAGTGTATTCGTCTTGACTTGAACAGTTTACAGGCCCGATATTGTCCAGTTCTGCCAAGGCTTGTGTTTCGTCAGTAACAGAGAATGCTATGCTTCTGTTTCCGAAGTAACTGCCATTTATACAGTCGCTGCTTTCGCTTATTACACCATTCGAGACCCACAGAGTCCTGTTCTCTGTCCATTCATCCTTTTTTTCGCCTGTCGGTATCGAGCGTTCCATGTAAGTTTTTGACGCTGCAACGTATACGAAGGCCACGTTTGCGATAACTACAAGGACCATGATGAGCAAGGGGCCTACGTATTTTGGGTTCTCGATGATTTCTTTGAACGCCTTGTATGGCGCGTACAAGGTTTTCAATATTTGTTTCAGCGGCAAGATTGTTGAACTCCGCTCATTAGTTGTTGCTGGCTTATTAATGGTTTTCTACATCCCCCTCTTCAATCTTCTATACGTCGTGTAGTCCACGTATTCTAAGAATGGGTTGCATGCTTGATACTTAACCGTCATTTTCTGGTTCTGCCTCTTGTCCAGCAACTGCCTTGTCGTGATGAGTGAGTAGGCGTCGCTTCCGGCTCCTGAACCGTAGCTTGCTACTAGAATGCGGTTGTCGGGTTCTGCTATGTCGAGTACGGCTGCCAACCCGACTGGTGACGCGCCTGAGTACGTGTTGCCGAATTTGGCTACTTGAAGCATGGGTAGGTATTGTTCTTCTTTGAACCCGATTTCCTTTGCCATTCTTACTGGGAACTGGACGTTAGGCTGGTGAGCAACGAAATAGTCTATGTCGTCGACTTTCAAGTTGAGTCTCTCCATTAGTTTCTTGGCAGACTTTCTAACATGCTTGAAATAGGCTGGGTCTCCTGTGAATCTGCCGCCATGCATCGGATGTGGTTCACCGTCTCTTCGCCAAAAGTCGGGTGTATCCGAAGTGCACGAGTACCACCCTTCTATTTCAGCGATCACGTCTTGCTTCCCGAAAAGAAAGGCTGCTGCGCCATAGCCGACAAAAAGGTCAAGCTCACCGCCTGGGCAGTCTCTTGGAGCTGCCTGTGAATTGTCTGCACCTATCACCATGGTGTACTTGACGTTGGATTTCGGGTAGTTGACAAGTGACGCGGCATCTTTGAACATGCTTGTCGCGGCTTTGCACGCAAATTCTGTGTCTACAGCATCTACTCCTTGCACGTCCTCTTCCTCTTCTCCAAGCTTGAGAACCTGTGCCACTTTCGATGCTATGGGTTTAACTGCGTAAGGGTTAGATTCTGAGCCTACGTAGATCTTGCCGACGAGGCAGCTTTCTACTCCTGAGTGGATTAATGCGAGTTTTCCGGCTTCCACAGCGGCAGTTATTGCGTCTTCGTCGATGAATGGGACTGACCGTTCGATGTTTCCTTCTTTTATCCTGAACCTTGAGGTGTACACTCCATAACCTACGATGCCTGGCAAGTCATATTCTTTCTTGGGTTTGGCAATTTTATATGGTTGGTATGGGTAGTATTCGTCTGCGAAGGTGAAGGCTAAGGATATTGTGGGGATGACATCACTTTTTTCCACGGAGTAACGTCTTCTAAATCGTGGGATAACGTCCCTGTCTTCTAGAGCTGAGAAGTCGATTTCGTTGTTGAATATGGCTGTGCGGTCTGTAAGTCTTCCAGGGACTCTTATTCTTCCATCATGGAAGGAAATTGTACCGTAGATGTAGCTTCCGAGCTTTGTGAACTTGTTTGTCGGTTCATTTATCAGAGTGCAGACTTCCAACTTGCCTTTTTCATAGAAAAGGTCAGTGTTAACCATTTTTCCGTAGCTCTTTCTTCCGCATTTTCCGCAGTAGTCTCTGATTTCAAAATACTCTTTTCCGCAGACCAGGCAACGGTTTCCTCTCAGTCGGTCACCAAGGTATGAGACTCTCCTCTCTATAGGTTCACTGCTCATCCTGACTTACTCCCTCCCAAGGACGTAAACGTAACCTTTAGTGCCGAATCCTTCGAGTTCAAGCACGCAGCCATACTTCAATTCTTTATCGTCCTTTACTTGCCGTTCTCCTGCCTCACACCTCAATTGCTTGAAGATCTCGAAAACCTGCGCACCACCCCTTGCTCCGAGCGGGTTCCCGTCTGCTTTCAGTCCGCCGCTAATGTTGACAAACAGCTTTTTTCCATTTATCTTATAATAACCTTTGTAGTCCTGACAGCTTTCGTTTATGCTTCTCCAAGCTGTTCCCCTGTTGCAGAAGCCCATGTCCTCTAGTGAAATCATTTCCATAATGGTGGACTGGTCGTAGAGTTCGACAATCGGTATGTCGTCAAGATTCTTACCCGACATTTTCAGGGCGTTTTTCATCGCTACCTCGGTTACAAGAAAATGTGTCATGTCTTCCCTTGCTGGGTACGTCAAATAGTCGGTCGCTGAAGAGGAGCCCGAGATGTACACTGGCTTGTCAGTGTAGTCTTTGGCAACGTTTTCGTTTGTGAGAATAAGGATCGCTGCACCATCAGAGATCGGCGCATAATCATAAAGTCCTAGTGGTCTGCGTGATTCCTTTCTGGCGTTCAAGACTTGTTCAACGGTTATCTTTTTCTGATACTGGGCATACTCATTCTTCATCCCGTGAAAATGGTTTTTGACTGAGACCTGTGCCAGAGCAAGGTTCAACTTTTCAAGGTCGTCTCCTATGATTCCGTATTTCTTGATGTATGCTCTCAGCATAAGCTCATGGTTTGCTTCAGGCGTGCATCCGGCATAGTAGCTCCATGGGTCTTCAAGAAGCATCAAATCGTCACGTATCTTGTCCCATCTGTCCGTCATCTTTTCGATTCCGCCGACGAGGACAACATCGTATCTTCCTGCTTGAATGGCGTTGGCTGCATTTGAAAGAGCTGAGCCGAAGGAACGCGTTACTTCCATTGGGACATGCAATTCGGTGAGTTCAGAAAGAAAGCCCTCTTCTAGTCCGAGCTTGTTTGTAATTGGCAGAAAATAGTCTGAAAGGTAACACGCCTCTAGGTCCCTGCGTTCAAGGTTGACTTCCGCGGAGGCTTTGAGCCAAGCTTCTTCAATCAGTTTCTCTGGCTCTTTTTCGTAGTGTTCCCCAAACCTTGTTCTGCCAACAGAAACTATGGTCGGCCGATTCGGCATCCTCAACACCTTTTATCAATTAGCAAGTATCCCTTTTTCAGGCTGCTTTTAAGTGTTTGCCATCTCAGCGTTCTGAGTGTTTGGTGCAGAGATAGGACTCGGCTTTGTCGTTTGGTTCGAGTTGTACTTTGTAACGCTGCTGATCTGCGTGTATTCTGTTTATGGAGTCTGGATTTGAAAATCTTATATACTCCCGTGGCAATTGTACATTGAGCATCATGGGTGAGATTTGTCCAACATGCGGGCTACCTAAAGACTTGTGCGCTTGTGTTGAGATAGAAAAAGAGCAACAACGCATCCGGATACGTCTTGAAACACGAAAATTTGGTAAACCAGCGACGATAGTAGACGGTATCGACGAGAAAACCACAAATTTGGCAGGGATTGCCCAGAAACTCAAAGGCTTCTGTGCATGCGGCGGTACAGCGAAGAACGGTCAGATAATGCTTCAGGGAGACCATAGGGAGAGAGTTCGTCAGTTTTTGATGAAACTCGGCTATCCTGACGAAAACATCGAAGTCCAATAGCTTCTACATTGAAGGTGCAAGCCCACAATGCGATTGCTTCGAGACATGCATGAAGTACTTAAGACATTGAAACGTCGAAAACCGACAAGAATGTACTGTCCCAAATGTGGAAGCCCAAGCATCAGCTTCTCCAAGAGTCCGGATAATTGGCTTTTGCCCGGCAAGTACGTCTGTCAAGCCTGCGGGTACACAGGGCCTATCGTAATGGAGCTTGAAGAAGAAAAAGACTGATTCTTTCGGTTCTATTTTTAATCTGGAAGTTCTAGGCCTAAGTGTCTCTTGAGTGCTTTATAGCGGTTTCTGACCGTGACCTCTGTCACACCTGCTGCTTCAGCTATGTCTTTCTGCGTTTTCTTTTCATTGTTCTGCAAGCAAGCAATGTAGAGTGCTGCGGCAGCCAGCCCCATGGGGTCTTTTCCTGCAGCAGCGCGTTTCTTTCTGGCGACTCTAAGGATCTGAATGGCTAGGCCTTGAGTCTTGCCGGAGATACCTGTTCTCTCAGCTATTTTTGAAACGTATGTAAGCGGGTCTGCGATAGGCATGTGCACTTCAAGTTCACGCAGCAGAAGTCTGTAGCAACGTGCAACATCTTTCTTATCGACCAAGCTTGCTTCTGCAATCTCGCGGAGGGTTCTAGGTGTTCCGCTTCCGCGGCAGGCGGCGTACAATGCTGCTGCGGCTATGGCTGCTATTGACCTGCCTCGAACTAGGCCCTTGTCCAAGGCTTTGCGGTACATGACTGCTGCCTTCTCTTTTATCGGTTGGGGAATGAAAACTTTGTCAGATAGGCGGTCAAGCTCAGCCATTGCTTGAGCTAGGTTCCTATCGATTGAGGAGTGTACTCTTGACCGTATTTGCCATTTTCTAAGTCGCCACATCTGCAAACGAGTGGACAATGGAAGCTTTCTGCCGAAGGCGTCTCGGTCAACTTGACTGATAGCTGTTGACAAGCCTTTGTCATGCACAGAATAGGATGTTGGCACCCCAACTCGGCTTCTGGAAGCCTTCTCTTCCTGAGTAAACGCGCGCCATTCGGGTCCTTTATCCATCATTTGCTCGTACAGCACCAGCCCACAGTCACCGCAGACTGTCTCACCAGTGTCATAATCATGAATAAGGTTTGAACTACCACACTCTGGGCATTTGTCAACTAGGCGTTGGCGAACTCCGCTTTCTTTCTTACTCAACTCTTTTCGCCTCGAGCACTTTCACGTAGAACCGGTGTGGCCTTCATCACGTTATCAGAAAACAGGACAATCGGTTCCGCGTAGCTAACCAAGTGAAATGGTTAAATATATAAGCTTTACGGTTTGATCAAGAATATCCCTGCTCGAAAATCTTAAATACATACGACTGCTATTGACTGCGCGCATTTCGATACAAACAAAAAAAGAAAGAGAGCAGGTTTGCCCAGCGTTTACGGGCCATATTACTACTGTCAGACCTTAAATATCGCCTAGGCCGAGCATTCTATGGTAGGTTTCTCCAAGGTCAGCGGCTTCGTACGTCGTTAATCAGCAGTCCTTGTCTTCGTAGGGGTCTTTAAGGCCGCACGGTCTCCAAATTCATTGGTGATGATGTTTTGGGCGTCCATCTTGTCAGCTTCGCCGTTAAGGCCCAACTGCATTACCTGTTCATCAGACAATGGGTTCCACTATTGTTTTTCCTTTAGCCCCTATGAACGTCACAGCCACATCCTTGCTTGGGAGCTATTAGATAAGCACGAGTTCCTTGTCACAAGGTCCATTGAACCGAAAAACAGAACAAAGAGGAGCGCTAAAACATCTTTCGTGCAGAAGATACGCCAGAATCTCACGCTCACTGATCATGAGAGCAACGGAAATGATGCAATATTTGAGGGAACTGAAAAGAGAGGTTTCCCCTCCCGCACAGCTGCACTTTCATCCAAAAGCTTCAACCATCTTCGGTTATCTCTAATATCTGCGAAAGAGTTATGCGAGACTTATTAGGATGATATGCCGTTCATCTCAGTAGCCCGGGAAAGCCCGGTGGAGGAACC
>Ga0315282_10001550_pt1 | contig 43021 bp, 34 predicted proteins | sample YL17G07_20_MG_FD_203693 | JGI IMG/M metagenome (GOLD analysis project Ga0315282, IMG submission 203693) | Sediment microbial communities from Yellowstone Lake, YNP, Wyoming, USA - YL17G07_20 | ecosystem: Environmental > Aquatic > Freshwater > Lake > Sediment | place: USA: Wyoming | collected... | reverse complement strand
ATGGGCTTTTCCACTTTACTCATGTTGATGACATCTGTAAAATTGGGACATGCAAGATGCCGGTCGTCCAGATTTCCCTAAGAATTTGATGGAGTTTGAAGAACGATTTCATAGTGAAGAAGCTTGCCGAAAATATCTCTTTTCGCAGCGGTGGCCGGGGGGATTCCATTGTCCTATTTGTGACCATAGTCACGGATGGCTCAACAAACGAGGGCTCGTGGAATGTTCCACCTGTCACCATCAAACTTCTTTGACTGCGGGAACCATCATGCATGGCACCAGGAAACCACTGCTGATGTGGTTTCGGGCCATGTGGTGGGTTTGCACACAAAAACCCGGAGTCAGCGCCGCAGGCTTGAAGCGAATTTTGGGTTTGAAAAGCACACAAACTGCCTGGACCTGGCTTCATAAACTGAGAAGAGCAATGATTCGCGCCGGAAGAGAGAAGCTCTCCGGGAGAGTTCAGATTGACGATGCTTTTATAGGAGGCACAGAACCGGAGGTTGTCGGTAGACAAAGTTTGAAGAAGTCCCGGATTGCCGTAGCGGTAGAGATCAAAGAAGCAGGGCGAGGACTTGGACGCATTCGGATCCAGCAGATTGTCGATTTTTCGGCTTCGAGCTTGGTTTCCTTTACGATCGAAAATGTAGAGTCTGGAGCGATCATAGAAACCGATGGTTGGAGAGGATACAATCCTCTTGAGGAAATGGGTTTCACACGGGTTATCCTGAGAGCCAAGGATGCCCCCGAGAATCCGCTGCCCCATGTCAATCGGGTTGTTTCGCTCCTGAAGAGGTGGTTGCTTGGAACACACCAGGGAAGGGTTAGCAAAAAACATTTGCAGCATTACCTCGATGAGTTTGTTTTTCGTCATAACCGAAGAAAATCTAAAGATGTCGGGCTGTTATTTCAAAGGATGATAAAACAAAGCGCTGAAACCAGCCCTACTCATTATAAAAGTCTTGTAACATGAGCGAAGTGGAAAAGCCCATTACCCGAATAACGCGAAATCAGACCCCGACAATGGCAATTAAGATCTCTTCGTCCCCGGGGATAGAGGTTATATCAGTCACTACCCGGCGCTACTCCCCACCATTGACATTGTTGAACTTGCCCTTGGGGTAGACGTTGCGGGGGTTCCAGAACATCCAGCCGCTGGCGCCGAAATCCTCCGTAGCCTTGATCTGGATGCGCATCCTCTCTTCGCCGAAGTCTCCTCCGCGGAAGGCGTAATCCCGGAACGCCTGCAACCAGGGGCGGAACCGCCGGGGAGGGACGCCGGTGCGCTCCTGGGCTCGTTTCAGCGACAGGTGCACGATTTCATAGGGATGCTGCACCGGGTTGCGGTAGTTGGGAATCCCGAACTGGTAACCGGAAGGGTAGAGCATGGGCGAGACCACGTCCACGGCGTTGAGGATGGGGGCGATCTTCTGCCCGATGTCGGTGTCGTTGAGGTTCCAACAGACGTAGCCGAAGATATCCGCGGCCACCATGACGTTGTAAGGGACCAGGGCTTTATGGGCCGCCTCCAGGAAGCCGGTGATGGCCTCAGTGCGGCTGTCTTCGTTGGCCGGTTGCGAGAACCCGACCCCCCGGTTGTCGGGAAAACGGACGTAATCGAACTGAATCTCGTCGAAACCGGCCTCGGCCGCGGCCTTGGCGATGGCGATGTTGTACTCCCAGACCTCACGCCTGAAGGGATCGACCCAGCGCAGTCCTTCCCGATCGCGGAACACCCCGCCGCCGTTGTTCTTGACGGCCAACTGCGGTTTGGCGGCGGCCAGGGGTTCGTCCTTGAAGACCACGATGCGGGCGATGAGGTAGAGGCCCTGCTCCTTGAGGCTCGCCAGGAGCGCCTTCATATCCTTCACCAGGATCAGCTTCTGGGCGCCGATCTCGTCGGCCTGGGGCAGGTCAACCTTGAAGGGGATGAACCCCCGGTCGCCTTTCACGTCGATGACCATGGCGTTCAGGTGGTTCTCCCGGATGGCCTCCAGGGCGGCCCCCCGCAACTTCGCGCTGGCGATGCCGTAAACCGTTAGATAGAGCCCCTTCACCTGGAAGGGGGTGAGCGCAATCTCCGGGTGGGGGTTACCCAGCTCCGAGATGGCGAAGTCCCGCCTGGCATAACCCGGGGCGCGCAGCTTGAGGGTCTCCCCGGTCCCCTCCAGATGGAAGGCGCCATCCTGGTCGGTGCGCACCACCTGATCGGCCAGGGTGACCAGGGCTCCTGCGATGGGCGCCTTGGTTTGGGCGTCCACCACCTTGCCGTCATAGGCGTACGCCGCGGTGGCGACAAGCAGGGCCCCCATCAGGATCAGTACGCCCAGGCGGAGTCTCTTCATGCCTACCTCCATAATCTTTTTTTGCCCCTCCAGCCGCTCTTCCCCAAGAGCCGCCAGAACAAGGACTTATCCGTAAATAAAATGCAATCTTATCAAAATCTCTATTTAGACAAGTTTTGTCATTCTGAGCCGCCACCGGCGGCGAAGAATCTCGCATTTCTCAGCTAAAGCCCGAGACCCTTCGCCTTCGGCTCAGGGTGACATTTATATACGGATATATTCTAAAAGTCCGCCGGCAACCCGGCGGGGGAATCTCCCCCTTATAGCCGGGGCCACCCCGGCGACCCGGGGCGGTCCAGGGCGGCGTGGGGCCGCGGGCTCAACGGATAAGCGGAAACCTGGCGGTTCCCGCCTGAGTCCGCCTGGTACTGCAACTGGGGGCTGCCGCGCCGCAGCCCCTTACTCCCGGGTCAGCAGCCCAAAACGAAGCAAAATACGCCGATACTTACGAACAGGCCGATTTTCTTGAGCATTGCCCCCCCTCTTGCTCCTTTATGGTCCATTAAGATAGCTTTCCCTTCCTCCATATTGCATCAAAACGTTTTTCGCGCCGCCGTCTCAGAGGCGCATCCGGCGCAGCCATCCTGACCATAACTCCAGCCTCCGGGCCTCCTCACTGCGCATAGGTCTTATGCCCCTTTTCCTGAGCGCGGCCCGTGACAATGGCTTCAAAGCCTTTGGTATCGTTGCCGTTGACCATCAAGTAGCGAGGTTCCGCCATGATTTTTTCAGACTTACTGGCATGGCGGCGATCGATGCTGAAGGCCGCCACGTAACCCGCCTTGGCGGCATCTTTTTCCAGCTCGTCGTCATAGATGCCGAAGGGCCAGGCCAACAGTTCCACCGTGGTGCCGAAGTGTTTTTCCAATACCGTCTTGGACTTGGAAAGCTGCGTGTCCACCTCTTTCTGGTACTCGGCGGGCTTCAATTTCTTCTTGTCCTTCTTGAAATTGGGATGCCAGTAAGTATGCGACTGCAGGTCGAACTGGCCGGTTTGCTTAAGTTCCTGCAGCTGCTCCCAGGTCATGGCGTAGGAAGCGTTGGAAACCGCCGACGGGTAGATGAACAGGGTCACGGGAATGCCGTACCGGCGCACAATGGGCAGCATCTCGGTATAGACGGTAATGTGCGCGTCATCCGCGGTGATCACCACCGATCTGGGCGGCGGTGGCGGGCCATCGCCGCGCAGGTAATTCACCAGCGTCCTGAGGGGGATGACCGTGTACCGGTTGGCCTTGAGCCACTGGAGCTGCGACTCAAACACCGCGGTGGTCACCGTCATGCTGTCGGCCACCGTTGGGCCGAAACGGTGGTAAACCAACACGGGAACGCTGACCTGATCATCTGCCGCCGCCATCCCGCCGCAGAAGCACATGGCCAACAAAGCAATTCCGGTTATCAGACAGAGCATCCGAGTCATCGTACATTTCCCCAGCTAGCGGTTATTTGCCGAGGTAAATGGGTATGGGGCACCCCCCATAACCGATTGCCTAAAGTCTGGTCATGAGGGCAGGGCCGGGGGGAAGTAAAAGGAATGAGAAGAAGTATCGCCTGGCGCATGGGGAAAATTTAGGGACCTTTCCCCCAGAAGGAGTCATCCAGTTGCACCTGGTGGGTGGCGGGTGGTTCCCCGGGGTTGGCCAGCTTGACATAGAGAGTGGGGGCGCCATTTTGAGGGAGGCGCACGATCCAACTCGCCAGGGTGCGGATTTTCTTGGGGGTACTGCCGCTCCGCCAGATGCTGTAATCCGGGCCGTCGCGGCGGTCGTCGCTAAAGGAGATGAAGTCAGTTAGGGTCAAGGGTCGGGGCCGCAGGGCCAGGAGGTGCTGGATGCGCTGCAGGCGCACCTGGCTCCCCCGGTTAACCTTCTGGTTATTGTCCTGGAAGTCCCAGTCAAGGTAGTGATTGGTGTGGGTGAGGGTGCCTTGAGTGATGGTCTTGATGGACCGTTTGCCGTCCAAGGCCACTTCCAGGATAACCGCCTTGGACCGATCGGCCAGCAGGTAGTAAGCCGGAGAGCAGAACATCAGTTGCCGGCGCAAGACCGCGTCCACGTCGGCGCAGGCGGACAGGAGTTTTTCGTTGAGCTGCTTTACCTCCGGGAGTCGGTCACGCTTCCACTTGGGGATACAGCTCGCCGCCGCGTCCACGATTACCAGGCCCTTTTCGTTCACCCCGGCCTTGACGCCCGGCTCGTCGCTGTCCATGGCGCAGAGGCCGAGGTAGCGGAAGCCGCCCGGGGACTTGACCAGCCGCAGTTCCTGCCGATGGTCGGGAGGCATGTCGCGGTTCTTGGCGACCAAGACACCCCCATCCTCCACCCCGCTCCCCACCGCGGTCCAGAGAGTGCAAGCATGGGCATCCGGCTGGGGCCACCAGGTGAGAGACAGCAGGAGAATAGATGCAGCCAGATACTTATTGATGAAATGTTTCAATCCGATCCCGTCTCCCGTATTTTTTCAGCCCTTGCCGCCGGGAACCGATCTCATGGCAACCTAAGGATAGCAAATTGACCATGGAGAGGGAAAATTTTTTCAGTCTATTTTTAGGTATTGGATCTTGCCGGAACATAACCGAGGCAGGGAGTTGGCGGAAAAATATTGGGATAGATCATTACTGGGGGCGCCGGCAGGGGCAGTGCCCTAAAGGGCAACAGCCGGTGCCGGGTTCGGGCGGGGAGGCCCCTGCCCCTATTAGGGACCGTGGCTGCCGGCTTAAGCAAAGGCGGCTTTGGGGGGTTTCCTTCCCAGACTACTTGGTGCAAGCGCTACTTTATTAATTACCAGGCTCCCTGAGAATTCATCATGCAAGGCCCGCTTCTTCATAATAAAAGCGGCAAATAAGAAGCCGGAAATAACTTTAACCCAAAAGCGCCGGGTGGCGTTCATTAATGAAATTCGCTTACCTTCTAAATCGGTAACGATTATACCTAAGACTCTTTTTCCTACGGTTGCTTGCTTCTGCGAACTTTCGGCAATGGCAAAATAAGCCCAACCAATCAGGAGAAATATGGTTATCGACATAATCATGTGGTTCGGGCTGACCACATTCAGTTTTATTTGGTAATAAGCGCTGGCAAATCCTAGTAAGATGATGCTCTGAAGATAAACGATAACGATATCAATGATGAATGCCCCCCACCTTTTCCAAGGTTCAGCAGCTGAATAAGCTTCCATTAGGCCCTCCTGTTCTGGTTGAGAGACAAAATTGGCGCACCCTTGAACCTGCCTGGCCCTTCCCAGCCATTAACCCAAAAATGAGCTTGGCGGGCAATCAGGGAATCCCGGAATTTGTGGTTCTGGATTCCCTGATCTTGGGGTGAAAACCGGTGGGCACCTTTAGATAATCATCGGGTCTCAAAGACCGGAAGATAAATATTTTAGACTGCCTTACCGCCTGCGACGAACTCACGATTAGTTCACGGGCAAGGCGTAGGGACCTGCTCCAGGCCGGGGATGACCTGGATTGTTCGTTGCTTCCTTTAAATTGAAAGGGCAAATATCTTGCCATCGCACCTTCCAACAGGTTCGGCTTTTATGATGATATCTGGAGAATGTTGGTGGGGGGGGCGGATCAAATCTTGACTGTTGCCAATTAGCTGGCTGGAGTAAAGCGGCTTCTGGGTGGGAGACCTTGAACTCCGCCAATGGGGAAAACTTAGAACCTCAAACCTTAACTCACTTCTCATCCATCACTGTAATCGCTTCCCATTCCGGGTGCGGGGGCGTTTCCTGGTGCTTCCGGGCCAAGGCCAGATAGCGCCGGGAAGGGGCATCGTCGGGCTGCACCTCCAGGGCCTTCTCAAAGGCAGCGATGCTGTCGGGCCAGCGCATTTGCCGATACAGGGCCAAACCCTGGTGGTAGGCTGTAAGGAAGCGGGCCAGTTCCGGGTCCGGCTCCCCCTCGCCCATCACTTCGAAAATGCCGGAGGCCTGGGCCTTGCCTTTGACCTTCACCCGATCCACATCCCTGAGGATAAAGCCATTTTCCACGGCCTCGGCCGTGGCCTGGCTGATGAGGATATTGGTGCCGTAATACTTGGTCAGGCCCTCCAGGCGGGAGGCCAGGTTGACGTTGTCGCCGATGGCGGTATAGTCGAACAGCCGGTCGGAGCCCATATTCCCCACGGCCACCGGTCCGGAGTTAACCCCCACCCCGATCTTGAGGGGCGGGCGGCCCTGCTTGGCCCATTGCCGGTTGAGCTCTTCCAGGGTGTCCTCCATCCGCAGGGCGGCGCGGCAAGCCTGGCGGGCATGGTCCGGCTGTTCCAACGGCGCCCCGAACAGCGCCATGATGGCATCCCCCATGTACTTGTCGATGGTGCCGCCCCGGTCGATGATGATGTTGCTCATGGGGTTCAAGAAATCGTGGAGCAGCTTGACCAGGGCCTCGGGATCCAGGTCTTCCGACATGGTGGTAAAACCCCGGATGTCGGTGAACAGCACGGAAATCACCCGCCGCTCGCCCCCTAGCCGCAAGGCCTCGGGATGTTTCAGCATTTCTTGCACCACCGCGGGGGCCACGTAGGACTCAAAGGCCTTGCGGATGCGCAGCCGCTCCCGCTCCTCGGCCAGGAACCGCTGCATGGTGATGCACAGATAGATCCCCACAATTTCCATCAGGGGGTAAAACAGCTCCAATTGTATGCCCAGGCGGCTGAACAGGAAATAATTGCTGAAGGTAAAGCCTTCGATGAGCAGGAGGGTGAAAACAAAGGCCCAGGCCGCGGAAAGTTGGGGCAGCAACAGGCCCAGCATTACCCCCAGGCCCAGGAGGATCAGGAGCATTAGGGGCAACCCGAACTTGGGGACTCGGATGAAGTTGTGCCGCAAGAGATTGTCCAGGACCGTGGCCTGGACTTCCACTCCCGGGGAGACGCCGGAGAACGGGGTTACCCGGAGATCATAAATCCCCACGGCCGTGGCCCCCACCAGGACGATTTTGTCCTTTAGGGCCTCAGGCGGCAAGCGTCCGTCCAGGAGCGCCGCGGCGGAGTAGGTGGGCACCATCCCCGGAGGCCCCAGGTAGTTGATGAGCATGCGGCCGTGGCGGTCCACCGGGATCTCCAGCTTACCCAGGCGGATATCTTGCACCCCCACTTGGGAGAGGGTGATGTATGACGTGGGGTTGCCCCAATAATGGGCCAAGGCCACCAGGCTCATGGGGGCGAAGAAATCGGCGCCGTAAAGGATGGTCATGGGGAACCAGCGGACCGTGCCGTCCACGTCCGGCATCATGTTGAAGTAGCCGGCCCCGGCGGCGGCCTGGCTGATCTTCGGGAGGTTGAGTTCCACGCCGTCGGCCCCGATGAGCGGCACCCGGGAAGGCTCGGTATCCAGCAAGCGCACCACATTATAGGTGGAGGCCCGGATAAAGGAGGGGGCCATCAACTGCGACTTCTCCACGCCCCCGGTGGTGCCTCCCACCTTCCGGAAGAAAAATCCCAGGATGGTGGGCGGATTTTTACTGATGATATCCGCCAGGATGCGGTCCACATCGAGCCGCTCTTGCTCTTTTTCCAGCAGGGCGACGATATCCTTGGCACCCCCCCGCTTGGCGATTTCTTGACAGAGGTTGGCCAGGGTTCGCACCGTGGCCGTCTCTTGCTTCTCGGCAAAGATGATGTCCAGGACGATGACCCGGGGGCCGGCCTCTTGAAGCCGCGATACCAGGCGGGCCATGTCGTCCCGGGACCAGGGCCAGCGGCCCACCGCTTTCAGGCTGTCATCGTCGATGCCCAGGATGACCACTTCCTGGCTGGCGGGCTGCGGCCCCCGCACCCGGAACTTGAGATCGTACACCTTCAGTTCCATGAATTCGGTGAAGGTGGGACGCCAGAGCAGCAGGATGGAGACCAGCAGGGTGACGCCGGTGACCCAGCGAATGATGGGAGATTTTAAGATGGAGCCCAACCGCTGCAACATGGCCTGGGTTCTGGACCCGCCTCAGAAATGAATGATGGAGGTGTTCTCCTGGGAAGCCATATTAGCAGAGGCGGCGGCTGGATGCAAGGGTAGGGCCGCGGCCCGCCAGCCCAGCCGCAGCCTGGTCCCGCCTGCACGGCTGCTGGCGCGGCCGCAAAAATACCGGTTCAGGTTACAGCCCTGGCCGGGGCCTACTTCTTCAAGGTCTGCGTTAAGGTGCCGCTGGTGTTGCCCTTGATGTCCCCGGTGCCGCCGGGCACCGTGAAAGTCCCAGTGGTTGCATAGGTCAGCGTGTTGTTCTGCAAAGTGGCCGTGCTGGTTAAAGTGAAGTTGGCAGTACCCGTTCCTTTCGCTCCAATATCTTCCACTATCCATGCGCTCAGTGGCATGGAGCCGGATAACGCTCCGCCCACAGGGCCGCTGAGGGTGATAGGGTTGGTATTGACGGTTTGGAAAGTCAAATAGCTGGAGTTGCCGCCAAGGGAAAAGCTGCCGCTCGTGGCCTGGGCCAAGATGTTGAAGTTGGCGCCAGTTATGGTGGTGAAGGTGGCCGGAGAAGCTCCCGTTATGGTTCCGGGGATGCCGCCCATGGCGCCGCTGCAATTAGCCTTGTTGTACAGTCCCGTATTTGGGTCGATGCTTGGTAACGTCGTCATGTTGAATAAGGTGTAAAATGTTTGACTCGTAAAACTGAAAGTCTGGAGGGTGGGCTGGACCACTTCAACTTTCACCGGCTGCAGTATCACCAGCCCGCCAATGGCAGAGCCGGCAGGGTTGTTTCCCAGGGCATTGCTAGCGCTCCCGGCGCCCGCCCCGGCGCTGGCCGCGGCGCTGGCCCCGGAGGCCACCGCGGCGCCGGGGGCGCAGGCACTGGCAGCCGGGCTACCGGCGCTGCAAACTGCTCCCTGGGCCTGGGGCTTCAGAACCGCGACGTTCATCTGGTTCTTGAATAACCTCTTATCTACGTCGAAGATCTCATACTTCAGCATGGGAGGTTTCCCGCTAAGTACCTCGGTGCCCTCCATGGTTTGTAGGTCCACATGACCGCGAACTTCAGGGAAGTTGCTGCTGACCCGGGTGAGGCCCTGGAAGTTCAGAAATTGGGAGGAGTTGGGGGCCAAACGGATGCCCACCTCGGTGCCCCGGATCCCCATGATGGCGGTATGGGTCTTGACCACGAAGTCTGGCTGCTCCGTCTGGTAGATTTTCGAGACCACCGCCAGGACCATGCCCTGGAAGAGTTGCAGCACGGCGCTGCGTTTGCCCTTGGCCGGGTCGAACATGTACTCTTCGATGGCGATGCGGCTTTCCGGAGACATGGTCAGGGTGGTTTGGTCCAGGAAGGTGATCTGGGCCTTGGACAGCGACTTGGCGCGGAGGACGTCCCCCACTGCCACCTCGTCGCCCACCTTCACCGGAGTGGCCGGCAGCTTCCCTCCTTTGAGCAGGTCCACCCGCCCTTCCACCTGGGTAAGGTGGCCCACCGCCTCTGCGGACGCCCCTTGCGGCAGCGCCAGGACCAAAGCCAGAAACAGAATCGCAGCCATCGGGAAAGTGCGAAGTATCATGGCCCTCCCCTCGTTTCGGAGGCAGCTGGAGGCAATGAATCGCCGCGGCCTCCAATTTGAGGTTGTGAAAAATTAACGGCCCAAGTCACGGGGGGACCCTTCGGTTTTACTGCCCCCGTCCCCAAGAGAAAGGAAATAAGGATAACACCAACCCGTTGGAATCCCTATTCTTTATTAAGTGGAATGCGCAGTTTTGGCAAGTAAACAATAATTTTTTTACAAAATAAGGGAATTTATTTTAAATTTCAAGCCATTTTTTTTACCTACCGCAAAAAAATAACCGCCGGCCGACGGGGACAACCAAGCTTTGGAAAAACCTCAGACTCCGGCTCCGGGGCGCCGGATGGGACCGGCGCCGCTGGGGGGCCGTCCCCAGGGGCCTTGGGGCCGGCGGCGCGGCCGGGGAAAGGCGCCGCGGCCCTTTCCCCGGTTCTCCAGGTTCCCCAAGCCAGTGCCGGGTTTCGGCAGTAACCTTACTGAATTACGGAAACCAAGTCTCCCCCTCCCTTCAATGGATGGGGTTGGGCGGAGGGTGGTAAGATTCTGGAATGACAACGGAAATATTCACCCCCACCCTGACCCTCCACCATCGAGGGGGAGGGAACTCCCCTTTTTGATGTCAAGGTATTTTTGAAACACCACCCTTGTACTTGGCGGCATAAGTTCGAGAATGATTTGGAAGCCGGTTTTTTCCCCCCTTTTCTAAATGGGGGGGAGGGGGGATTTTATAAGCGCCTAAAAATCCCCCTGAATCCCCCTTTTTCCAAGGGGGACTTTATGGATCCCTGTCTTTGAGGATGCTCCTAATAACAGCCGCGAACTTTCGCAGCTATTTACAAGACCTTCTTAACCATACCTCAGGGCCTCGGCGTCGTCGCCAAGACCCCGGTCTGGGTGGCCGCGGCGCCGTTGGGCGGCAGGTTCATGTTGCTGTTTAAGGTCGTGGTCAGCGTGGGCGGCGTGGTGGCCGTGGCCGGCACCACCGTGGCCCCCCCCACATAGGTCTGGGGAAGGGGGTTGTTGGACTTGACCACCGTGGTGGAGCTGAGGCCGGACATGGCCCCACCCGGGGAGCCCCCCACCACCCCTACACTGTTCACGGTGATGGGGCCCGAAGTCGAGATGTAGGTGCCGGGCAGGACCGCGCTGCTGGTGATGGTCAGGTTGGTGTTGACCGGGACCGGGGTGCTGGGGCTGGACGGATTCAGGACCGCGCCGGTGGCCGTCCCGGTCAGGGTGGGGGCCGTCAGGGTATAGCCGCTGCCGGCGCCGGCGCCGGCGTCAGTGGGCGTCTGGCTGTAAGAGCCGCTGGCAGTCTTGACGAAGGAGCTGGTAACCACCCCGGAGGTTGGGTCCGCGGTCTTCAGGTTAATCGTGGCGTTGTTGGTCGGACTGACGGAGTTCACGAACTGGCCCAGGAGGGCGTTGTTGGTCTCGAGGACCACCGGGCCGTTAATGGACACGGTGGTGGGGCTGCCTCCCGAGGGGGTGAAGGTGGCGGTGGCGGTGGCCACCCCGAAGCGGTCCACCCAGTTGCCGCCCCCGGCCACCACGCCCTGCAAGTTGACCGACACAGAGCCGGAGCCGCCAGTACCGCCCGGCAGGGAATTGGGCCCCGTGTTGACCTGGGAGGTGGCCACGCTGCCGGTGAAGTTGGAGGTGACGTTGCCGGCCCCGCCGGAGTCGGGATAGACGGGAGAGACGCGATATTCGGTGCGGGTGCCGGAAAAGTTGGTGACGTCCTGCACGTTGTTAATATAGAGCGTCCCGGTGGACCCCGGCGGATTGGTAGTGTTGGTTTGCAGATAGGTTCCCGGGGTAGTGGTGGTCTGGGTGAAATAGGTGCCCGGGAGCTGGTACATCTGGCCGGAGCTGGTGCCGGTCTGGCTCCCCCCCGACGCGGTCCAGTTGCCGCCGTAGTAGAACAACAGCTTGCCGTCCGCGGTCAGGGTGGCGGGGCCGTTGTAGTTGAAGTTGACGCCGCCGCTGTTGGTGCCGCTGTAGTATACCTGCCCGGTGAGGGTGCCGCCCGAGGCCCCGGTGAAGTTGCCGGCCAGGGTGCCGGTGACGCTGTACCAGTTGGTCCCCAGGGGGGGTTGCAGGGTAGCCGCGGTGCTCAGGGTCTGGGCCACATAGGGACTCAAATAAGAGGACGGCAGGGGGATGGCGCCGGGCAAGGGGTTGAAGCCCGTAGGCAGCGTTGTAATGGTTTGGGTTCCCCCGGAGGGAATGCTGATGGTGGTGCTGCCGCTGCGCAGCCCCCAGCCGTAGCCTTCGCCGAAGTTCAGGGTGAAGGGGGTGGTGGAGGTGGCCAGCCGGAACCCGTTGTAGGTCCCATAGAGGGTCCAGGCGGGAAGCGTGGCGAGGCCGACGTTGGTAAAAACCTGGATGGGATTAGGCACCCCCAGGGGCTGGGCTAAGACCCCGTGAGGCATTAAAAAGGTGCTGCCCCCGGGGGCCAGGCTGGTGCCGATTCCGGGCACGTCGAGTTGAAAAGGCGCTCCCAAGCTCAAAGTGGTGGCTCCCCACCTGGCGCCTCCCAGCTCCGTGTTGCTCACCACCCCGTCCACTGTGACGAGTATGTTCCCGGACGGGGAGAGGGGCAGGTTGCCCGAAGGATCCGAGAGCTGCATGGACCCGGTAAGGGGGTCCTTCAAGGTAAGGGTAGCACTCTTGGAACTGCCACTGAGGGTATAGGGAACGCTGGCGTAATTCTGGGTATAGCGGTAGCCCGGATTCTGGTCGAAGCTCCCGGTGGCGGTGCCGCTGCCGGTGAGCGATTTCCAGGTGGCGCTGCCGTAAGAGCCGCCGTACTCGAAGGTCAGCCAGCCGCCGTTGTTCATGGTCGCCTGACCGTTGTAAACAAAGCTGATGCCGCCCAGGAGGCTGCCGGCGAAGGTCATGGGGCCGGTCATGCTCTGTCCGATGGTCCCCGTGACCCGGCCGGACATCATGGTGGTATAGTCGGGGTGCAGTGATACCAGGTAGCCATTGGCCGCGGGCAGGGTGCTGCCGACGCCACTGGTGAGGGTCCAGGTGCCCCCCTGACCCCCAAGCATGAAATAGCCGTTCAGGGGGTCAGGAAGAGTGGTGCCGACGGGGAACGGGGTTCCGATGTTGGTCGCGGGGTTGGTGGAGTTGGCTTGGTAGTAAGTCCCGGTGCGCTGGCCCCAGCCCATGCCGCCGGCGTTCAGCTGGGTGGTGCTCCCGGAGATCGAATTCAGGGAGATGGTCCCGTTGTAAGTCTGGCTAAAGGCGTAATCCGCGGTGGGCGCGGACGTCGCGGCTCCCGGCAACCCGTCGAAGTTCACCAGCATATTGTTATAGATGCCGCCCCTCAGGTTGTTGCCGTAAACCGTACCAAACAAGCGCCCGTAGTCCGGGGCGCTGTTGTTGATGCTCAGCGAAGCCACCATGGCAGGGTTATAAATGTCCCATAACTTGAACAGGTTGAAGTAGGCGTCGTAGAAGAGGACGGGCTGCAGCCAGTACAGATTGTTATTTTGATAGTAGTAACCGACCGAATAATTGTTGGAGGGCCAGATGGTCATGGCGCCCATCAGGTATCCGGCCAGGGGGTTCCCCCAAATATCCATGGAGCTGACCGCCCCCTCCATGAAGGCGTCGTAGAAGTCCCCGTATTCCCAGGGCAGGTAGGTGTAGTTCCAGGGGGAGGTTTCCATATAGCCTCCCGGCAGGCCCCCCGACATGTTGACGGTGAAGTCTCCGGGCAGCACCCCGGTGCGGGAGCCCCACCCCCAGTAGGTTCCGAACATACTCTGGGCATTGAAGGGGGAGCTGGAGGTGTTGACCATCATGCCGTTCATGGTCTGGGTGAAGTGGGTGCCGGGCACCGAGATGTTGGTGCCGGTGCCGGTGGACCACCGCTGGTAGGATTTCAGGTCACCGGAATAGGTGAAGGTCATAATCCCCTTGGTGTCGATGGTGACGTTGCCGCTGAAATAGATATTGTTACCCCAGGAGTCCACGCCGATAGAGTAGGCCAGGCCCATCAGGCTGGTCACCCCGGGGATGCCGGTCACCGTGCCCCACGTGGAGACCTGGGTGGTCCCGTAGGAGGTGCCGCTGACGAACTGAAGACCCTTGTACACGGTCCGCTTGGTCGGGGTGGTCGGGTCGGGGCTGGTCATGTTGGTGTAGTAAGTCTGATTGCTGCCCCCGAGCCAGCTCAACAGGGTGCTGTCAGTTGTAGTCCAGGTCCTCACGCCCCAGCCGCTGGAGGTGAGGTTCCGTTGGGTGGAGCTGACATAGGTGGAGGTCCAGGCGTTGTAGCCGCTCGAGGAGAAGGTGTAGGTGCCCGGGGTTGGGGTGGTACCGCCCCCGGTGCCGCCGGTGTCCGTAGGCGGCGGCGTAGGCGGCGTTGTGCCGCCGGTGTCCGTAGGCGGTGGCGGCGGTGGCGGCGGCGGCGGCGGCGGGGTTGTGGGGGTCGGGCTGCTGATTTGTACCTGGGGGTTACTGCCCAGAGGCAGGCTGGCCATTGCCGTACTGGCACCGCTTCCGGTGCTGCTGGGCAAAGGCGTATCCGAGGCCAGGGTGGAAAAGGAGGTGGTAGTCACCGGGGCCGGGGCCGCCGTAGTAGTGGAGCCGGAGGCGCTGGCATCCACCCCGCCTCCTCCCCCGCCGCCGGTGGCGGAACTGTCGCCGGTGGAGGTCCCGGTGGCACTGGCGGTGCCGGAGGTGCCGCCGCCGCTGCCGGTCCCGGAGCCTGCCCGAGCGGTGGCGCCGGTGCCGGAATCTCTACCGCCCTTCCTGGAGATCAGGCCGGTGACGACCTGGCCCATAAACTGCTTCTGGTCTTCGGGGGTCACCGTAAAGGGCATGGTGGGGGTTAGTCCGGCGAACACCGTGGTGCCCTGCATATTCCGCAAGTCCACGGAAGCCGGGCCGAAGGAGAAGGCCACTTTACGGGCCCGTTTGAACATCAGATCCCCCACCTCGGGGAAGATGTTGGCCACCCGGGTCAGGCCCTGGAAATTGAGAATGGTGGAGGAGTTGGGAGAAAGGCGGATACCCAATTCGGTGCCCCTCACCCCCAGGACCGCGGTGTGAGTCTTGATGATAAAATCCGGCTGCTCCACCTGGAAGAGCTTGGTGACCACCACGTGGGCCAGGCCCTGGAAGAGCTGGAGCACCGCATTGCGCTTGCTCTTGGCCGGCTCGAACAGGTACTCTTCGATGGCCAGCCGGCTCTCCGGGGCAACGGTGATCACGGTGTTGTCCATGAAGGTGAGCTGGGCCCGGGAGAGGGACTTGGTGCGGAGCACGTCCCCGGTCTGCAACGATTCGTCCACCTTGGCCGGGGTGGCCGGGAGTTTCCCTCCCTTCAGGAGGTCCACCCGCCCCTCCACCTGGGTGACGCGGCCCACCACCTGGGCCTGGACTGCCGCCGGCAGGGACAGGGCTAGGGTTAACAGCATTGCGATCAACAAGGAATATTTTCTCATGGCCATCTCCTGGTTAGTTAAGGACCAGCAATTCTCCGACCCCTTCTCATCACTTAGGCAGACACCGCCGAAGGGGAATCCCGTTACGCAATGTTGCTGAAGACCTTCCTCCTTTAGCACTGATAAGATGACGGCTCCGCGCCGTTGAGTGTGCCAAGTCTGTTAATGGCCAACCATCAAAAGCCCCGGATGTCATCCTGAACTCCCAGGACGACTTGGAGACGCCGGTTGACTCTGCGCCCCGTCTCCGGCCACCACCCCCATGACGGTGGCGGCAGCCCGGGCCCTAAGAGTTAGGGACAGTAATTTATAGTGACACTACGACCCCGATAGCGCGGGCGTTATTGCTTAACGTGAACCGGGAATAACTCGAAGCCGCAACGAGCATTGCAGAGAAACCCAGAACCGTACCGGGATTTGCCAAAAGAGATGCAAACCACCATGGTGCAGGTGTTACCCTCAATTGCCCCAAACCAAGATTTTTCGGTGCTGCTTCCCTCCATCAATAACGGTAACCCAACTGACAGCCCACGATATGCCGGTTATAGTCGTAAAGGAGGATGTTGGAGTCGGCCCGGGTGAAGAAATAATGGACGTTGAACTCCAGGCCCTTGAGAATCTGATAGGTGGCCTGTATCCCGTAAAGCAGGACGCGGTCATGCCGCCTCGGGTTGACGACGAAGGGGGCGCCCAAGAAGCCGGTGACGGTCTGCCCGCTGAAAAAATCGTGATCATAGGGCTGCAGGTACATATCCAGGAAAAGGTTGAATTTCAACTTGTCGGTGGCCGGGTAAAGGACGCCCAGTAGCAAGCGGTAGGTGGAGCAGTCCCAGTTGCTGCCCGTGGTGAAATCGCGCTCATAGCTGAAGCGCGCCTGGAGAAAGCCCTTTTGCTTCTTGAAGAAATAATAAGCCCCCAGGGAGCCCCCGAGGTTTTTGGAGCTGCGTTCGTCCTGCGGCAGAAACACCGGGGTCCAGTAGTACTTGCGATTAAAGCGGGCCCCGAATTCCACTCCCACCTTGGGGTTGATCAAATAGAGGAGGGTGGGTGTCAGGAGGTAGCCGGTGTAATATTTGTCCGACTGCACGTCGGCGTAATTGAAACTTAAAGGCAGCCAGAAACGGCCTGATTTGAAGTTGTAGGTGGGAATAACGGCCACGTAATGGCTCAGCAAGTCGTAGGTGGGGATGCGGCGGTGGAAATTCTCATAATAAGCATATTGGGTCAAGACGCTAAAAGGCTTGTCGGCGAAAAAATTGTACTCCGCCACGGCAGTCTGGGTAAAGACAATATCCCCTTGGCCGGCGGTCTGCGTGGCGGCCCCGGCGCCCCCCGCTTGCAAGGTGACGTTGGAGTCAAAGTCAAAGCCGAATGAGGCGCCGATATGGAAGGGGCGGATTTCCTCGAGGCGCTTCTCCAGCAAGCCCATGTAGCGCTGGGCGAAATCGGCGGTCTGGGTCTCGGGGCCCAGTGTGATGACCTTCGCCATGGTGGAGCGGGCTTCTTTCAGCCGGTTGAGCGCGGCCAGGGCCAAACTGGCCTGAAAGGCCGCCTCCTGGGCCACCCGGGGTTCCTCCTGGGCCTTGCGGAAATAACCCAGGGCCTCGCTGTACTTGCCTTCCTTCACCTGGATCATGCCCTGGAGGAAGGCGGTCTGCCCCGGCTCGTAGCCCGAAGCCTCCAGCTTCTCTAAGATCGGCGTAGCTTCTTTGGGTCGGTCCAGGGCCAGCAAGGTATCGGCCAGCATGAGCTGCGCCTGGGGGAAGTTGGGCTTCAGGCGCAAGGACTCCTCCAAGTATTCCTTGGCTTTCGGGTAGTTCAGCAGGAGGCGGTAGGTCTGCCCCATGAGAAAGGCTTTATCCGGGGAGCGGGTCCCCTTTTCCCAGGCCTGGGTCAGAAGCGCGATGGCCTCGTCGTAGTTTTCCTGCTGGATGTGCTGTACGGCCTGCTGCACCATGACATCATCGTACGGGCTGATGCCCAGGCCCGGGCGGCTGAGAAATAAACCACCCAGAAGAACCATGGCCATGATCAAGACCGATTTGCGAATCATCATCCCCCCCACCTTGGTGGCTTATCTGGCGGTAGAGAACTCCCCCCTCTACTCCAGCGACCACCAAATTAACATAATGGTGCAGAATATTAAAGAAATTTCGTTGAGTTTTTATTAAATTTATAAAAATTATGTATTTTTGTTATGAAGATGCATAGAAAGTTGTTAAAACCGAGACAATAGGGGGAGAATATTCTACAGTAGCATTGGCGGCCAGGACCGAGGATGATAATTTTTAGAGGCCCACGTATATAGTTGAGGTGCTCACATGGAAGCGGAGACTGGTGGCGGAACCAAGGCGCCGGATAAGTTTCACCGGGAGCTGGAGGTCCTGAAGGACAAGCTGCTGGAACTGGCCGGACTGGCGGAAAAGGCCATCATGCTAAGCGTCAAAGCCTTCCTGACGGGGGACGAAGATCTGGCCCACCGGGTGATCAGGGGCGACAAGAGCGTCAACGATCTGGAAGAGACCATCGACGGCGAATGCGTGCGCCTGATTGCCCTGTTCCAACCGGTGGCCATCGACCTCCGGCAGTTGATGGCGGTGGATCACATCATCGCCGAGCTGGAGCGCATCGGGGACTCTGCCACCAACATCGCCGAAGAGGTGCTGGCTCTTCAGCAGATGCCTTCCAAACCGGCGCACCCCCAGCTGCCGCAGCTGGCCCTGGACGTCCAGGAAATGGTGCGGCAAAGCCTGCAGGCCTTTCTCCGGCGCGACCCCCAACTGGCCCGCCGGATCTGCAAGGCCGATGACGAGGTGGATGAGCTGGACCGGACCATTATTACCGAGCTGCTGGAAGACATGACGGGTAACCCCGAAAGCATTCCCGCGGGCCAGAGCCAGGTCAACGTGGTGCGCAACCTGGAGCGGGTAGGGGACCATGCCACCAACATCGCCGAACAGGTGGTTTACATGGTGGAGGGGGAAAGCGTCCGCCATCGCTGCCAGGGATAACAGGCCTTTCAGGTAGCCCGGCGGGAGGGGGCGGCCAGGAGGCGAGGCGCCGGCAGGGCCACGCCGGGGGCAAAAATCCCTAGATCTCTTGACAAATCCGGCTTATATAATTAACTTTTATCTTTGAAATGCAGATGGGAAGCTTCATGAAAGTCCTGGGAGACCGAGACGTCCAGGTCCTGAAAACGGTGGTGGCCCAATACATCGTCACCGGGGAACCCGTGGGTTCCCGTACGGTGGCCAAGATCTCGGGCCTCCGGCTTTCTCCGGCCAGCATCCGCAATTTGATGCTGGAGCTGGAGGAGCGGGGCTACCTGCAGCAGCCCCACACTTCGGCGGGACGCATCCCCACCCCCAAAGGGTTTCGGTACTACGTGGACCACATTCTGCCCATCGATGAATTGGGCCCAACCATGCAGCAGGCCATCCAGGAGGCCTTTTCGCCTCCGGCCGCCGAACCCCAGGAGTTATTCCGCCAGGCTTCCCGGGTGCTTTCCACGGTAAGCGGCCATCCGGCCCTGGTGTTGGCCCCCCGTCCCCAGGGAATGCGCCTGAAGCACATTCAATTCATCAACTTGAGCGACGACGGGGTGCTCATCGTCCTGGTCTCCCAGGACAACCAGGTGCAGACCAGGTTCGTGCGCACGGAAACCCGGTACTCCCAGGAGCTTTTGGGCCGGTTCAGCCACTACCTCAACGGGGTGTGCCAGAACCTCACCCTGACGGAGTCCCGGCAGCAGATATTGGCCCGGATGGTGGAAGAGAAGAATCTGGTGGACCGGATGATTTCCCAGGCGCTGAGCCTCAGCCGCCAGGCCTTGCAGGACGACGAGGAGGAAGAACTTTACATCGAAGGCACCAGCCAGATATTGGATTATCCGGAGTTTGCCGCGGACGTGGCCAAGATCAGGACCATCTTCAAGGCATTTGAGGAAAAACATCACCTCATCACCCTGCTGGATCAAACCATGGCTGCCCAAGGAGTGCAGATCATCATCAGCCCGGAGGAACACTTCCCCAAGATGCAACTCAGCCTGGTGGCTTCCTCGTATGGCTCCCACCGGTTCCCCCTGGGCAGTCTGGGGGTGATCGGTCCCATGCGCATGGACTATGCCAGGCTGGTCCCCATCGTGCGGTATACCGCCTCCATGGTCACCGACTTGCTCAACAAGCGGCAAACTTGACCCACTCCCCTTAAATTGCGCCGGGCGGATTCTGGCTGGAAAGTCCTTGAGGAGAATTTGATGTATGTCCTTATCCAAAGAAGATAAGAGGAAGAAAGCGAAAGTCGCGGCGCGGGAGGAGGCCCCGGGGCCCCAGGCCGCGCTGCCGTCCGAAGATGTGGCCGAGTTGCAGGGCCTCCTGCAGGAAAAGACCAGGGAAGCCCAGGAGAACTATGACCGACTGCTCCGCCTGGCCGCGGAGATGGAGAATTTGAGAAAGCGGCAAGAGCGCGAACGGGCCGAACTGCTGCAATTCGCCAACGAAAACCTCATCAAAGAGCTGTTGTCCGTGGTGGACAATCTGGAGCTGGCCCTGGAGCATGGCCGCCAGTTGGAGGCCCCGGCCCCGCTGCTGGAAGGCCTGGAAAGGGTGCACCAGGGTTTCTTGAAGGCCCTGGCCAAGTTTGGGGTGGCCCCCATCGCCGGCGTGGGCCAGCCCTTTGACCCGGCTTTTCATAACGCGGTGATGCAGGAAGAGGCTCCGGAAGTCCCGGACCGCACCGTTCTGAAGGAATTACAGAAAGGCTACCTCCTCCAGCACCGGCTGCTCCGGCCGGCCATGGTGGTGGTGGCCCGCAACCCTGAGAAATCTTCAGTTGAGACTCATTCGACTGTTTAGGAGGAAAGATAAATGTCCAAACTAATAGGGATTGATTTAGGCACCACCAACTCCTGCGTGGCCATTATGGAGGGTGGGGAGCCCAAGGTCATCGCCAATGTGGAGGGCAGCCGCACCACCCCTTCGGTGGTGGCCTTCACTGAGAGCGGCGAACGGTTGGTGGGGCAGATCGCCAAACGCCAGGCCATCACCAACCCCATAAATACGGTATTTTCGGTGAAACGCCTCATCGGCCGGAAATACGAAGACCCGGAAGTGCAGCGGGATCTCAAGATCCTGCCCTATAAGATCGTGCGGGCCGACAACGGCGACGCCCACATCGAGCTGCGGGGCCGCCGCTACTCGCCCGCCGAGATTTCGGCCATGATCCTCACCAAGATGAAACAAACCGCGGAGGAGTACCTGGGCGAGAAGGTCACCGAGGCGGTGATCACCGTGCCCGCCTATTTCAACGACGCCCAGCGCCAGGCCACCAAGGATGCGGGAAAAATCGCCGGCCTGGAAGTGGCGCGCATCATCAACGAGCCCACCGCGGCCTCCATGGCTTACGGCCTGGAGAAAAAGAAAGACGAGCGCATCGCGGTCTTCGACCTGGGGGGCGGCACCTTCGACATCTCCATCCTGGAGCTGGGTGAAGGCGTCTTTGAGGTGAAGTCCACCAACGGCGACACCCACCTGGGAGGCGACGACTTCGACCAGAGAGTCATGGATTATCTGGCCGACGAATTCTTAAGGGAGCAGGGCATCGACCTGCGCAAGGACAAGATGGCCCTGCAGCGCCTGAAAGAGGCGGCGGAAAAGGCCAAGTGCGAGCTGTCCACCTCGCTGGAAACCGAGGTCAACCTGCCCTTCATCACCGCGGACGCCAGCGGCCCCAAGCATCTGCTCATCAAGATCAGCCGGGCCAAGCTGGAGGACCTGGTGGCGGACCTCATCGACAAGACCCAAGGCCCCTGCCTCCAGGCCCTGAAGGACGCCAAGGCGGGCGCCCAGGACATCGATGAGGTCATCCTGGTGGGGGGCATGACCCGCATGCCCAAGGTGCAGGAAAAGGTCAAAGCCATCTTCGCTAAAGAGCCCCACAAGGGGGTCAACCCCGATGAAGTGGTGGCCGTGGGCGCCGCCATCCAGGCCGGGGTCCTCAAAGGGGAAGTGAAGGACGTCCTCCTGTTGGACGTCACCCCCCTGTCCCTGGGCATCGAGACCCTGGGGGCAGTCTTCACCAAGATCATCGAGCGCAACACCACCATTCCCACCCGCAAGGGCCAGGTCTTCTCCACCGCCGCGGACAACCAGACCGCGGTGACCATCCACGTGCTCCAGGGCGAGCGGGAGATGGCCGCCGGCAACAAGACCCTGGGGCGCTTCGAGCTCTATGGCATTCCGCCCGCGCCCCGGGGCGTGCCCCAGATCGAGGTCACCTTCGACATCGACGCCAACGGCATCGTGCATGTCTCCGCCAAGGACCTGGGCACCGGCAAGGAGCAGTCCATCCGCATCACCGCGCCCAGCGGCCTGAACAAGGAAGAGATCGACAAGTTGGTCAAGGAGGCGGAACTGCACGCCGAGGAGGACCACAAGAAGAGGGAACTGGCCGAGGCCCGCAACCATGCCGACACCTTGATTTACACCACCCAGCGGACGCTGGCGGATCTGGGGGACAAGGTGGACCCGGCCACCAAGTCGGATATCGAGACCCATATCACCGCCCTCAAGACCGCCATGGAAGGCACCGATATCGAGGCCATCAAGCAGCGCAGCGAGGAGCTGATGCGGGCCTCCCACAAGCTGGCGGAGCAGATGTACGCCAAAACCGGCGCCGGCGCCGGCCCCGGGGCCGGACCCGGACCCGGAGAGAAGGCCAAAAAACCCGAAGAAGAAGTGGTGGAGGCCGAATTCGAGGAAGTGAAGTAGGGATTGGTGGGGGGACAGGGACCTGAGTCCCTGCCCACCTGCAATAACTTTAAGGAGAACTCTGCAACAATCGGTTCTTCGGAGATGTGAAAATGTAGAACACCCGTCCTCGGGTGTTTCTGCGCCGGCGAGGGTGCCCACGCTAGCTCTACATGGCTGGTTTGGGGCATTTTTGCAGAGTTCTCTTTCAGAGATTGGGAGTGGGGTTATGGGGGGAGGGGGTAAGAGCCCACTGCCCTTAGCCCCCTTCCCCGGTTAATTCCCCCTAGCACGGCAGGAAGTTATGATACGGAAAGCCGTTCTCCTGTTCCTGGTGGCCTTGCTGCTGCCGGCCTGCGCCGAATTGCCGGGGTTTCCTCCCGGCGCCCCTGCTCCTGCCGTCCAGCAGACGGAAGACACCCTGTTTCGGGAGGCCGAGGCCTCCTACCGCCGTCACGCCTACCGCCAGGCCCTGCAACAGTACGGCGCCGTTCTGGAGCGTTACCCCCAGGGGGGCCACGCCACTGCGGCCCGCCTGCGGGAAGCCGAGTTGCTGGGGTTGCTGGGGGACTGGCAGGGGTCGCTGCGGCGCTACCAGAGCCTCCTGGCCCGCCAGCCGGAGCCGGCCTTGGCCTTGCAGGCCCGCTACGGCGTCGGCCGGGCCCACTTCAAGCTGGGCCAGTACCAGCAGGCCACCCAGGTCCTGGACAGCCTCACCGCCGGGGACCTGCCCCGGTCCCTGTGGTTTTCCACCCAGGCCCTGCTCTCGGAGATCGCCTTGAAGCAGGGGCAGGTGTCCCAAGCCTTCTCCCGGCTGCGCCTGGCGGCCCAGGATCTGCCCGCCGGGGACCAGGAGTGGTTTGAAGACCTGAAGACCCGGGTGGTGGAGGCCGCCACCCCGCCGGAGCTGGAACATCTGGCCACCCTCTACCGGGACAGCCCCTTGAGCGCCGCCTTGCTGCTGCGTCTGAGCTGCCTGGCCCAGGAGGGCGGGCGTACCAAAGAGGCCCGCCAATGGGTGACCACCCTGAAAGAGCGCTTCCCTGACAGCCCCGAGGCCGTGGCGGCGGAGCGCCTCCTGGCCGGCAACAAGTTGCTGGTGGGGTCCCTGCTGCCCCTGAGCGGCCAACTGAGCAACGTCGGCTTCCGGGTCCAGCGGGGCATGGAGATGGCGGCCAAAGGCACCCCCTTGGAGCTGGTCTTCCGGGACACCCACAGCGACCCCGGGTCAGTTCCCGCCTTAATTCAGGAGTTAGGTCGGGATGAGCGGGTGGCGGCCATTTTGGGGCCCCTCACTTCGGCGGCGGCCCAGGTGGCCGCGGAAACGGCCCAGGCCGCAGGCGTCCCCCTCATCGCCCTGTCGCAAAAAGAGGGCCTGACCCAGACCGGCAGCTCCATCTTCCAGGCCTTCCTCACCCCCCGGCAGCAGGTCCGGGCCCTGGTGCGCCGCACTTTGGCCCAGGGACTGAAGCGGTTTGCCGTCATTTACCCCGATTCCAATTACGGCCGTACCTTCCAGCAGCATTTCCAGGATGAGTTGGCGGCCCAGGGCGGGGGCGAAGTGTGGCTGCAGTCGTTTTATGCCTCCGGCACCCAGGAATTTGCCCCCTTGATGGCCACGATCCAGGACGCACTTACAACCCACCCGGAAGATCAAACCGGCTTGGCCATCTTCATCCCGGATGACCCCGCCGCGGTGGCCGCCATCGCCTCGTCCCTGGCCAACACCAAGCTGCAAGGAGTGCAGCTGCTGGGCACCAACCTCCTTAACAACCCTGCCATCCCCGAGGACCAGCGCCGGGCCCTGGAAGGGATTCTGTTCCCCGATGCCTTTTTCGCCGGGGACCCGGACCCCGGGGTGCAGAAATTCCTGGCCGCCTACCGCCAGCAGTACGGCGAGAACCCCGATTACCTGGCGGCCAAGGGGTATATGGTGGTCCGGGTCATGGCCCGGCTGGCCGAATCCCAGCCCTCCCTGAGCCGGGCCGACCTGCCCCGGCTGCTCTTGTCCCTGAAAGGGGTGCCGGAACTTCCCTGGTTCCAGGGCTTCAACCCCCAGCGGGAGGAGGAGGCGGCCATCTACCTGCTGACCATCAAGGACGGCGCCTTCCAGATGGTGGGCGCCAGCGCCTTCCGGCCGTAGCCATGATAACTGGCGTCCCGGGGTTTGCGGTGGGCCATGCCAGTGACTTTAAAAACGTCACCGGCTGCACCGTAGTTTTGTGCCCGCCGGGTACGGTGGGGAGCGCCGACATCCGGGGGTCCGCCGCGGGCACCCGGCAGATGGACGCCTTGCTGGCATATCACATCTCCACGGAAGTGAACGCGGTGTTCATTGCCGGGGGCAGCGCCTTCGGCCTGGACGCGGCCGGCGGGGTCATGGAATACCTGGAGGAGCGGGGCCGCGGCTTCGACGTCACCATCACCCGGGTGCCCATCGTGCCCACCGCGGTGATTTATGACCTGTCCGTGGGCAATTGCCGGGCCCGGCCCGACAAGGCCATGGGTTTCGCCGCCTGCCAGGCGGCCAAATCCGAAGCCCAGGGGGACGGCAGCGTGGGCGCTGGGGTGGGCGCCACCGTGGGCAAGCTCCTGGGCATCCATCAGGCCACCAAGGGCGGTTTGGGGACCGCGCTTCTGGAAGGCCCCGAAGGTCTGAAGGTGGGGGCCCTGGCGGTGGTCAACGCCCTGGGGGACGTGGTGGACCCCGATACCGGGGAAATCCTGGCCGGGGTGCGCACTGCCCCGGAGTCCCGGGAGTTCGCCGACGCCGTCGGCCTGCTGCGCCAGGGGGTGGTGCGGCGCCGCTTCGGGGAACCCGCGGCCGCCAACACCACCATCGGCGTGGTGGCCACCAACGCCCGCCTGACCCGGGAACAGGCCCAGAAAATCGCCCAGATGGGTCACAATGCCCTGGCCCGCACCATCCGCCCGGTACACACCCTCTTCGACGGCGACGTGGTCTTTGTCCTGGCCCATCCGGAGGTGGCTGCGGACCTGCACGTCATTGGCATCCTGGCCGAAACCGCCCTGCAGCAGGCCATCATCAGCGCGGTGAAGAGCGCCCACAACCTGGGGGTGCTGCCCAGCTACCAGGACTTGCGGGAAGGAAGTCCTCTGCCCATTTTAGGGGCGTGAGGCCTCACGCCCTGGGGGCCCTTGGAGGCGGCCAGGGACGGCCGCCCTACCAAAATAATTTCTCTTGATGGCGGGGCGGGCCTCCGGGCCCGCCTCAATTGCGAGAAGACCGGCATGTGCCCCTTAACCAAGAAGATCGCCGTGGACCTCATCGTTTTCGACCTGGACGGCACCCTGGCCGACTCCCTGCCGGACCTGACCAACGCCGCCAACTTCGCCTGCCGCCGGCTGGGCCTGCCGGAGCACCCCCCCGAGGCCGTCAAGTCCATGATCGGCGGCGGGGAGCACAAGTTCATGGAACGGGTGGTGGGCCCGGCGAACCAGGCGTACGTGGAGGAGTGCCTGAAGCACTACCTGGATTATTACTCCCGCCACTGCGGCGATCTGACCCGCCTCTACCCCGGGGTGCCGGCGACCCTGGAAAAATTGTCCGCCTGGAAGTTGGCGGTGTTGTCCAACAAGCTCCAGCGCCTCACGGAAAAACTCTTGCAGCTCATGGGCATCGCCCCCCGGTTCACGGCCATCCGGGGCGGCGGCCGCGACCTGCCGCTGAAGCCCTCGCCGGAGCCCCTCCGGGCCCTCATCCGGGACCTGGGGGTGGCTCCGGGCCGCACCTTGATGGTGGGGGATAAAACCGCGGATATCCTGGCGGGCCGGGAGGCCGGCGCCGGCACCGCCGCGGTCACTTACGGTTACGGTGACTTACCCTCCCTGACCGCGGCCTCCCCGGATTTCCTGCTGCAGAAATTCTCCCAACTGCTGGAGATTATTGCTTAGCCGTCATTCAGGTTCCTATGGAAAACCCCAAACCATGAAAAAATGGAGGGGGTCATGGTTCACCGATGTCGGGGGCGCAGTGCGTACCCTGCTTTACTAAACCATGATAATGACCAGGTCGAGGCGGGTCTTAAACCCGCCCCGACAGCACCGGCGAGACGCCGGTGCCACTAACCACTATTTTATGAAGAACTTTTGTTGAGAGAGCCGTCGCGGTAGGGGCACGGCGTGCCGTGCCCCAACGTCAGAATCAGGGTATTAACTCTTCTCAGTTGGTTGCCAGCACCAGTTTCACCGTCACCTGGGCCGCCTGGGGGCCGGGGCCGGGGAACTGGATAGCCCGCACCGCCTGGCTCAGGCATTTCTCCAGGGGCTGGTGGCCCAGGGCCGTCTGCACCACCTTCTCGCCGGTCACCTGGCCGTCGGGGCCGATGGTGAAGCTCAGGATGATCTCTGGGGGCAGCTTGCTCCCACTTTTGATGGCAGCTTCGAGGCACTTGGTCAACTGGGGCCCCTTGGCCTCCAGGGCCTGCTGCACCTTGGCTTTCTCCAGGTTCCCCTGTATCCGGGCCACCTGGATCTTAATTATCACCTTGGCCCCGGGAACTGCGGTGGCGCCTGTCTTCTTGCCGGGAGGCGGCAGCGTGGCTGGAGACGCCGGCGCGGCTTCCAGGGCCATCTGGTAGGACGCGCCGCCCCAGGGGCCGGTCTTGGCTTTCCGTATCATTTGCCCACGGCCGCCCACCGCCAGGTCCGAGACCCCCTCAGGCAGCGGCAGGGGCTGCTTCACCGTCACCACCTGACCGTCGGCCCGCTTCACCTTATCCACCGCCACGAAGGAGGTGTAGGCGGTCATGAGGCTGTACTTCAGGCCCAGGGCGGTGACCTCCTTGACCCGGGCGTCGGCTTCCTTCAGGCGGTTGAGGTCTGCCAGGCGCATTATGCGGTGCCGGGCCCAGAGGAGGCGCAGGGCTGAGTTGTCGGCGCTGGCCTGGCCCGGGGCCACCTGGATCCTGCGCTCATAGGCACCGGCCGCAGTGCGGCCCCGCACCACGATGGCGCCGCTGGGGCTGCCCCGGTATTTGCCCAGCAGGGTGAGCGGCCGCTGGGCGAACAGGTCCGGCAGCGCCAGGGGCTCCACCTCGTAGGCGTCGAAGCCCTCAAAGCTCACCTTGATCTGGGTGAGGACCGGGCTGTCGATGTACTGGCGGAAGCGGGCCGACTGCTTGGGGGCCTCCGCCGGGTTCAGGACCATGAAAGGCTCGCCCAGGCCGGCCCGGGCCATGCCCTCGATGAGATGGCGGTTCACCGCGGTGCCGATGCCGAAGGGAAAGAGGTTGGCTTCGCCCAGGCTCTGCCGGATCAGCTCGAAGGCCTGGGGCTCCACGCGGACGTAACCGTCGGTGGCCACCACCACGATGCGGGAGGCCTTGGGTGTCCGGGGCAGGGCCAGGGCCCGCTGCAAGGCCTTGAGAATCTCGGTGCCGCCCCCGCCGGGCCGGGCATTGATGAAGGCCAGGGCCTGTTGCTTGTTGGCTTCATTGGCCGGCAGCGATCCGGTCTCCGAGAGCGCCGCGGAGCCGCTTTCAAACAGCAACACGTTGATGAAATCCTGGGGCTTGAGACCGGTGATGATATCCTTCATCAGGGCCTTGGAGACTTCCAGGGGAAAGCCGTGCATGGAGCCGGACACGTCCACGATGAAGATGTATTCCCGGGGCACCACTGAGTCCTGCTTGACCCGGGCCGGAGGCTCCATCATCAGCAGGAAGAAGTTTTCATCCCGGCCCGGGTGGAGGAGCAGCCCGGTTTCGATCTTTTTCCCTGCCAGGGCGTAGCGCAGGACGAAATCTTTGTTGCCGGCCACGGTCTCGTCCTTGACTTTGACCTGGGCCGCGGTCTTGCCGGAGTATTTCACCTCCACCTCATGGCTGGGGCTGGCCAGCTGGACGACGGGCAGGGCGCTCAACACCTCCAGGCTCAGGCCGTAGGTGTAGGGCGGCGCCTGGCCCTGGTGCAGGTAGGGGTTCTGGACCCACTGCTCGGTGTCGGGCGCCCCCTGGGCCGCCAGGTTGGAATAGCGGGGACCCACCACCGTGGGCAGGACGAACTCGTAGACGTTGTCCTCCGGCTCCAGGAGCTCCATGTAGTTCAGCTCCACCTTCACTTCGTCGCCCGGCAGGATGTTGGCCACGTTCATCTGGAAGACGTTGGGCCGCTGCTGCTCCAAGAGCGAGGTGGTCTGGCCCGCTTTTTTGGCCGCCTCGTAGGTTTCCCTGGCCTGGTGCCGCTCCATGATCTGGGCCTCGATGATTCTCTGGCCCACGGTCATGCGCATGGCGTGCACCGCGGCGCGGCTGGAGGCCGGGAAGACGTAGATGGCTTCCAGGGCCTTTTTGCCATGATTTTTATAGACCTGGGTGATCTTGACCGCCGCCGCCACCCCGGCGATCTTGACGTCGGCCCGGGTGCTCTTCAAGGGCAAGGCGTCTTTTTCCGGGTCGTCGCTCAACACCACGAAGTAAGGGGACAGGGTCCGGTCTTTGCCGCCCGTAACCTCGGGCCGGTTTTTAGCCGCCAGGGGACGGGAAGCGCCGGTCAGCAAGCAGAGGATCAGCAAAGGGAGCATCAGGGTCAAATTGAGGCGCAACTTTCTCATTAATTTTACCCGCCTGAATTAATATTGGGCCAGCATCTGGCGTCTTATAGTTTAGAAGAAAAAGGACCGGCTGGCGTTAAGGAATTGGGTGTCAGATAAATAAATTTCCTACTCCCCGCCTTCGCACCAGGGCCTTTAGGCCCCTGCAATTTTGTTTGACAGAGCAAGCTCAGATTACTATATTTCAGGTGTCATGGCGGTGTAGCTCAGTCGGTTAGAGCATGCGGCTCATATCCGCAGTGTCCGGGGTTCAAGTCCCTGCACCGCCACCACAATTATTTAAAGTCCTTATAAAGGAGAGGGTGGATGGCCATGAAAAAAATCGTTACCTTGGCCAGCGTGGGAGTTTTCCTGCTGAGCCTCCAGGGGGCTTCCCTGGCCCAGGAAAAGGAGAAGGCGCCGGCCCCGCCGGCAGTCCCGCCGGCCGTGGAGAAGGCACCGGCCGCGCCCGAGGTGAAGGCGCCGGCCGCTGCCGCCAAAGAAGAGGCCAAAGCAACCAAGAAGGCCAAAAAAGCAGAAAAGAAGAAGGCCAAAAAGGCCAAAGCCAAAAAGAAAAAGAAGGCCAAAGCCGAGGAGTAGGACCGGACCGGTGCCGGGATTCGCCACCGAATCCCGGCAAGTTTTAATGGATCTACAGTGAGAGGATTCCAGGGATAGCCATGAAAAAGCTTGTCACCTTGGCCACCGCGGGAATATTCTTGTTCACCCTCCAGGGTGCCAGGGCGCAGAAAGAGGTGGCGCCGCCGGCCATACCCCCCATGCTGGAAGGCCAGCGGCCGCTGGCCCAGCCCGAGACCAAGGAGCCGGCTGCTCCCAAGAAGATAGAAGAGGACCAGGCCAAGCCCAAGGCCAAGGCCAAAAAGTCCAAGAGCGGCAAAACGGCCCAGAAAAAAGCCAAGGCTAAGAAAAGCGACAAAAAGAAGCCCCCCAAGGTAGTCAAGAAGAAAGGTCAGAAGAACCACAAGAAAAAACGGCCGGCAGCCGAGCCCAAGGCCGGCCCTGAAGAAGGCTAGATTGGCGCACCTAAATTCTAAGCCAAGGGGAGGAAGAACCCCATGAAATTTCGAGGGAAGGCGGCCGTCATCGGCTTGGCCATACTCTTCGCCCTGTCCACCGGGGCTCTGGCCGCGGAAAAAGGGTTCCTGTGGGACGGCGGTCACTGGAAAGACATGACCCCTGAGCTCAAGGTAGCCTACGTCAAGGGCATCGGCAACATGGCCGATTTTGAAACCGCAGCGGGCGGCGCCAGCCGGGCTGCCTGCATCTCCAAGGCCTTTGTGGACGAACTCAAGACCAAAACTGTGGGCCAGGTGGTGGCTGAAGTCGACAAATTCTACCAAGAAAACCCCAAGAAAACGTCGACCCCGGTCATCGATGTCATTCTCCTGAGGTGCACCAAGCTGTGCCCACCTGAAGCTCCGGCTGGGGGGAAAAAGTAATGAAAAGAGCGAGCATCCTGGCGCTGGCGGCCGCCTTGATCCTGATGGCGGGCACTGCAGGCCTGGCCGCGGACCAAGCCTTTCTGTGGGACGGCAACCAGTGGCCCCAATTGTCCTATGACGCCAAGGTCGGTTACGTCAAGGGCATCGGCAACCTGGCCGACTTCGAAGTGGCTTCCAGCAAGGGTAAAGGCCCCGCCATCTCCCGGGCCTTCGTAAGCGAATTGAAAGTCAAGACCGTGGACCAGATTATTAAGGAAGTGGATGACTATTACCAAGAAAACCCGGGGAAATTGAACACCTCAGTCCTTGAGGTGATCCTGATTAGGTGTACCACGGTTTGCCCCCCGGGGACCCCGGGAGCCAAGAAAAAATGAGAAGTGCGTTGGTTCTGGTGTTGGTGGCCGCCGTGTTCCTGGGCGGCTGTTCCGGAATGTCCACTACTGAGCAGCGGGTGTTAAGCGGTGGCGCCATCGGCGCCGGCAGCGGCGCTCTCATCGGCTGGGCCGCCGGCTGCCCCGGCTGCGGCGCCGCCATCGGCGCCGGGACGGGGGCGCTGGGCGGCTACGTTTACGATCAATACGAAAAATCTCACGGTCGTCCCTAAGGGGAGATTGCCCAGGTGATTTTGAGGTTGGCGCAACGGCCTTTGCTCTGCCGACCCTCAGCCTGTTACCTGGCCCCCTGGATGGCGGCGAGGTCAAGCCGGGCCCAGCTCTCCGGTTCCTCTTTACCTGGATATGGGGGGCGAGGTTATGCCCTGTTAAGGGCTGGTTCCATCACCATCTTAAACCAAGGGGGGAGAAGATGAAGAAGGCGGTCATTTTGCTCATGGTAGTGGCTCTAGCGGTGGGCGGTTGTTCCGGCATGTCCTCCACCCAGCAGCGGGTGTTGAGCGGCGGCGCCATCGGCGCCGGCAGCGGCGCCCTCATCGGCTGGGCCGCGGGTTCACCCGCGGCGGGCGCGGCCATTGGCGCGGGCGCCGGAGCCCTGGGCGGCTTCCTTTACGACCAGTATCAAAAATCCCGGGGCCATTAAGGGATAGGGTCCTCCATCCAGGATCTCCAGACCGGCTGCCCGGCGGCTTGGCTGAGGTGGGGCCCCATAACCCGATGTGCCTAATGGGGTTTTTTCCCCGGTGTCGGGGGAAGAACTCTGAAGAGAGGAGCAGAAATGGTCAGAGCGGTCCTGCTGTTGGTGGTGGCGGCCTTGCTGCTGGGGAATTGTGCCGGCGCCTCGCTGAGCGACCAGCGCCGCCGCGATACCATCAGCCGGTCCGCCACCTGCGCCATGTGCGGCGCCAGCGTCAGCCCCGGCTATCTGGATTACACCACCGAGAGAAGCATGGGCCCCGGCCAGTGGTGGTGAGCAACAATTAACCCGGTGGCAGGGCGTTCAACCGCCTGCCGGTCTCAGAGCTTTGGTTCAGACGCATCGAGGAGTGCGGCCCCCCGCCCCTTCCCCCCACCTTTCCTTTTCAGAAAAACCATCAAGATAGCCAAGGCCGCGGGGGTCACCCCGGAGATGCGGGCCGCCTGGCCCAGGGACCGGGGCCGCACTTCTTTCAGCTTGTCCCGGACCTCGTGGGACAGCCCCGGCACCCGGTCATAATCGAAGTCCTCCGGGATGCGCCTGGCTTCCGCGGCGGCGAACTTGCGGGCCGAGTCCTCCTGCCGCCTGATGTAGCCGTCGTATTTATACTTGATTTCCAGCTGTTCCACCACCGCGGCCGGCACCGGCGACTCTTCCCCGGTAAGGCGGTACAGGGTGGGCAAGTCGAGCTGGGGGCGCTTCACTAGGCTCAAGAGGGGAGTCGGCGCCTTCAGGGGCGCGGTGCCCTTGTGGGCCAGTTCCTGGTTCACCGCGGCGCTGGGGAAGACCCGGCGGCCTTGCAGTCTCGCCTCTTCTTCGGCCATGAGGCGCTGCTTTTCCCGGAGGCGCTCCAGGGCCTCTGGCTCCACCAGCCCCAAATCAAAGCCCCAGGCGGTCAGGCGGGCGTCGGCGTTGTCCTCCCGCAGCAGCAGCCGGTACTCCGCCCGGGAAGTGAACATGCGGTAGGGTTCTCGGGTGCCCCGGGTCACCAGGTCATCCACCAGCACCGCCATGTAGGCCTGGGAGCGGTGGGGCAGAAAAGGCGGACGCCCCTGAACCCGGCAGGCGGCGTTGATGCCGGCCCAGAGGCCCTGGGCCGCGGCTTCCTCGTAGCCCGAGGTGCCGTTGATCTGGCCCGCCAGGAACAGCCCCTGAATCAGCTTGGTCTCCAGGGTGGGCTTGAGCTGCAGGGGGTCCACGTAATCATATTCAATGGCGTAGGCCGGCCGCATCACCTCGGCCTCCTCCAGCCCCGGCACGCTGCGGAACAGCTCCAGCTGCACCTCCACCGGCAGGCAGTTTCCCAGGCCTTTGGCGTAAATCTCCGCGGTCTCCCGGCCTTCTGGCTCCAGGGTCACCTGGTGGCTGTCCTTGTCCGGGAAGCGCATCACCTTGTCTTCCAGCGATGGGCAGTAGCGGGCGCTCACCCCCTTGATCACCCCGCTGTAAAGGGGGGAAAGATGGATGTTATTCTTAATTACCCGGTGGGTGGCTGCCGTGGTGTGGGTCACGAAGCAGGTCACCTGCCGGGTGTCAAGGCTAAGAGAGGGGGTGCGCCAGGAAAAGGGCCGGGGCTGAGGGTCTCCGGTGAGCAGGCCCATGGAGGCGAAGTCGATGGTGCCGGCCCGGAGACGGGGGGGCGTCCCGGTCTTCATGCGCCCCATGCGGAACCCCAAGTCCTTGAGGTGGGCCGCCAGGGCGGTGGCCGCGAACTCCCCGGCCCGGCCGGCCTGGATGCGCACCTCCCCGATGTGAATGAGGCCGTTCAGAAAGGTGCCGGTGGTGATGAGCACGGCCCGGGCGCGGTACGCCAGCCCCAGGGTTTCCACCACCCCCACCACCCGGCCGTCCTCGATGAGGAGCCGCTCCACCATGGCCTCCCGCAAATCCAGGCGCCCTTCTTGTTCCAGGTGGGCTTTCATGGCCAGGCGGTAGGCCTGCTTGTCGCACTGCACCCGGGTGCCCCTGACCGCCGGCCCCTTGGAGAGATTGAGGGTGCGGAACTGGATGCCGGTGCGGTCGGCCAGGTACCCCATGACGCCCCCCAGGGCGTCGATCTCTTTCACCAGGTGGCCCTTGGCCAGGCCCCCCACCGCGGGGTTGCAGGCCATCTGGGCCATGGTGTCCAGGTTGAGATTGAAGAGCAGGACCTTGAGCCCCATGCGGGCCGCGGCCAGGGCCCCTTCGCAGCCGGCGTGGCCGGCCCCGATGACGATCAGATCATATTCTTTCGGATAAAAGGCCATGGCGGGAAACTTGGGGCTTGAATTAATGCCACGCGATGATTATGCTAAACCTTCAAGCAAGATCCAGACCGAGGAGGAAATTATGGTTCATCGCACCTTTAAAACCCTGGAGCCGGCTGGGGAAATCTCGGTGGCGCAGCGCCCCGAAGGCAAAGTCAAAGTGGTGGTCTATACCGGCACCGGCAAGGATTCGAAAGAAATTTTCGGAGTCACCATGGATCGCAAAGCCGCGTTCGATCTGGCCATGGAAATGCTACAACACCTCTATCGCTTAGGGGCCGCGGAATAACCCTCCCTGCAGCCCTTGTCATCCGGGTTCCCGGGGCGGGGTTTCCTCGCCCCTTCCCTTGCTACCGCTCCCACTCCACCTCCCGCACCAGGTCGATGAACTCCTGGGACTCGCCGTAAGCCTTCATGGCCTTCTGGTAGTCGATCCAGACCCGCCACAGGGCCACCCACTCCTGGTTGTGCCAGTAATAGGGACTCTCCTGGCCCTGCTCCGTGATGCGCAGAAAGTCCTCATATTCTTCCTGGCAAAAATTGCAGAGCCGGTAAGGCCCCTTGTATCGCTTGTACATTTCATGGGTCTCGAATTGGATGCCGCATTTGGCGCAGCGGGCCAGGCACCTGGTGCACTGGGCCACCTTGCGCACCACTTCCATCTTCTTGGCCTTGTCGACCTTGACCCGTTTTTTCTGCTCCAGCTTGAGCCGGTCTTCTATATCGATGATTTTGGACATTCTGACCTCGAGTTGAGGTGAGGGGTTTGGCCAGCTCCAGCCAAGCAATTAAACCGGGGGAGCGGCGCCCCGCCTGCGGCTAGCTCCTGACCTCAATATAAGTCTAGAATAACAGGAGGGCAAGGCGGGGTCAATAGCCCCGGTGGGCCCTAGTTCTTTTCGGAGCTGTTGTCCTGGTCGTCCGCGTCGAGGTTGAAGAGGCGCCGCACCAGGTTCAGTTCCCGGTGGGGCCGCTTTAAGTGGTGGTTCCGTTTCAGATAGATGATGGGGTGGTGCAGCAGTTTCTGGGTGATGGAGATGGTGAGCACCTCCAGGGCCTGGCGCTGCTCCGGGGTGACGGGGCCCAGTTGGGACAGGGTCTTTTTCAATTCCGCCTGGCAGATGGCCTCGGCCTTGTCCTTGAGGGCGATGATGGTGGGGAAGGCCTCCAGGGTGGCCAGCCAGTCCTGGAACTTCAGGGTCTCGGCGGCCACCATCCGCTCGGCCTTGGCCGCCTCCTGCCGGCGGTGCTGCAGGCCCTGCTCCGCCACTTCCTCCAGGTCGTCGATATTATAGAGATAGACGTTGTCCAGGTCGTTGATGGCGGGGTCCAGGTCCCGGGGCACCGCGATGTCGATGAGGAACAGGGGCCGCTGCTTGCGGCGGCGCATCACCGCCTTGACCTGGTCCCGGGTGAGGAGATAGTGGTCGGCGCCGGTGGAGCTGATGAGGATGTCGGCGACCAGCAGTTGGGCCTCCAGTTCCTCCAGGGAGACGGCCTCGCCCTGGAAGCGCGCCGCCAGGCGCACCCCCCGCGAAAGGGTCCGGTTGGCCACGGTGATGCGGGCCACCCCCTGGCCCCGCAGGTGCTCCAGGGCCAGCTCCGCCATCTCGCCGGCGCCCAGGAGCAGGACGTTTTTGCCGCGGAGGTCGCCAAAGATCTTGCGGCCCAGGGTCACCGCGGCGTAGCTGACGCTCACCGCGTGGTCGCCGATGCCCGTCTCATAGCGCACCCGTTTGGCCACCGAGAAGGCCTTGTGCAGCAACCGGTTCAGGATGGGCCCGGTGGCGCCGTGCTCCGTGGCCGCCCGGTAAGCCGCCTTCACCTGCCCCAGGATTTGAGGCTCCCCCACCACCATGGAGTCCAGGCTGGCGGCCACCCGGAAGAGGTGCTGCACCGCTTCCTGGTCCCGGCGGAGATAAAAGGACTCCTCAAGGGCCGCCGCGGTGATTTCCGGGTGCCCGGCAAAGAAGGCCCGGACCCGGGCGTCGGCTGCCTCCGGTTCCTCGGTGACGCACATCAGCTCCACCCGGTTGCAGGTGGTGTAGAGCAGGACCTCGGAGAGCTCCGGCCAGGCCTTCAGGCTTTGATAGGCCTGGCCCAGGTCCGGAATGAGGCTGGCCAGCTTTTCCCGCAGGGAAAGGGCCGCGGTCTTGTGGTTGACGCCGAAAAGCAGGAGATTCATGGCTGCTGGATGAACTTGCCGAAGCTGTGGTAGCCGGTGAGCCACAGACTGGCCCCCACGAAGGTGCAGACCAGCACCAGGAAGCCGCAGATGGCCAGCCAGGCCGCCCGCCGCCCCCGCCACCCCACGGTGAGGCGCTCATGCAGCAGCACCGCATAGATGAGCCAGGCCAAGAGGGTCAGGATCTCCTTGGGGTCCCAACTCCAGAACCGGCCCATGGTGTGCTGGGCATACAGCGACCCGGAGATGATGCCCCCGGTGAGCAACGGGAAGCCGATGCTGAGGCACCAGTAATTAAGGGTGTCCAGCTGGGAGAGCGACGGCAGCCGGCGGTAAAAGAAACCAAATTTCTTCGCTTTGATCTGGCGCTCCTGGATCAGGTAGAAGATGCCTCCCAGGAAGGCCAGGGCCAGGGCGGCGTAGCCCAAGAGCGTCAGGCTGATGTGCACCGTGAGCCAGAAGCCCTGGAGCAAAGGCGAGACGGTCCCCTGGCCCGGGGGCAGGATGAGGGCCCCGGACACCAGCAAGGCCGCCAGGGGAGCCACCAGGGCCCCCAGGACCTTGATGGGGTAGCGCCAGTTGAGCAGGAGAAAGACCGCCACCAGGGTCCAGTCAAAAACCAGTAAGGTGTTCCCAAAGGTGGCCACCGGCAGGTAGCCGACACTCCAGGTTTGCTGGATGAGGGCCAGGGTGTGGGCCGCCAAGCCGCCTCCCATGACCCGGGCGCCCCAGCGGCAGTAACCCTCCCGCTGCACCAGGAAGAACCCCAGCCACAGGAGGGTGGCGCCGAAATAACCCGTCAGGGTCAGGTACAAAAACAGTTGGGCCATAAGCTTGGATCAGGGCTCGGCTGAATTTTCGGCTGCCTTCGGCCTCCGGTGTTACGGCGTCTCGGAAATTGTCGGGCCCAAGTCTTCATCCAGATTAATGGGACCCCAGGTAAAGACCGTGAGAATGTCGGAGAAATCATCAGTCCATAGAGGTCCGCCGGATTTGCCGGACAGGGCCTGCCACCGGGGGTCGCGAGCCATGGCCTCCAGGTGGGCCTGGTCCCGGGCCATCACCACCCAGTGAGATGGCGATTTCTTTTCTTGCTTTTCTTCTGCGGTCAGCTTGCCGTCGAGTTGTTTCATGGCGGTTAAACCCGCGTCTTGGGCCAGGTTGCCCAAAACCTGGGTCAGGTCCAGGTACCGGTTGCTGATGTGAAAGACCAGGATGCCGCCTTTAGCCAGCTTGGCGAGATACAGCTTTAATGCTTCCCGGGTTACCAGGTGAATGGGGATGGCATCGGAACTGAAGGCATCCAGGATGATCATGTTGTAACATGAATCGGCGGCTTGGCGCAACGAGAGGCGCGCATCGCCCAGGACCACTGCCACTTCGGCGGGGCAGTCTTGCAAAAAGGTGAAATAGCGGGGGTCCCGGGCGACGCGTTCCACCGCCGGGTCAATTTCGTAAAAGGTTAAATGCTGTCCGGGCTGGCCGTAGCAGGCCACCGTGCCGGTGCCCAGGCCCACCACCGCCACCCTCAGCGCCCTGCTCGGGCCGACATAGGCGGCGAAAACCTGGCCCAGGGGCCCGGTGCGGTGATAATAGGACAGCGGTTGCCGACGCCGGGCCGGGTCCAGGCTCTGGCGGCCGTGCACCGTACTGCCATGGGTGAGGGTGCGGTACTTCCCCTCCCGGTCCTGGCTCACCTTGAGCACGCTGAAGAAATTGCGCTCCCGGAGAAGCACCAGATCCTTACCGGTGTGGAGCCAGGTCCCCGCCAGGATGAGAACCCCTACCCCCAGGGCGAACCGCCGGGGCCGGGACCGAAAGCTGTAAGATAAGCCTCCCGCCAGGCAGGAGATCAACAAAAATAGGCTCAGTTTTTCCCCCAGGGCGTGGAACCCCAGGGCCAGCAGCCACAGGAGCAAGACGAAGGCCAGGGGCAAAAGAAAATCCAGCACCTGGTCGTAAGGCTTCCGTGCCTCCGGGTTTTGGCTCGGCCGCAGCAGAGAGGCAAGGATAATAATCAAGGGATACTCAATTACCGAATTAAAGACCACCGGAGCCACCAGGGCATTGAACACGCCCCCCAGAACCCCGCCCACCGACATCCAGAGATAAAATTCCGTAAGTTGGGCCGAGGGGGGGCGGGACTTCATCAATTCGCCGTGGCAGACCATGGCGATCACGAAGAACATCATCAGGTGGATGGGAAAAATCTGCCATACCGCGCCCTTCACCCCCAGGAAAAATGAGACCGCCACCATGATAATCAGGAAGGGCTCGAGAAACACCATGATGTGGTGGGGCACCAGAGGCTTGCGGGCGAAGATCAGGACGAAGGTCAGCAAGTAGATGGCCAGCGGGATGACCCAGAGGAGGGGCACCGACGCGAGGTCCGTGCTGATGTAGGTGGTCACCCCTAAAAGCAGGCTGGAAGGGGCAAAGGCCAGCAGTATCCACCACAAGCGCTGGCTCACGGTCACCGGGGGGACCGGGGCAGCCGCCGCCCGGGAGGTCCCGTCCGGGTCCTGCCCGGCGCCGGGGAATATCCATAACATCAAGGCACAGACAGAAATCAGCCCGGTCAACCCCAGGTAGCCCCCGGCCCAGGCCCAAGCCTGGCTCGCCAGGCGCAGATGAGGCTCCACCAGCAGGGGGTAGCCCACCAGGGCCAGCATGCTGCCCAGGTTGGAAGCGCCGTACAAAAAATACGGATCCTGGGCCGAGGCATGACTGGTGTGGGCAAACCACTTCTGCAGCAGCGGCGCGGTGGTGGAAATCACGAAGAAAGGCAGCCCCACCGACAAGAGCAGCAATAACAAGAGCCACAGGATGGGGCTGGAGGCGGGCGGCGGGGTCCACCCCTCCGCAATGCCGATGGGCAGGGTAAAGATGATCAGGACCAGCAAGGCCAGGTGGAAGACCGCCTGCCGGTGGACCCCCAGCCAGCGGGGCGCGGCATGGGCATAAGAGTAGCCCGCCAGCAAGGCCGCCTGGTAAAACACCATGCAGGTGTTCCAAACCGCGGGGGAGCCGCCCAACATGGGCAGCACCATTTTAGTGAACAGGGGTTGAATAATAAAGAGCAAGGTGGCGCTGAGAAACATGGCCAGGGCAAATAGGAATAACATCAACCCACCTTTGGGCAGTTCTGGAGCCGGATGAAGAGGGGCGGCTCCCGCCGCCGCCCGCCTGACCCTCAAAAAATTATTCCCGGGGCTCCGCCAGGGCCAGGGCCACCAGATCCCCCAGGACCTGGGGGCTCAACGCGGTCCCCAGAATCTCCTTCAGGAGGTTGAGGATGCGGGCCCGGTCCCCCCGGGCCACGGCCTCCCGCAAGGGCGAGTCCACCAGGCGGTGAAAGAGCCGGGAGTTATCCGGGTGCCCCCGGCGGTCTGCCAAGAGGCGTTCCCTGATTCCCTGGAGCAACGCCAGGTAGGGGGCATATTCGGGGCCGAAGAATTGCTGCAGCTCTTCCCGCAGTTTCCGGGCCAGGGCCGGGGAGGCGCCTCCGGTGCTGATGGCCACGGTGAGATCGCCCCGGCGCACCTGGGCCGGCACGATGAAGGTGCAGAGCTCCGGGGCGTCGGCCACGTTGACCCAGATGGCCCGGGCCTGGGCCGCGGCGCTGACCCGGGCGTTGACTGCCGGGTCGTCGGTGGCGGCCAGCACCAGGGCCATGCCGTCTAAGTGCTCCGGCCGGAAATCCGCCGCCAGGTGGCGGATCTCCCCGGCCCCGGCCAGCTCTGCCAGGTGGGGGGTAATCTCCGGGCTCACCACGGTGACCCGGGCCCCGGCGACCCGCAAGTCCTGCACCTTGCGTTCCCCCCCCCCCCCCCCGCCCACCACCAGGCAGGGTTTGTCAATCAGGTTGGCGAACACCGGGTAAGTTTTCATAGGGCCAAAGCCTTTTAATATTGCTCCCTCAGGGAGGCGGTTAGTACTTAATTGCAAAAGTCACCGCATCATAACCAGGCGCTATTATTCCCCCCTTTGAAAAAGGGGGGTCAGGGGGGATTTATAGAACCCCTTTGAAATCCCCCTAAATCCCCCTTTATGAAAGGGGGACTTTCAATACCCTGCGATAGTTACGATGCTTATATTATTGTGCGCTAATTTTCGCAATTAAGTACTGGGGGCCGACTGCCCCCACCCGAATGGGCCTGCGGCCCATTTTTACATTACCGGTTCATTAGCCTAGAAGATATTTCAAAACCTGTCTTTCTGTCATCCTGAACGCAGTGAATGATCTCAAGTTGTTAAAAATACGAGATTCTTCGCTTCGCTCAGAATGAAAATTCATGGCACAATCGAGGTTTTGAAATAGCCTGTAGGGTTAATGAACCACCCCCCCCCACCACCTAGCGGTTGGGAGGCGAGTTTGGGGGGAGGGCGGTTCACAGTAAGCAGTTAACAGTGAGCGGTGAGCAGCAAAATCGCAATTTACCGGGACTGCTCACTCTCTTTCCCCGGCCCTCCCCGCAAAAAACGTTCCCACTAAATTTACCAAGGCCGGCGGCGGGACGCAAGGAGAATGCCAGGGGCGCCCGCCAAATCGCCACCCCTTTGCCATTGACAGGAAAGGGAAATCTTGGTTAGATACCTAAGGAGGAAGGCCGGCCCGCCGGAGGTCCGGCCGGCGCCAAGTCCATGAGTCGCCTGCGGGTTTTCGTATTAGGGTGTTTTCTGGCCGGAGTTTTGGGGGCTTTGCCGGCGCCGCCGGGCTTGGGGGGACAGAATGCCATGAACCTGACCGATGCCGATAAGAACCAGTTGCTCAAGCAGGCCCGGGCCAGCATCGAGGCCCATCTCAGCGGCGCCCCGGTGCCGCCGGGGCCCGAGGCGTCTCCCGTGCTGGGCCAGCGCCGGGGAGCCTTCGTCACCCTGCACCGCCAGGGACGCCTGCGGGGCTGCATCGGCTACCTGGAGGCGGTGAAGCCCCTGCTCCAGACGGTGCAAGAAATGGCGGCGGCCGCGGCGTTCCACGACCCCCGCTTTAAGCCCCTGAAAAAAGATGAGCTGGCCGACCTGGAGATCGAGATCTCGGTGCTCAGCCCCATGCAGCTTATCAGCAGCACCGATGAAATCGAGGTGGGCAAACACGGCCTCTACGTGGTCCAGGGCTTTAGCCGCGGCCTGCTGTTGCCCCAGGTGGCCACCGAATACAAATGGGACCGGCTGGCCTTTCTGCAGCAGACCTGCTTAAAGGCCGGGTTGCCCCCGGACGCCTGGAAAGACCCTTCCACTAAGATCTACAGCTTCACCGCCGATATCTTTGCGGAATCCCCGCCAAAAAGTGGTGGTTCCAGGCAGGAGCCCAAATCTCCATGACCCCCAACCCCAAGCCGTCACCGGAGCGTCTACCCGTGCCCTTGCCTCCTGAAACCCCCGGCGGCGAGAGCCTGCTTTGGCGCCTCGTGCGCCAGCGCTTCTTCTTGGTGGCGCTGATAATCTTTCTCTTTCTGGGAGCCCTGTTCACCTGGGGAGCTCTGCGGCAGGGCAAGACCACGCCGGCGGTGCCCAAGACCATGGTCTCGGCCCCCCACGAAGCGGCCCCCCACGAGGTTCCCAAGCTGAAAGAACCGGCGCCCGCCCCGCCCGCGGCGGCCCACAAGGAAACGGCGCCGCCCCCGCCCGCGGCCCCGGCTCCGGCGCCGCCGCCCCGGGAACCGGTTAAGGGAGAGACCTTCACCCGGGCCCTCATCAGGATCATGGACGATCAGGTGAACCAGACCTGGTTCGGCTGGCGGCCCAACACCATTGTCTTCGGCAAGTTCGGCCTCACCGACAACGTCAACAATACCCAGCTGGGGGTCCTGGAAGTGGCCCGCCGCACCATAGTGGTCCTGAACGAAAACTTTACCCGCTTTGCCACCACCGAGGCCTATGATCCCCGGGTCAACGAGGCCATGAACTTCGTGATGGTGAGCCCGGACAAATACTGGTTTCCCTCCGCTTCCGGCAAGTACCGGGAGGCCATGGCCGACCTGGAGATCTACATCGGGAATCTGCAAAAGGGGCGCAGCCGTTTCTATTCCCGGGTGGATCACCTCATCGCCCTGCTCAGCAATTATAAGGACCTGCTGGGCAGCAGCTTTCACAACCTGATCAAGGATACGGAAGCCGACGGCAAGCCGGTGTCCTGGTGGGTGACTGATGATTACTTCTATTTCGGCCGGGGCATCGCCTTGGGGATGGCGGAGATGCTGGAGGCCGTGAGCAAGGATTTCCACCAGGAGCTGCAGAAGAAAAATTCCCACAAGCTGCTGGAGGACGCCATCCATGCCCTGCACGGCGCCTCGCACCTGGCCCCCTGGGTGGTGACCAACGGCGCCAAAGACGGCATCCTGGCCAACCACCGGGCCAACATGGCCACTTACATCGGCGAAGCCGAGCATGTGATCTCCACCCTGCAGATGCAGCTGGCCACCAATTAGTTTCCCAGACGACCTCAGATTACCGCCGGGCGGGAATTTCCTTGAAATTTCCGCCCCTTTGTTTTAAGGTGGGCTAACTTTGGCTCAGGAGGAGGCAGATGCTGGTCGGACAGATCATGACCAGGGAGGTGGCCACCATCACGCCGGACAAGCAGGTGGGACAGGCCCTGAAATTGATGCAGAAGTTCAATATTCGCCACCTCCCGGTAGTGCAACACCACCGCATGGTGGGTTGGATCACCTCCCGGGACCTGCGGGAAGTGCTCCTGGCCTCCATGCTGGAAAAGATCACGGTGGGGGACGTCATGGTGCAAGCCCCCATCACCGTCACCCCGGACACCAGCGTGGAGGAAGCGGCCCGGTTAGTGGTGGAGCACAAGATCGGCGGTATGCCGGTGGTGGAGGGCGACCGTCTGGCCGGCGTCATCACCATGCTGGACCTGATCTCCGCCTTCACCACCATGCTGGGCCTGCTCCGGAGCAGCTCCCGCCTGGACCTGCGCCTGGAGGACGCCCCCGCAACCCTGGAGGCGGCCACCCGTCTCATCCAAAAGGGCGGGGCCAAGATCATCAACGTGGCCATGGGTCCCAGCCAGGCCGGACGGCGGGCCTATTACTTTCGCCTGGAAAAGTGCGACCTCAAGCCCATCATGGAGCGCCTGCAGAAACAGGGCTTCGAGGTGGTGGACGCCATTCCTTGAGGGTTTCTGCTGACAGGGGAAGCAGCCGCCAAGGCAAAAAGACCAGAATCAGGAAATGACCCTGGAGGCGGCCAGAGACGGCGGCCCTACGACCTTGATTTTTCCAGGGGGGCGGGCCTCCGTGCCCGCCTTTAATGCCTAAAATGAGTTTAAACATAAAAACGCGGGCTGGGCCCGCGTCTTTTGTTTTAAACGCTTATTGCCTTAGCTCCGAAAAGGTAACGGTTTGAGCATTAAGACACGCAGTGATCATCCGGTTAAACATTTGGGGTTCCCAGAAGCGCCGGTTGAAGCGGTAGCAAAA
>Ga0315282_10001549_pt1 | contig 43042 bp, 34 predicted proteins | sample YL17G07_20_MG_FD_203693 | JGI IMG/M metagenome (GOLD analysis project Ga0315282, IMG submission 203693) | Sediment microbial communities from Yellowstone Lake, YNP, Wyoming, USA - YL17G07_20 | ecosystem: Environmental > Aquatic > Freshwater > Lake > Sediment | place: USA: Wyoming | collected... | reverse complement strand
CCAACGCCTTCTTCAACTCACAACCCGTAATCGGCTTGCCCATGTCTTCCCTCCTTGTCCTTAACCCCTATCGGACAAAGAGCTTCCACCAACAAGCCTACTTGCCAGAAAGATTAGTCACACACCTGGAGGGGTCTTGAGCGGCTATTTTGTGCGTGTCACCGTCCGCAGGTACGCCTCGCTGACGGTGGCTGTTGGTGGGCTGTCCATCGCCGCCGACATTCCGGCAAGGCTTGTGGTGTTCTCAGAAAGGGGATGGAAGATGAAATACGCAGTGACCTCGGCGGGACTTTCCTTCCCGGCGCGGGGCGTCAGAGAAAGCTCCAGAAGGTCCTCATTGTAGCCCACTGTCAGTTCAGCAGGCGCTTGCCGGCTGCCCCAGACAATTCCCACGCCGCCTTCGTCGTCGCCGTAATCGGCCCATGTCACCTTCTGGGCGCCCGTGACGGTGCTTTTGTCGGCATCGGTGAACTCGTATGAGCCGTTGTCGCTGACCGTGAGATGCGATTGGCCCGTCCAGAAGCTCCTTCCGCTCACGCATGGAGTTGTGCCGCCAAAGGATAACGCTGCCGCACGCTTCAGAACAAGCGGAAGAGTGATCTTGAATGCTGTCGCCTTCATCACAGCGGGGTCGTACGACCCCTTTACAAGGACGATGTCCAGACCGATCACGCCGCTGGCCGCAAGCGTAATGCGCGCTTCGTATTCCACCTTGGGCAGTCTCTCCCCGCCTGCGAACGTGCCTTTGCACAGAACCGTTGTCGCGACAGGCCCGACCTCTTCGACAGAGAACTTCGGATTGGGTTCGCTCAGGAGTGTAAAATCCACGTGGCGGATGTGATCCGTAAGAACCAGCTGGATGCCTTGCTGCCGGTTGATGAGGTTGGTTACGTAGTCAGGTACCATCGCGTGTCCAGAAACACGCGCCTCATCGAGGAAGCTGAACCGCTTTGCATCAAAGGAGATGCTCACCTTCCCCGTGTCGAGGGAGATCCTGTCAGCATCATTGAGGGTGGCGACAAGCGGCTGGCTTTCCGGCAGCGGCCCATCGGATTTGACAAGCATGTAGGTTGCGTCCTTGCGGGGCAGTAGCGCTTTCACCTCATATAGAGCACAGCCGGCTTCAGTCGAGTCCACCTTGAGGGGGGACGCCTGCGCGACAAAACCGCCTGCCGGTCCTCCGTCGAGCCGATAGGAACCGTCGCTGGCCGCGTTGTTTCTTGTGATTGGCGCGATGAATTGGACCGGCAGCAGATTGCCTCCCGCGCCCAGATCTCCGAAACTGACCGCCACCGTGAGAGGCGGCGCGTCTTCGCCGCCTACGCATGGCGGCGCAACTGCAAGCGCAAGGAGGACCACAGCGGACATTCGGATTCCCCTCACTTGCCGCCCCCCGCTTCGAGCCGACCCCTGCACTCGGAACAATACACGGACCCCTTGCGGTCGGTGTCGACGAGGCTGTTGGAGAAATACATTACGCAGGATGGATTCTTGCAGTGCGCCAAGCCGAGGGTATGGCCGAGCTCGTGGACGGCCTCCTTGACCGCACGTTCGATGAGCACATCATCGTTCATCGGCACGTCATAGAATTCGTTCCTGAGGCGCGTCAGCGAAATAACCGCCGTCGAGCCCGAAATATCCGCCTGCCCGAATACGAAATTGAGGCTCCCCGAGAAAAGATCGGCGTCCACGACGCCAAGACGCTTCCAGCCCTTGTCCCAGACCACCGGCCTTATGGCGTTAAGCAACATGAGCGTATTGTATTGGCCTCTGTTGGACTGATACGCCGCCTGAGGTACCGGCTGCTCCTGGGCGATGACTACCTGGCAGCCGAGGTCGCTCTGCAGGCGCATCGCTATGCGCTCCAGCACATCTCGGCGCACCTTGCCGAGAGGCACTATCTCGACGTTCAGAAGCCGCTGGAGGGAAGACTTTGGCTGTTGGGTCATCTCCGGCCCTTGCCTACCGGTTCGAGCGCCGTCATTTGAGCTCTTTGAGTTTCTTGTTCGCTTCGTCCGCGTAGGAGCTGCCGGGATACGTGTCTACGATCTTCTTGTACCACTTGATCGCCTCAGTCTGATGGTCATTCGCTTGTGCTGTACTGGCTAAGGCCATCCAATTGTCGCAGTCCTGTTTCATTTTGCCGGGATCTGCCGCTGCCTTGCCGGCGCTGGCCTTACGCGACTGGGCGGATTCCTGAGACGCGATCTTGGCAGCTTCAGTATCGCCATAAACGTTTATCACCTTGCTGTAGAGAATTCTCGCGTCCTCGGCGTTGCCGTCCGCAGCGGCCTTGCGCGCCTTCTCAAGCGTCTTCGCCGCCTCTTCTTCCCTTTCCTGAGCCGCTATCTCGGCCGCGATGGACGAATCCTTCGTCATCTCTTCTATTCTTTCCGCGGCTGCTGTGGCGGCTTCCGTTCCGGCGTATGAGCTGTTAATATCCTCGAGATAACGCCGCGCCTTGAGGAATTCATGCGCCTCAAGCATCGGCTCAACAGCCGTGATCTTGAGCCTGCCGCGTCTGCCCGCTTCGCTCAGCGCCCGCCTTGCGCGTTCCGCGGCCGGCAGCGGCGGTTTCACGGTAAGCACGTCCCAGTACATCGCCACGGCTGACTTGTCATCGCCCGCCGCGGCAGTGTAGTCGGCCTTGTCAAGCGTGATATCCGCGAATGCCTGCGCCATATCCTGCGCCATATCATCGGCTGCGGGCAGCTCGGTATACGTTTTGACCGGCTTCCCGTCCAGGTCGACAATCGCCGCGACTGGAGGCTCCGATTCCTTCGTACACCAGTCCAGCTCCCTGATTTGCGATATCTTGAACCCTTCCACCTGCACGAGAACGAACTTCCGCGACACGGTGCGGAAATCATCGCTCTGCTCAAGCGATGCGACTGTGTCCTTCATGCTCTTGGGATTCGCAACGCCATCGAGGAGCACCACGATGGGGTGGCCTGATGCCTTTGAGGCGGAGAGCGCCTTGGCGTAGTCCTTCTCCCAGGTCGAACCCTCTGCGGCCACGGCGCACGCCGTTATCACAAGTACAAGTGCCCAATAGGCTTTCGTTTGCAGAATTCTCATATCCGGCCCTCTAACTCACCCCCTGTTAGCCCCTTCAGAATATTGCTTTTCCGTTTCGAGTTCAAGAACATTCCGGGAGCCGTTTCCCCGGATGTACCTGCCGGACAGGGCCATTCCGCCTGCGACAATGGCCGCCGACAACGCAAATGGCGTAGCGGCCCCGGCGGGCGACACCTGCGCCCCTGCGGCAATAAACCTGTCTGCCCCTCCTGCCACAAGCACCGCGAGCGCCGCGCCCGCGCCGAGTATCGCCTCATGAAGCCGCGCTGTAGCCGTTGCCACGGCCTCCGTGTCCACAGCGTAGAAGATGCTCGAATAATACGTCATCCCGATGCCTACTCCTATCGCGGAAAACGAGACAAACACGAGCGCGACAGCCGCCCCTGTCGGCAGGAACACGGCCGCAACCACACCGACGAGCCCGATCGCAAGGAGCGTGTTGAACGCCATGAAGACTCTTCCGCTGTAATGCCATCCCGGCCACTCGCGCAGTCCCGCGAAGGTCACGGTTCGAAGTATGCTCATCATTGCCAGGGCAAGGCCGATCATCGGGCTCGACATCCTGAACACGTCTTTCGCCGGTGCGGCGAATATGCTTCTCACGATGTTGGTAGCCCCGGACGCTATGAAGTTCCCTACCCACGCTGCTTTTCGGAATCTTCCGTTTATCTCCTTGCCGCCTTCTGTCGGCAGCGCTTCCTGCTCAAACCGCGGGGGCAGCGCCTCCAAACCGTCTACGCCGCGCCTGCAGGCCATCCGAACCACAACGATGGTTGACGCCATCGCCACCCCCATCGTGGCGAACGGCAGCCAAGCGCTCCACTTGAACAGGACTCCCGCCGCCGCAGTGCCCCCGGCGTCCGCAGCGCTCCACGACACATTAAAGAAGCCTATCCTGCGGTTAAGCCGCGCGCCGTCGGACCCTTCGCTGATGACGCCTTCGATCATCGGCCAGAAGAGCGCCTGGCCGACTCCACCGGCCGCACTGACGAAAAACAGATCCCAGCTATTCCTGGAGAACATCGCTACCACAAACGTGACGCCTTGCAGTGCCGCACCGACCATGGCCGCATTGAGGGGCCTTACTTTCCCTACGAGCGATCCGATGGCCAGGCAGCTGACAGCGTACATCAGTGACTGAACCATCCCGATGAGCGCCAGAGTCCATACCGACGCGTCAAAGCTGAACTTGGCCATAAGCGGCAGTCCTGTGCCGCCGGCCGAGCCCCCGAACTGCATCAGGAATACCGCTACGAAAAGAATCGTTGTCCTGCGCATACTGACCGCGGCAGGTTGCGCCTTATTCACGAAGGAAATCTCCTCCAACTTCTGTCGCCGCAAGGATGTACGTGAATCGCCCATTGTATTGCCGAAGGATTCCTGCACAATCCCCCATGCACAACACCAAAGCTTTGGACTCCATCGGTTACCTTCACTACCGCCCCGTCTGCCGTGATAAGACCCCTTTTTCTTGACTATGCTAAGTCCGGGAGGTAGCATAAGTTATGTATCGAGGGGTTCGCTTTTCGGGCATGGTAATCTCTTGTGTTCAAGAACATCCTAATCATAAAACCGAGCTCTCTCGGTGACGTTATTCACGGTATTCCGGTGCTCGCCAAGCTGCGTGCGACCTACCCTGATGCCCGCATCTCATGGCTCGTGGGAACCGCCGCTGCTCCGCTCATAGAATCCAACCCTAACCTCAATCGTGTCTTCTACTTCGGGCGAAGGCCCGGCGGCCTGGTACGAAGCCTTAGGGTCCATCTTGCGCTTCTAAACGAACTGAGGGCGGCTGCCTTCGACTGCGTTATTGATCTTCAGGGGCTCCTGCGAAGCGCATTTCTGGCCTGGGCGACCCGCGCGCCAAGAAGAATAGGCTTCCTGGAAGCCAGGGAGAAGGCCTCCGTCTTCTACACCGACAAGGTCAGTTGGAACGGTCTTCAGCATGCGGTCGACCAATGCCTGTCAGTCGGCCAGGTCCTCGGGTTCGACACGGCCAATCCCGCTTTCGCTCTCAATGTGCCCGCAGGCGCCCAGCGCTCGGTAGAACGTATCCTTTCGCCCCTCCCGCGCCCCTATATCGTGCTCTCGCCCGGGACGCGATGGGCGTCGAAATGCTGGCCGGCGGCCAACTTCGCCGACGCGGCGGGAAGGCTCTGCAAGCGCGTGGGCGGCACTTACTTTGTCACTGGAACGAAGGACGAGGCGGACGCGACCGCCGCGGCGATAGTTGACGCCGTCGGCGCGCAGGCTGTCAATCTTGTCGGCCGCACCTCGCTCACAGAGACCGTCGCTCTCATATCGAAAGCGGACATGCTCGTGACGCCCGACTCCGGCCCGATGCATATGGCCGACGCTCTCGGAACGCCGCTTGTCGCAGTCTTCGGACCGACCGACTCCGAGCACACCGGCCCCTACTTTCAGCGCAAGCGCGTGATCCGCGCCGAGGGCGCCTGCGACAAGGTCCCATGCCGCGCCCGGAACTGCTCGAATCCCAAGTGCATGAGCTCGATCTCCGGCGAAACGGTTGCTGATCGCGTGGTCGCGGTGCTGGAGGGCAGGGCGTGAAGGCATTGTGGCGGTTGTGTCGATACGTCCGGCTTTTCAAGAAGGACGCGTTTCTCTCCTTCGTGATGGCGATTACCGTGGCGCTGCTCCAGCTTGCCGCGATCCCATGCCTCTACCCGCTCTTTAACGGCCTCTTCAAGAGCCCGGAAGATGCCGAGAAGATGCGTCACTGGCCGGCGAAGGTGGCCGCGCATTTTCCCGCGCTTGAGGAGCCCACCGCCCGGCTCGTGCAGTATATGTTCGACCATCGCGTCGAAGCCATGCTCTGGGCTCTCGGCATCGTCATGCTCCTCTCCATCATCAAGGGATTCGCGATGTTCACGCAGGAGTACGCCGCGGGCAAGGTTCACACCGGCGTATCGAGACTCCTCGCTGAAGACCTCTACCGGCATGTGCTCAGACTCTCGATGTCCTTCTACCACCGCGTCGGCAGCCCGAGCGTGACCTCGCGTTTCACCAACGACGTCGAAGCCGTCAGGCAGGGCATGGCGTTCCTTTTCAACAAGGCGCTTCTGGAGCCGATACGCCTCGTCGGTTGCTTCGTGCTTGCCGCTTACTTCAGCTGGACGCTGCTTCTTTTCAATATCGCGATCTTCCCGGTCCTCGCCATCGGCGTGCGCTACCTCGGCCAGAAGGCCAAGAAGGCCACGCGTAAGGGCCTGCACAGTCGCGACAAGCTGCTCAATATCCTGCAGGAGACCTTCGAAGGTATCTCCATTGTGAAGGCGTTCAACATGGAATCGCGCGAGGAGGATAGATTCGCCGACGAAAACACTAACGTCCGAGCGCAGGATCTCAAAGTGGTCAAGGCTGCGGCAATCGCAAGCCCCTTCATCGAAGTCACCGCCATCCTCGGGCTGGCCCTCTCGATGGGTTTCGCCGTCTGGATGCTCGATACCGGCAGGCTCACGCTGAACGTCTTCGGCCTGTTCTACGTCGCTCTCGTCAGTATGTCGGACCCCATGAGGAAGCTTTCCAACCTCAACACGCGGCTCCAGTCGCTCGTAGCCGCGGCCACGCGCGTCTTCGAGTTCTTCGATGAAGAGCCCGATATCGTGGACAAGCCGGACGCGAAGATCATGCCCGCGTTCTCGCGAGGCATCTGCCTCAGCGACGTCTGCTTCAGCTACAACGGCAGCGATACTGTCCTGAAAAGCGTCAACATCACGGCGCGCAAGGGCGAGATCATCGCGCTTGTCGGCCCCTCGGGCGCGGGCAAATCCACCGTCGCGCGGCTTATCCCGCGCTTCTATGACACAGCCTCGGGCGTTGTCAAGATCGACGACGTGGACGTTCGTGACTATACGCTCGCGAGTCTGAGAGACCAGATCGGCCTCGTTACCCAGGACATCATTCTCTTCAACGACACCATTGCGGCCAATATCGCCTACGGCCGCCCGGACGCCACGCAGGAGCAGATCGAGAAAGCGGCGCACGCCGCCAACGCTCATGACTTCATAATGTGCCTGCCTAACGGGTATAATTCGGTGATCGGCGAGAAGGGGCTTACGCTCTCCGGCGGCCAGAGACAGCGCGTTGCGCTCGCTCGGGCGATCATCAAGGACCCGCCGATACTGATCCTCGACGAGGCGACGAGCTCGCTTGACTCCGAGAGCGAGCACCTCATACAGCTCGCGCTCGATGAGTTTATGAAGCACCGCACGAGCATCGTCATCGCGCATCGGCTCTCGACCGTAGAGAAGGCGTCGCGGATATATGTCCTTGCAGAAGGTTGCGTCACCGCCGCCGGCACCAACGACGAGTTGCTCCGGTCGAGCGATATCTATAAGAGGCTTTACAGCAGGCAGTTCCGCCTGAATGGCGTATAACAAACGGACAGGAAAATGGGGACTGGCTCGAATTCGCGTGACTTGTAGCGAATTCGTGCCTGTCCCCCGTTTTCCGGCCTCGCATGCGCGAATTCGCATGAGGAGAGATCGATGAAAGGCAAAGTCTGGAAGTTTGGCGACAACGTCAATACCGATGAGATAATTCCCGCCCGCTATCTCAACACGAGCGATCCCCACGAGCTCGCGGCCCACGTGATGGAGGACGCCGACGCGGATTTCGTGAAAAAGATGGCCGTCGGCGACATCATAGTTGCCGGCGAGAACTTCGGCTGCGGCTCCTCACGCGAGCATGCGCCGCTTGCGATCAAGACCGCCGGCATTTCCTGCGTCATCGCGAAGTCCTTCGCCCGCATCTTCTTCAGAAATGCCATCAATATCGGGCTGCCGATCATCCCCGCGCCCGAGGCTGCCGAAGGGATCAATGAAGGCGACGTCGTCGAAGTCGACCTCAAAGCGGGCACCGTTGAGGACATTACGACGCGCAAGACTTATTCGTTCCCCGCGTTCCCGGACGAGCTCGCCGGCATCATCAAGGAAGGCGGCCTGCTCAGCTATATCAAGAAGAATCTATAGGGCTTTCTCGAATTCCTCTGAGAGGCCGCATGTCCCCTCGCCCTCTGGGAGGGGGTAGGGTGAGGGTTTGCGGCATAGATGATAAGCGGTGGACTGAGGGGCCGGAGGCATGACGGTATTCGCCAGACATTTTTCGCTTTTTTGGCCGCTATCCCCGGCCTTTCCTTGCGTAGATATGATTGGGAACAATTCGCCCGCCGCCGGTACTAACTGTGGAGAGTAGAAGTGCCGGGCACTTCAGTTGAAGATCTGGAGCTTGTTGCGCGCGCCCGGAAGGGCGACGTGGCCGCGTTCTCGGCGCTCGTGGAGCGTTACCAGGCGCGCGTCTACAATCTGGCATTTCGCCTGGTGTCCAACTCCGACGACGCAGCCGAGGTGACGCAGGAATCGTTTCTCGCTGCCTGGGAGAGCCTGAAGCGCTTCCGCGCGGAGTCATCTTTCTATACGTGGCTCTACAGGCTCGTTGTCAACAAGGCGCTCACGTACAGACGGTCGAGAGACATGAGGAAGGAATTCCCCGTCGGCGATCGTGAAGCGACGGTTCTCGGCACCGCCCCTGACGGCGGCGCCGGTCCCGCGCGCGCCGTCGAAGCAAAGGAGCGTGCCCAGGTCGTCCAGGCCGCGATAGCCGCGCTGCCGGAGGATTTCCGCGCGGTCGTGGTGCTGAAAGACATCGAGGGCATGGAATACGAGGAGATCGCCGAGGTGCTCGATGTTGCCCTCGGCACCGTGAAATCCAGGCTTCACCGGGGGAGACTACTCCTGCGCGAGGCGCTCGCGCCGTATCTTGGTTTTGCGCCCGGGAGGGCGTCATGAATTGCGACAAATGCAGAGAGTTGCTGAGCGAGTACATCGATGGTCGTCTCGACGACGTCACTGCGGCGGCCCTATCCGCTCACTTGGAAGAGTGCGCCGATTGCCGCAGGCTCGATGAAGAGCTTCGCGCGACAGTGGCAGCCCTCGGCGGCCTGGAGACCAAGACGCCGCCTATCGACTTCTCTCAATCCGTGACGGCCCGTCTGGAGCGCCGCATGTTGCTCGACGCGCCCCTTGAGATCGAAAAGCCCCGGCGCCGCCTGAAGCCTCTTCCCATCGCCGGCTTCGGCCTCGCCGCTGCCGCGGCGATACTCGCGGCTCTATACATATGGTTCGCGCCCTCGCAGAAGCAGGCCGCGCCCGCCACGCCTCCGTCCGCTCGCACGGCTGACGAGTTGCAGCCCTCCATGGCCCCTCCAGCCAATCAGCCGGAGGTGGGCAAGCCGGTTGACAAGCGGGCCCGGCGTGCAGACGACAAGCCGATTGCCGGAGCGTGGAACGTGGAGCAGGCGCATGGGACCGTGCCCGCCGCAGGCGGTGCCGCCCCTGGCGTGGCGGGTAACGTAACCACGAGTGCCGTGCCGCCGGCCGCGCAGCCGGTGGCCTCTTCAAGCGTTGAAAACAATCTGGCTTACGCGAAGAGGGACACGCTGAGCAGGAAGGATGCCGAGCAGCTGAGGGCTCTGGGCTACCTTGGCGCGGGCGGGGGCCCGGCGGAGCCGGCCGGCTCGAGAGCCTCATCAGCGCCCGCCGCTCCCGCTGTAGGTTTCGAATTCAAGGCACAGCCCGCCCCCGCAGCAGTTGTTGATTCTGCGGGTGCGGCCGGGAAACAGGAACTTGCCGCGTTCCGCCGCGCCGACGCTCCCGCAACAACGTCTACTACAGAGGTCGGTGCGAAGCTGAAGCTCGAAGCTGCGGCCGCCGAGAAAGCCGCACCAACTCACGGCGTTACCATTGCCAAGGCCGCTTCAGCCCCACAGTCGTTCGATATCGTCTCCAGTGAAAGCGCTGTCACGATGGCCTACGAATTGGTGAAGCTGCTGCCCTCCGAGAAGGGTACGCCGCTTCCCGAAGGCGCCCTGACTGTCGATATGCTGCGGTATGCTGCGTTCAAGAGAGGCGCGGTCGTGGAAGAAGCGTCCGACGACAAGACAGTCATGCAAGTCGCGCTCGACCCCGCTGCGATCGAGAGTGTTCACGCCGCCCTCCTTGCCAAGGCGTCGCCAAAGTTGGGGGACACCGAGTCAGGCTTGGCCGGAGACAGTGCCTCGCTTAACGAGCGAGCTGCCCAGGCCCCTGCGCCGGCCGCACCGGCGCAGCCGGCGCCCGCCGACCTTGCCAGGTCCTTCTCCGACAAGAAGGCCGTCGTCGATGCCGCTTACACGGTCTCGCCCGTCAAGGTCCGCTTCGTCTTTGAGCGCAAGCCGGCCCCGGCCCCATCGAAGTGATTCACCCAACCATCCATCATATTGTAGGGGCAGGCCCCCGAAATCGCCTCTTTCAACCTTAGCGGGGGCCTGCCCTGGCGGCATCGCCAGGGCGCTTGCGCGATCAATCTCTGCTTAGGGTCTATCCATCGCCAGTTTCCGCAGCACCGCTATATTCACCGCATCACAATTACGCCTTCCGCAGACGCCTTTCGGCGTCTCGAGTATCTTCGGCGCCCTCGCGAAATCCTTATCCCTCATCAATCGCGCGAACGCCTCGCGCCCGATATTGCCCTTTCCGATGTGCGTGTGCCTGTCTACGCGGCTCCCCAGAGCGCCCTTCGAGTCGTTGGCGTGGATAACTACGACTCGCCTGAGAAGGCCAAGCCGCCGCAGAGCCCTCTTGAACGCGGCGTACCCCTCATCGCTTCGAATGTCATACCCCGCCGCGAAGAGATGCGCTGTATCGAGGCACAAGGCAATCCTCTTCCCCCCGCCCGCGCGCTCGATGATTTCAGCCGCTTCCTCGAGGCGCGATGCGACCGCCGTGCCTGCTCCCGCCGTCATCTCGAGTGCGAGCCCGGCGCTGCCCTCTATGGCCTCAAGGGCCTCGCTTATCCCAAAGGCGACGTTTGCGATCCCCGCTCCCGACCCCGCGCCCATATGGTTGCCGCCGTGAAACACAAGCCACGGGATACCATAGCGCTCCGCAAGTCCAAGCTCAACCTTGAGCCCCTCAACGGACTTCAGTCGCACGGCCTTTTTTGCCGTGGCGAGATTGACAAGATAAGACGCGTGCGCCGCGACTGCTGGTATTCCGGTTCTGGCCTGCTCCTGTCGAAACTTCTCCACGTCCTCGTCCGTTACTCGCGGGGCGCGCCATTGGACAGTGCCCTTTACGAACACCTGGATGCAGTTCGCGCCCACAAGCCTGCCCCTCTCAAACGCCCGCCATACTCCACCTGTGATCGACATGTGCGCCCCTACCAGTGGGGGCTTCATAGTACGTGCGCTTCCTCTCAAAGGATTTCCTCCGCAAGGATTTCGGTCAATTATACAAGCAGTCAGTCATTACGTAGGGGCGGGGCTCCGTACCCGCCCTTGCTGGAACGCCGATCTCGTTCTATTCTTGTCAATGGTTCGGCCGCTGACGAATTCGCAGCATTGCACATAATCGGGAGCCCCGCGCATGACAAACGCCGAAGTAGCCGAATTCCTGACCCGCGTAGGCCAGTTGCTCGAGATCCGCGGCGAGAGCTTCTTCAAGGCCCGCGCCTACTACAACGCCGCCCGCCTCATCGGCTCCATGGGCGAGGACATTAACCGCGTTGTCGAGGACGGCAAGCTGGGCGACCTGCCCGGTTTCGGCGAAGCGCTTACCACCAAGGTCGGCCAGCTCGTCAAGACGGGCCATATGGATTATTTCGACCAGATTAGTAAGGGAATCCCGGCCGGCCTCCTGACGCTCCTTGACGTGCCTGAGGTAGGCCCCAAGAAGGCCAAGCTCTTCTACGACAAGCTCAAGATATCGTCAGTGGATGAGCTGGAAGCGGCTGCGCGCGCCGGCAAGCTCTCCAAGCTCGCAGGCATGGGCAAGAAGTCCGAGGAGAAGATCCTCACCCACATCGAACAATACCACAAGCACAAGGCGCGCAGGCTTCTCTCGGAGGCGCTTCCCGTTGCCGAGCGCATTCTCCAATTGGTCCAGGGCATCAAGGGTGTCAAGCGCGCGTCTCTCGCAGGCAGCATCCGCCGGCGCCTGGAGACGATTGGCGACATAGACGTCCTTGCCTCCGCCACAAACGGCGGCGAGGTCATTGACGCCTTTGCCAAGCTCCCCGGCGTTACCGAAGTTGTCTCGTCAGGGGCAACCAAGGGCTCCGCGGTCTTCGCTCCCGGCATCCAGTGCGACCTCCGTGCCGTCGAGGACAAGTCCTACGCCGCCGCGCAGCACTACTTTACCGGCTCCAAGGACCACAACGTCCACATGCGCCAGCTCGCGAAAGATCGCGACTGGAAGCTCAACGAATACGGCCTCTTCCAGGGCGAGAAGATGTTCCCCTCCAAAGACGAGGAGGAGCTCTTCAAGCACTTCGGCATGGATTGGATCGAGCCCGAGATGCGCGAAAACACCGGCGAGATCGAGGCATCCCTGAAGCACAAGCTTCCTCGCCTTATCATGGAAAAGGACATCAAGGGGCTCGTGCACATACACTCGAACTTCTCCGACGGGTCTCTCTCGATTGAGCAAGTCGCCGCAGAGGTCGAGAAGCGGGGCTACAAGTATTTCACGCTCTCCGATCACTCCAAGGCAGTCTATGTCGCGCACGGCCTCGATGACGAGCGGCAGAACCAGCAGTGGAAGGAGCTCGAGAAGGTTCAGAAGAAACACCCCGGTCTAACGATATTCAAGTCCACCGAGGTCGACATCAAGAAGGATGGTTCGCTCGACTTCAGCGATCGGATGATGGAGCTCTTCGACTGCACGATCGCCGCGGTGCACTCGTCATTCACGATGTCCACTGACGCCATGACCGAGCGCGTCATCAAGGCGATCTCGCACCCCTTTGTCGATATCCTTGCCCATCCTACCGGGCGACTCCTTCTGGAGCGCGAGCCCTTTTCGCTCGACGTGGAGAAGGTCATCAATGCCTGCGTCGCGCATGATGTCGCCCTCGAGATCGACGGCCACCCGGCGCGTCTCGATCTCGACTGGCGCTACGTGCGTAAGGCCAAGGACCTCGGCGCGAAGTTCGTCATCAGCCTCGATGCGCACAGCCCGATAGACTTCGACTATCTTCCCTTCGGCATCTCAACCGCCCGCAAAGGCTGGCTCGAAGCCGGCGACGTTCTCAACTGTCTCAGTGCCGAAAAATTCGAGAAGTGGCTCTCCCACCGCCGCAAGAAGAAGAGCCGATCATAGTGTTTGCGGACAGATCGTAGGGGCGACTCTACGAGTCGCCCTGTTACGACCGCGGCGCGACACTCGATGTGAGGGTTTCTCCCGCCTGGCTTCGTAGGGGCGCATGGCCGTGCGCCCAGTACGATCCGCCTACGGTCCGCCTCCTGCGGATCGACCTTATAGGTGCGCCTCGTGCGCCTGCACGGTCTTCTGCTGCGTTCACTGAGCCGCCCTTGCCCTTCAGCCGCAAGACTGTGCCTGCGTTTCACTGAGCGACCCAGACAGCATTGCAGCACCCGCTCACGGACATGCAAGATCGTCCGCGCGGCATATTGACAGACCAAGATGAATCCATATAAAGATTGGCGGCGCTTCACCCCGTCCAACACCTTTCCTATGATCTGGTTGCCTATGGGGATTGCACCATCTTGTCTTGACTTGCGGAGGACGGCACAGCATGACTAAGCGCGCCAATACCCAAGAGAAGCAGGGTCTCGCAACGGGTCGGCCGCCAACCAGAGAACCGCGTCTGGCGCAGCTTCACCGCTTGGCACGCCGCGTAGGGACCTACTTAGGTATCGTTGCGGCCATCATCGCCATCGTGGGCGGTCTTTTGGCGATCGTGACGGAGTTCATTTCACTCAAAGCTGAGAACGCGTTACTGAAGGCACAGATTGAACGAGGGGATAAGCTGATTATCGTGTGCAGATCTCAGGTAAGTTCACTTGATATCGAGAACGACATACTTACCGCCCGCTTAGCGATCCTGAAGGATAGGAAAGGGCTGTATCGTCCGCTAATCAGTGTGCTTGGGCGCCAACCGAGCAGCTACATCAGTATCGAACGTCCGGCGCTGGAAAGCCGAGATCTCTTGTCCATACTCAAAGTGAACTGGGGCGATGGCAGCGAAGAGCCTTTCGACTGGACCAAGAAGACCAATGAACATTTCTATAGGCTGCCCAGCGAGGGTACAATCACGACTTACACGATCAGGTGGATTTGCGATTTCAAGCCTTCGCAGATCCTGGACCAGTCATATCCTGACCATATTGAGGCATATCGCACGGTCAGGGCGGAGGCGTCGGGCCTGTCACTTGATCTTGACTGGGCAATCCCGGGCGCTAACGTTCTCACCTCCACTGCGGCCTTGGCTGGTCCAGACCCGGCCAGGCCCGTAGACCCAGTTACCAGCTCGGTCGAGAGTACCGGACAGAAACCCGACGGAACCTTCAGCATAGTGAAAGACGCTGCCCATCCCGAGCGGTTCCACGTCAAGGGTAGCATCACAACGCCGAACGGCGGCGTGCTTGTGACAAGGGATGGGTCGGGATACAGGGTTATCAAGGTATTCGCGCAATTGCCCAGCGAATTTGACGAGGAATTCCAGACTGCCGCCGTAAATCCTGATGGTATTTACCTTATCGTCTACAAACCGACCGCCACGAAATTCGAGATGGATCAAGTGGTTTACATGAGTTTCTCGGATGATCGTTACCTGGTCTATGCGCCTACGCGGTAGGCGAAATGGTTGACGAAGTCATAGGAATGGGGGAGGTGCGATATGAGACTGCGCGTTATGGGCTTGGTTGCTTGTGCTACACTTACAGCGCTTGTGATAACGGCGCTACCGATCGTCGCGGCTGAATCGCAGCCGGCCGCACCGTCGAGCCTCGAGGCGAGGCTCTCGCAGGCCAACATCTGCCTGACGGAGGTGGAGGGAAAAATCGGCCAGGTTCGTGGATGGCTTATCAGCGATGCCTCATATGAGACGATTGCTGACAACTGTCTCAAAATCCTCAACGGCGCGAAGCTTAAGAGCCCGAGCGCCAAGCAGCCGCAGATCCCACTCGAAGTCATTGTCGTGAAGTATCGCATCGAAGTGACCGACAAATCGGACTGGATTGAGCCATCACGCTGCAACGATCTTGGGAAACTTAGGAAAGCTATGCTGAAGACGTGGAACGAACGCACTGAGACTCCGGCAGCCGACTTCGCGAGCATCGTTGAGGGCGCGCCAGCCGTCCCGCCTGCCGCTCCCTCGGCTCCGTCAGCCATGCAGCCCAGATCCGAACAAGCTGCGCAGGCGCCGGCGGGACAGAGCCTTGAGGCAAGACTCCTGCAAGCCAACATCTGTCTGACGGAAGTGCCGGGCAGAGAAGACGTGGTGCGAGGCTTCTTACAGAGTGATCTTGCCTATGAGGCAATAGCCAGCAACTGCCTCGTTGTTCTGCGCGGCCAGAGGCTCAAGAGCCCAAGCACGAGACAACCGCGCATGCCGTTGGACGTTATCATGGTCAAGTATCGCATATTGGTTACCGGCAAGAACGAGCCGATTACTGCCGCCCAGTGCAACGATCCGGATGCTCTCAGGAAGGCCATACTCCAGGTATGGAATGAACGTTCCGAATCTCCTGCGAACGACTTCAAGGATATCATAGAACCCCTGCCGAACTCTTCGAAACCTTAGCAACACGGTTGACAGCGGGGGAGTTCGCTGGTCAGGCGGGCTCCCCCCGTCTGTTCGCATGTAGTCCCGCCCCTGATCGCCACAGGAATCTCTGGTGAACCGTACGACGTTGCTTCTGTCCTGTGCCAGTTCACAGTTGTTGAAAGCTGATGAAGCAGGGGCGCTCTCACGCCAGGAGTGTTTCCTTAGCGTCGGAAAAAGAAGGGGCGCTGTCACCAGCGCCCCATGAATGCCCGTCTGTCGCCGCTTGGCGGCTATTCGACCTTGATCGCCAATATAAGCGCCTTGTCTGGCGTCTTGCCCTCTATGCCGAGAAGGCTGGTTTTACCCTTCTCACGCTTGTAGGTGGTCTTGGTCACGTTCGTGCGGTTGGCGCCCGATCCGGTGTAGATCTCGACGTTCAGGACGTACACCTGACTTGCGCCTTTGCCCTCGACGCCTCCGAGCGTTATGTCGAGCGTCTGCCCGTTGTAGAGCGTCCACGTGGCCGGCTGGCCGGACGACACTGACGAGGACGTGCTCGATATCTGCCTGTAGTTGCTGTACCGGAACTGTTTCGGCAGGACGCTCGCGAGATCGGAAAGCTTCGGGTCTACCGTCACCTTCTCTCCCGAACCGGACGCCTCGATCTGCGTAACGCTTACGCTGACTGTCTGGGCGCTCGCCACCGAAACCAAAACAAGTAGTAGAACCGCGGGCAATATAAAGCTTTTCATTTTCGGATCTCCCTTCCCACGCGATTCTAACTTCTATCGTCTGGAGAGGCAACGGGCTGCACGTTTTCCACCCATATTACGGGCAAATCTTTGCCCTGAGGCATCATCACCACAGGAGCGTAGCCCGGGCCGGTCTCTATGCTGACCACCTCGAACTCGGACGCCTGCGCCACGGTTGTGCCCGGAAAGACCGGCGTCCTGGGCGACCAGAAGAAGGCCGCCAGAAGCACCGATGCCGCGATAGCGGCCACTACCACCGCCCGTCTGATCTCGCGCCGAAGCCTCAAAGACGCCCGCTTCTCGGCCAGGCCCCTCTCGGCCTTAAGCCAGATGGTCTCCCACCTGTCGCCGGACGGTTCGCCCACAGCGCGCGCCGCCTCGCTGAGCTTGCGCCACTGGGCCAACTCGCGCCTGCACGCCTCGCATGAGTCAAGGTGCGCCTTCACTTCCTGGCGGCGCTCCTCCGGCAATTCCCCGTCGAGGAGGGCGCTCAGAGCTTCTTCGAATTTCTCGCAATCACTCATGGGATGCCTCTAAGTAACCTTTCAGACTTTTCTGAAGGTATTTTCTCGCGTAGAACAACCTTGACATAACTGTGCCTATGGAAATCTCAAGCACATCCGCCATCTCTTTATACGACAGCCCCTCTACTGCGGCTAAGACAAAAACCTCGCGATGTTTTTCGTCAAGGTCCGCTATTGCCTGGCGGATTTTCTCGCCCATCTCGCCCCTCTCGGCCGCCTCTACAGGCCCCTCGTCGCGCGATGCTATCGCCTGGGAGCGTCCCTCCTCGTCGTCCTCCATGGCATCGAGTGACGCGTGGACGCGCCGCTTCCGCCGTGAATCAAGCGCCGTATTGACAAGGATCCGGTAGAACCACGTCTTGGCGGTTGCCTCTCCCCTGAAACCGGCAGCGGCCGTGATGAGCTTCAGGAACGCATCCTCAACCGCGTCAAGGGCGTCCGCTTCATTGCCCAGAAGCCTGTATGCCACCCTATACGCCTTCTGCCTGTATCTGAGGAAAAACGCCCTCCCAGCCGCTACATCGCCACGGGCGAGGCCGGCGAGAAGCTCCTCATCGCTGTATTCTTCCAAGCGGCTCCTCCATGGCCGCGCCAACCCTATAGACGGCGCGGTCCTCGAGACTATTCATAGCGAAGCATCTTATGCGCCTGCCGAGCAAGGGTCAAGATGGCCCTGCCCGCGTGACGCAAACAGAGCAGGGAAGGGCAGTTGCGGCCATTGGCTGCGTCAGAGCGTTCACCCGAGACGCATAGAGAAATGACACGCGCCCCTTCCATCACGGTTTTCGGCAGAAATCCGCGAAGAGACGAAGAAAACGTCTGCAATAGCAGACGTAATCGCGAACGCGCCGCTGCGCGTGCGATGTCTCTTTCACGAGGCTTTCAGTTGTCAAAGAGCGCGGAAACCAGACCGAAGTCTGAAGTCCGAAGTCCGAAGGAAAACCATATAAACGTGGCAAGCCGAAGTCCGAAGAGCGACTGCAGCGGTGCTCTTATGTTCCTGCGGGCGGCGGAGCCTGATCCGGCGGAGCGGCATCCGGCGGACGGGAGGCGCGTTCGGCCGATTTTCGGAGCTTGTTTCTGCGGTGCCTCGCAGCTTCACGGGCCGCGCGGCAGATCCGGCAGAGGCGCACAGTGCGACCGCCTGTGGAGCGCAATATCACGTTGTCGTCGGTAAGCTCGTGGCCATTCACGCAGAACTTCTTGAGCTTCCTCGGGGGACGATCGCCGCGCGCGGCGGCGTCCTTCTTGACGTTGTCGCCCTGGGTGCCGGGTTCCTGATGCGCCGGATTGCAGCAGCGCTTGTTGCGGCAGCCGTGATGCAGGACGGAGTCGGTCGGGACCGGGCCGACCAGAAGCTCATAGATCATCCTATGGACTTGCCAGGTCGAGCCCCTCAAACGAACGCAGCCATAGCCGCCGGCGCCGACCGCGCCCGTCCATAGCCAGCACTCGTTGGCCGACTCTTCGATCCGGAACGCGAGCCGGCGCAGCTCCTTTGGCGTGAGGGGAAAGATAGAACGATAGTTGCGACAGTAGATCATGGGAAAGCTCCTGAACAAGACTGTAGACCGGAGACTGTAGACCGGAGCAAAACCTCCGAACCAAAACGTTAACAAACCAAGGCCGAAGACTGAAGGCTGAAGGAACAGTCCGAAGACCGAAGTCCGAAGTCTCAAGGCAAATCGCACAGGCGAAAAGCAGCCCTCTGTAGGTTGAGGGGGATAAGGAGAAAACGGGCTTGCGCGAGGGCAGAAAACGGGGCCACGGAGAAACGTAGTAGACGCAAAGCCTTTCGTACGAGGGGGTAATGCGATTTTCAAAAAGTTTGGGGTCATCGGATTTTTCCTCCAAGGGGTAAGGAAGTCATCGCTCCGCTCCGGGCTTGGGCTGTGGGGCTTGAGGCTTGGGCGAAACCAAACCTGAAGCCAGGAACCGTGAGTGACGGAAGCGAAATGCGGCCCTCTGTAGGTTGTGGGGGATATAGGCAAAATGACCGGCCGGTCGCATTTTTTCGGGCATTTTCCAACAGGCGGATCGACGTAAGTAGTTGTTAGAGAAGGGGTAAAGAATTTGAAAAAAGATGGGAGAAATCGGATTTTTCTGTTTGGGGCGATAGGCAAACGCGCCTGCGGCGCGGGAACAGGTGAGCAGGCAAACAGGCGAACAGGCGAACAGGTGAACGGAGGAACGAGGAAACGGGAGAATAGGGGCGCGGGGCGGAAGGGGTGGGTAAGTCGCGAAGGGTTAGGCGAGGAGCGGGTCGCTCCTTCACTTCTTCATCCGGGCCACCACGGGCGCGCCAGCGTCAGGGGTCCTCACCGGGGAGCTCGTGGAACTTGCGCGTCGCTCGTGACCAATTGGGGTCGAGGGCAAGGGGTTTCGGAAAGGGTAGCAGGTGGTAGCATCTGTCGCATCTGCCTTCGCTTGCGGATGAATGGCAATGGTATCGTGTGCCTCCCGAAAGCGCCCGGGAGTATGTGAGCAGTAATGGCGCGTGTCTTGGCACACGCGCTCCTGCTGGCTTTGGAGCTGAGAGAAGGGCCTCTATTCTATTCCGCCATTTTGGCGGGATATTTGGCGGGATATTCACAGAGAGCGCGAAACACGTCCATGTCCCGCCAACCTGGCTGGATTCCTGGCGGGCCAAGCGCTTTACCGGGCAACGCTTATTCGTTTCTATACATGCCGGCAGCACTCACGGCAAAAGCACCTCGTACTTCGTTGAGGGCCCGGACCCGGTGCGACGGAGGAGGCCGAGGCGTGTAAACCGCTTAAGATGATTCAAGGCCGTCCTGTTGGGAACGTGCATCGCAGCGGCATACTCGCTGGAGGTAACCGCTTGTTTTGTTGAAAGCCATAGCCATCCCGTTTGCTCAGCCCTGCTAAGTGAACCCAGTACCTGCGGGCTCAGTGCGTGTGCCGCGGCTTCGGGATTTCGGAAGAGCGTGAGCACAATATACGGATCCTCAAAGGTGTACCTCGGCAAGGGCAAGCCCAGTTTCTCGGCGCGGCTCTTAAGCGACCTGATGCCGAAGCCTCTTTCCTCGGCCATTTCCATCCGCGCAAAGACGTAGTGCAACTCGGGGTTGCGGCTGAGCATCGGAGCATCAAATGCCTGCAGTTGCTCCATGGTGATGGGCGGAAGAGGACCGCCCGGACTCCTGACAGTTATCGTGTCAGTCGTAATAACCAACTGACACTTCGCCTGCCGCACATCGTAGTCCCGATGAACCAAGGCGTTGACCACAGCCTCACGAATCATCTCAAACGGAAGTGGAGGGACTTCTCTTCTTCTCATGTAGCTGCGATCTGTAACGTTGGGCAACTTGTCGATGAGCCAGTTCTCGAGCTGGCCAGGGATCATCACCATAGGCCCATCGAAATCCCGAGGCTCTTCCTGGCCGTCGGGATAGTGAATAGTAGCCAGGAGCCCCGCCTGCGGCATAACCACCCTCGGCTCTTTGCCGAAGAGTATGAGCCCAAACCCGGTGGGGATCAGCCGCTCCCCTTCCTGTTTCAGAAGGCCCTGCAAGACCAGGCGGCGGTTGAAAGAAGGCGACCCCAGCGGGTCGCCAATCTTTGCAACCATTCGGTACTGGCTCAATGCTTCCTCGGAGAAATCAGCTATCAACGCGGCGCCAAACGCGTCTTCGAATGATGATAGAACTACGCTTCTCTTCTCTATCTTCTTGGCCGCTGCTCTTTCGAGCGCTTGCTCAAGATACTCATTATTCTCCGCCCGAATCTTCTCCTGAAGGTCCCGGTCAAACATGCGGACCTTGATGCCGCTGTCCTGAAGATACTTGATCCCCTTGCGATCCACAGTAGGATCAGGATCTTCCAGCCCCACCCACACCTCAGCGATCCGCGCAAGAACAATCCGCTCAGCGCAACCCATCTTCGGCGGGTGACGAGAGTCTGGCGCACAGGGCTCCAGCGTAGTGAAAAGGATTGAGCCGTCCAGCCTGCTACTACGATTCTTGCGCTCCAGCAGCGTGAATTCAGCATGGTCTCCATACCGAAGTTCGCCTCGACAGGCTGTCTCTACCGTGCCATCAGGCTTGAGAAGCACCGCACCAACGCACGGACTAACCTTGCAGTCTTTGCGCGGCTCATGCATGGACTGGCGCATAACCTCAATGGCTTTCTCCATCAGGCTACGCCAGTCGGCTGCCGGCTTCGCTGACATCTCATCCCTCCTGGCACGACACCATCGGCGATCTGCCCTGCGAATCTGTCGCAGGCAGCATTCTCCGCCAATACGTTCTCACTCCTGCGTCACCCCAGCACTCGCCGGCCACTTGTAGGTCCTAGCCTTCACAGCTTTGTAGTTCGCATCGAGCCTCGGCTGCAGCAGCACAAGCGCTGTAAGCCGCCGCGCCATGTCGGTGACGTAATCGGCCTCTTCCATTTTGAGACCGCGTCCGAGGATGGACCTCTCGCGGTAGCTGAGCCACTTCTTTATGACCTGGTAACCGCCGATGTGGTATTCCCAAACTCCCTCCGGGACGTTGCGCCAGTATGCCGTATCGTTGAAGTAGATGTCGCGCGTGGCCTTGCCCAGATACTTGAGCGCCTCTTTGAGCGACAAACCAAGCGCGCCCGCGCCTCGCTCGATCTCGTCAAGCTCGCCCTTCGTGTACTTGCGTTCGACAACGCGCCCCTTGCCCGGCATCGTGACGCCACCCTGGCCGGCATGGCCCCAGCCGGCCGTCACGTCGAGATGCCCCGCGCCCGGATCGAGGTTGCCTCCCTCGGCGTGCGAGATAAGGCCAATCACGCACAGTTCGCTACGCAGCTTTCCTGCCGTCACGCCCGGCACAATCGTCTCCGTGTCAAGGAGCGCAGCTACCTCCCGCCCTAACGCGGCTGATGCCTCAAGCAAGTCGCGCGTGCTCGGCAGCGGTATCCGCGGCCAATCCTGACGTATCCCGTCCGCGTTCTCTCGCAGGTAAGAACGGGTATAGCTGATTGCCAATGCATGCATCCAGACGAGCGAGGATGCGCAGGCATCCTTGTCGGGATCGATTACGGCTATTCTCGCCATGTACGCACGGGCTGGCTCCGACAGGTTCGCGGTTGTGACAGGCCCTATCAGTTCCGGATGCTGTGCGTTCTTGGCTTGTGACTCCGGTATGTGCCGCAACTGCATTGGGAAACAGGATGCGTCGGGCATAAGGATGTGATCATCCGAAAGGGTGCTCGCAAATAGGCACGGCGTGCCCTCGTGGCTGCTTGAAGTGAGGAACCGGCTGAGAAAGAAGGTGTTACCCTTCCAGCACTGGGCCCAGAGGGACGGTCTTGGCTCATTCCATAGGGGCCTAACAGTTGAGTAATAGCACCAGCGTGTATCGAAGGGACGCAATGCGTACCTGCGCACCTTCTCAGCATCGAACGCCTCTGCCGAAGTGACCTTGGTGCGCGCCGCTCTTGCGCTGAATCGCCCCGCGTCCTGCAACAAGCCTCCGAGCGATTCTGGAAGAGCCTCCCACGCAACCGGACCATAGTACGCTTGGATTCGCTCCTCAAGCGCGCGTGCGTCAAGATCCAGCAGTGCGCCACCGCGCTTCTCCATGAGGCCATTGCTTGGCTTCTCCGCCGCAATCTGCAGCACTGACGGCCACGACAGGTACGCTGAGGAAATAGTTAGCGGATGGAAGGACAGTCTTGTTTCCGACTTGGGAGCCACCTCTTTGTACTGTTTGTTGGGGTACGTGTCCTGAAGCGCCTCAATCAGCGCAGTACGCTTATTGGTCCCCCAGAACTCTCGAAACCTTACGGTCGTACCCGCACGATGCTTTTCATTCCTTACCATCAGGCCTATTGCCGTGCCAACGCGAATTCCCTCTCGGTTGTGCTCTGTGGAGAAGACGCTTGGGTCGGGCTTGCCGTCTGGAGTGAGCTTGCCCGTCTCGCGACTGTCCCCATTCATGCAGTCGAACCAAAGCTTGTCGAACTCCTTCAGGAACCGCTGCCGCATTACAACAAACGAAGGGTCGCTCAAGTAAGAGAAGTTCGTTATGTAGCATACGACGCCCTTGCCGCCTTTGACGATGCGCCTCTCGGCTATACGGAAGAACCTTGCGTAGAGCTCATCGAGATTGAACTTCCTTATCCCCCAACCGCCCTCACAAATGGGCTCGTTTAGCCCTTCCTTGTACGCGTCAACCAGGCCATCTTCCTCCTCGGGGCTCGTGCCGGCGAACGCGTTGTAGGGCGGATTGCCGAGGATGACGAGGATCGGGGCCTCCCGCTTGACCTTGTCTGCCGCGTCGTGCTCTGCCTGGAACTCCGGGATCGGAATAGTCAACTGCTTCTTGGCCCCCGCCGGCGGCTCCCATCCCGTGAGTGCGTTCGTGAGGTACACGCAGACACGCTCGCGCCCCACGTCGTCAAGCGGCGCTCCAAAACTCTTCAGCAGGAGACCAAGCTGCAGATGTGCCACGACAAAGGGCGCCGGGAGTATCTCAAAGCCGAAGATGCGCTCGACTGCATCCTTCTTGAGCCGCTGTGCCAGTAGCGCGTCGCCCCCCCTTCCGAGCAGAGTCTCGCGAATCTTGTTAAGCACTTCGATGAGATACGTGCCCGTTCCGCAACAAGGGTCAAGGACATACACCCTTGGGTCCGCAAGCCCATCCGCGACATCGAGTTCCTCGCGCAGGACGGTGTCCACGCGCGCCACCTGATATTTCACTATCTCCAGCGGAGTGTACCAGACGCCGAGCCGCTTACGCAGTTCCGGGTCGTATGCTTTAAGAAAGGGTTCGTAGAAATACTGTACCGCGTGCTCTTCCTCGAACTCTTCGAAGAAGCGCTCGCGGTCGACCCGGTTGAGCGCCAAGGCCGTCCAGTCAAGCACTTCATCTATGCCGAGAGGATGCAGTTTGCTGCGCGTAGAGATCCGCTCGAACAACTCCGCGATCATCGGCACGTGGAGGCCCCACCCTGTGTCGTGCCAGTTGAATCGGTTGCCGCTCTTACTCCCGTTGTCCCGTGCCCATATCACCCAGGACGAGAAAATGCCGTAGAAGAGAGTCTGTATGAGCGTTGCGCGGAAGAAGTGGTCGCCCTCGTCGCCCTCGAACTTGAGGCCCAGCGCCTGCTCGAGGCTCTCGCGCAGTTCGTCGAGGCCAGATAAATTGCTGGCCAGTTCGATCCGCGCTTTGGCCTCTTTGGCGTACGAGGCGAGATACCAGGCAACGTCCTGTGGATCCGTGAGCGGCGCGTCGTGCCGCAGCACGCGCTTGAGGTACTCGGTAAGGCGTTCCTCGTGCTCGGCGACGGCCTTCTGCGGATGCGCGAGCATGCATCGGAACGCTTCAGGCGTCTCGGCCAGCGCGTAGCTTTCCAGCCGCGCCGTCTTGCCGTCAGCGTCGTTGCCGACGAGCACAAACTGCCGGTAGTTCGTGACGAGCACCTGTCCGTAATGGCCCCAGTACTGAGTTACCTGCTTACCCTGCGCCGTGAGAAAAGAATCGTCCTCAATCGCCTTCACTTCGACAGCGCCACGGCTGGGCTTCGCGTCAAGCGGCTTGTCGCCGCCGCGCTGGAATTGGTCGGATGTGTAGAGGCCGAAGTCGGGCGACCCTGCGCCGGAGTTCGCCAGTTGTGGCACGCACCGCACGCGCGGTTTGAGTTGGCCACCGATCACATTGAGGAGGGTTCCGAGCGCCCCGTAGTATGACGTCTCAGGCTTCGCGCCGCCGGTCGACCTGATCTCGCGAATCTCGCACAGATACGTCTCAAGAGGATGCGTGCTTGACACGTCGCCCCCCGCCTGAGTGGTTGCCCGAATGCCAGTTCACAGGCACGAAAATACCACGCCACTCGTCAAAAGTCCAGCCCAATCACAGCGCTGGGCGCATGACCGTAATTGCGGGCATCTATGGGTACAGCCCGTTTGGCATAGCACGAGGGTCTGTCCGGCAGTCGATGGAAAACCCGGGGACAGGCAATGATTTCCGAAAGACCGCGGAAATCAAAGCCAGTCAGGCGGTTTTCCTGGCGCTGTCAGCTCGCGCTATTGCGGTCATGCATTCCCAACAAACCCACCGAAGGAGAAACCCCACAGATGGAAGAACACCAGAGACAGCGCTACCATCGCCGGTGAGGCGCGTATGTCCTGTTGACCGTCGGGGGCTGTCAATCGCCCTGATTCCCCTGCAACTCACGGTAGTCAACGATTGACCCGTCAACATCCTCATTTGCGCCGCTGATGATGCGCGAACCGGGGCGCTTTGCCGCGAGGTAAACGGCGGTGTCCTTGTCTTCCCCCGCGCCGCGCGCGAGGAAAACGTCGTCGACTATTCCGTCCGCGAGCCACTTGTCTTCGGAAAGCTTCATGCGCGCCATGGGAAGGATTCCTTCGTCGCGGCCGCGAAGGAAGCCGACGCGTCTGCCGGAATTCTTGAGCATCTTTGATGCTGCAGAGAGAAATCGCTCGAGAGATGCTCCCTTGACTGCGTGCCATATCGCACGATTGAACGCTCCGCCGACGTATTCGGCGTCCACTATCTGAAGGTCCGGGCCGCGGCCGTAACGCACGTCGTCGAATGCGCGTATGTCCTCGCCGGTGCGCGAGCGGTGGGTGTCGGCGATAGGAGCATTGAAACCGAAGAAGTCGCGCCTCCTGAAGGGGGTCAGCGGCGCAACGCACGTATCGAGATCGATGACGACTCCGTCCGCGGTGTATCCGGCGACTTCCTCAAGCGCTTGCAGCCGGTAGCTGTAAACCGTCTCGTATGCAAGCGACAGCACCCCCCTCAGGCGGAACTCTCCGCACCGGCTTTCCCAGAGCATCTCCTGATGCGCCGCCTCGAAACGCGATCCCAGGCCTGGGAAGTAATCGTCGTAGAGCCTGAAGTCCGCAAGGATTTCAAGCGTTGCATCTCGCGCAGCAGCGCAGGCCGCTTCCAGGACATCGACCTCCCTGAAAATCGCCTCAACAAGTCGGCCGAGCCGCCTCGGGTCGCCTCCAAAGGGCGTCCCCACGCGCGTGTGGTGCAGCGCCATGCCGGACACCGACGCGCTCCACAGCACACCCGCAAAGCCGCCTTCCTTCAGTGACCTGAAATACGCGGCGATTCTCCTCATTGCCGCGCGGGTGCTGAAGTCGTTGGTTTCGGCCAGGAAATGGTAGGGGTTCACTGCAACAAAGCGGGATGAGCCGTTCACGGTTGCTGCCTCCCCAGGTAGCGCCAATAAACGACGGCCGGCCGCTTGCGCAAAAAGCGGCGTCGCCGCGCTTCGTGCCAACCCTGGGGGACTTGGGGCAGGCGGAATCGAATTACTCGAATTCGGTTCCTATTATACAGAGATGCCGCGCCGCAATCACGTGGTAATAGTTTCGAGTTGCCTGACGAGTTCCGGGGTTTCCTCGATGAGCTTCACCTGCATCTCGGCGGTGATGCCGAGCTGCTGGCATGCTTCATTCAGATTGTCGCAGGACTCGCTCGAGCCCGGCGATGGGAAGCCCATGACGTGCGCGAGCTTGTTGGCAAGCGCGACGGTGCGGCCTTCCCGGCTGTGGACTTCAGCGCTATGGTGGGTGATGATCGCCTCCGTGGCGACCGCGGGAAGATCCCAGTCGCGCGCGAGAAGCCTGCCGGCCTCCAGATGGAACTCATCCAGAAGCTGTCCGAGCACCTGTTCGCTGACCTGCCCGGTTTCACCTCCGGTCAGGAGCCGCTCATAAAGCGCGAGCACCACGGTCTTCCCGATGTCGTGTACGAGCCCGGCGGTGAAAACGTCCTCCGGGTCGACGTCGACAATCGTGCCGACGCGCTTGGCTATGAGCGCCGTTGCGAGGCTGTGTTCCCAGAGGGCTTTGGAGAGATTCGGCTTGGTCTTGTTATTGAAAACGTTCTTGAGGGAGATCATGAGCACCGCGCCCTTGAGCTCGCGAAGCCCGAGCCTTACAACCGCCTGCTCTATGTTCTTCACACCGACCGCGCCCCTGTAGAACGCGGAATTCGCCAGCGCGAGTATGTGAGTCACGATCCCCTGATCGCGTCCGACCTCTCTGGCAATATCCGACGCGGTTGCACGATCATTATCGATGAGATTCAGGATTCTCATGGCCACCTGCGGCATGGCAAGTACGTCGAGGCGCCCTTCGCCGAGGCGATCAGCCATCTTCTTCTCGAGGTCCAATTCCTCTCTTGTAAACGTGGTGCTGGCTTGCGTGGACATCCTTGTCTTCCCCTGTTTCGCTTCCGGGCATCCTTAGGCGCCCCGTACGGAAATATACAATATAATCAGGGCCAATGCCAAATCTGGAAGGTGGAAATGAATGGGATTTGCGCGTTGAGGATCCGACTCTGGCGGCTATCCGCCGGAGACGTCGAGGTGCGCTATCCTGACCGTGGGCATTATCGTGCCCGGCTCAGTCCTGTAGTCTTTCGAGACGGCGTCGATCGCCTTGAGAAGGTCGAAAATGTGCCCTGCGACCATGGCATTGGCTACAGGATACGCGAGGCGGCCATTTTCGATCTTGTACCCGAAATCGACGGAAGTCGAGATGTCGCCTGAGGTTGAGTGAATTGCCAAGCTCCCCATGTTGATATAGAGCCCTTCCTTCACTTCTGAAATAATCTCGGCGGCGGTCTTCTTGCCAAGGCGGATGAAAGTATTGGTAGGGGCGATGCCGCCTCCGCGCGTCGCGTGCCCCGTATTGGGCTCCTTGGCCTTATTGGCCGTGTAGGAGTTGTGAAGCATGGCCACAAAGCGCCCCTCGTCGAACATCCGCACTTCCTTGCGCCGCGCCCCTTCGCCGTCGTGCGTCCCGGAAGCAAGGCCGCCGGGGACCAGACCGTTGTCGCTAAGCGTAAACGCTTGCGAGCCAAGGACTTGGCCGAGCTTGTCCGCGAGATACGAGCGCTTGCGCTGGATGCTTTCAGCGTTTGTTGCGCTGGCGATGGTCTTTAGGAATGAGTAGGTAGAGAGGGGCCCGAGTATGACCGGCATCGCTTTGGTTTCTATTTTGCGCGCGCCGAGGAATGCAAGCGCTCCCTTCGCGGCGCTCGTCGCGACAGGGGCGAGATCCACATCGGCAAGCATGTTTCCGGCATCGAAATCATAGAATGCGCCGGTATCGTCCCCGCGCCGGATGACCACGAATACACCGTGGTCGATAGAGGATTTCCTGCGTTCGAGCGCGACCCCAAGCGAGTTGGCGATTGCCCCTGTACCCGCGGACACCGAGATATCCGCCATCACGATAGCGTCGCCATCTACTGCCTTGGCGGCGTCGACTGCGGCGCCCACCGCTTTGACGGCGTCGGCCGGCGCGTACTGGGCCAGTTTCTCATCGTAGAGCCCCGGCAACTCTGCAAACGGCTCAAACGACGGCAGAGATACGAAATCGGGGTCCGGATCGGCGGATTTTGCCATATCCACGGCGACCTTGGCGATCTCCTCTGGCGCCGCGCCGTCCGACTGAAAGCCGGAGATGGAGACGGTTCCATTGCCGCCGTTGACGAACGCGCGCACGAGAAGGGCATCTGTCCTGGCCGCTTCGGTGCTTCTTATGGAGCCGGCTTCCACTTCCACCGAGATGTGGCGGCCTTCACCGATTGCTGCGTCGGCGAAATCGGCGCCCACCTTCTTAGCCGCTTCGACGATCCTCTGGGCGAACTCGAGGTTGGTCAACTGCATCTCCTTACGTCAGCACCCTTTAGCGTCCAAAGGCGGTGATGAGCCGCGCACATGCCTCTTGCAGCCTGTCGTCAGGCACCGTCAGGCTGAAGCGAACATACCCCTCACCGTTTGCGCCGTAGGCGCTTCCGGCTGCGACGACTACCGACGCCTTGTCGAATATCTCTTCCGCGAATTGTGCGCTCGTTTTGCCGGAGGGAATGCCAACCCAAAGGTAGAACGTGCCTTTAGAAGGTTTGGCCTTAAGGCCGCACTTCTTGAGCGCGTCCACAAGAAGGTCCATGCGCCGCTTATAGATCTCGAGCATTCTCGGGATGTTTTCATTTTCCGATGTGAGCGCCTTGATGCCGGCGTATTGCACGGCGTTAAAAATGCCGCTGTCGGTGTTCTCTTTCACTTTCGACATCGCCGCAATGATGTCCGGGTTGCCCATGGCCATGCCTATGCGCCAGCCTGTCATGTTATAGGGCTTCGAAAGGCTGTTGAACTCGACGCCTATATCCTTGGCGCCCTTTGTGGCTAAGAAAGACAGCCTTTTCGTGCCCTCGAAGAGTACTTCTGAGTAGGGGTTGTCGTGGCAGACGGCGACGTCATACTCCTTGGCCCACGCCACAAGCTCGGTGAAGAATTTCGACGTTGCGACCGCGCCCGTGGGGTTATTGGGGTAGTTGAGGAAGATCGCCTTGGCGGCCTTGGCCTTCTGCGAGGGAATCTCGGAGAAATCGATCAGGTAGTGGTTCTTCGGGTGAATCGGCACGGGTTCAGCGTGCCCGCCGGCAATAACGATGGATGCCTTGTACGCGGGATACCCGGGGTCGGTCATCAACACCACGTTGCCCGGATCGACCATCGCGAGGCAGAAATGGTGGACGCCTTCCTTGGAGCCGATAAGCGCGAGGACCTCCTTAGCAGGGTCGAGCGTTACGCCATAGCGGTCGTTGTACCACTTGGCGACCTCCTGGCGGAACGCCATCATGCCCTTTTCCTCGTCGGTGGGATAACGGTGGTTGGCAGGGTCATGCGCGGTCCGGCAGAGCTCGTCGACGATGGGCGCCGGGGTGGCCTCGACGGGGTCGCCGATAGCCAGCGAAATGACGTCGATGCCCTTGGCGCGTGCCGAGGCGATCTTCTGGCGAAGCGTCATGAAGAGGTAAGGCGGTATTTTCTCCAGTCTGTGCGAGGTCTGCATGAGTTCCCTTTCAAACGATTATCGATGACTATCCCACCCGGCCGCCGACTACGAGCGATTTGACCTTCACGTGAGGTCCGCCCGCATCCGTCGGCGCGCCCTGGCCCCCCTTGCCGCAGGTGCCGGGCATGTTCATTTCGAAATCCGACCCAACCATCTCTATGTTCTGAAGCGTCTCGAGCGTAAGCCCCGCGACAGACACGTCGCGAAGCGGCTCGCCGAGCTTGCCGTTTTCGATCATCACCGCCTGACCGGCGCGGCAGGTGAACTGCCCGCGCTCGGTGAAGACGTATCCCCAATGGCCGTCCTTGAGGTAAATGCCGCGGTCGATTGACTTTATCATCGCCTCAAGGGAGCTATCCCCGCGCTCCATGAAGGTATTGCTCATGCGGACGATCGGCCGCGCCGTGTGCCCGTCCGCGCGTCCCGCGCCGTTGGGGGCGACGCCGTAGCGGGCTGCGGTCTCCAGCGAGTGCAGGAACTCTTTGAGAACCCCGTTTTGGATAATCACGCGCCTTCGCGCCGGCGTCCCCTCGCTGTCATAGAGGTAGAAGCCGTACTTGCCCTCGACCGTCGGGTCGTCGATTATCGTGACGGTGTCAGCCGCAACCTTTTGCCCGATCTTGCCTTCCAGAATCGATTGCCCCGACCATACTCCGTCGGCCTCCGCATTATGACCCAGCGCCTCATGCGCGAGGAGGCCGGTGATGGACGGGTGGAAGATGACGGGGAAGCTTCCCGCAGGCGCGGGCTTTGCGTCAAGGAGCGCAAGTGCTTTCTCCACCGCCTTTACGGTGAATTCGGAGTCAGGCGTTGCGCCCACGAGCTCGTACCCGCCAACTATTCCCTTGTGCTCGACGCCAAGTTGGGTCACGCCGTCGCGATGTACCGCTATCTGGCAGCCAATGACCACGCGCATGGTCTGGTGATCAATGAGGACGCCGTGCGTATTGGCGATGGTTTCGTTAACCACGACGTCGCCGTAGGTTACGATGGAATTGACCACAGCGGCACCGCCGCGCTTGCGGGCGGCCGATTCGTATTTCTTGATTGCGGCGATCTTGTCCCTCGCTTCAACCGTGCGCGGGTCCACGCCGTAGGGCGTGGAGTAGTCGGCGGTTGCCGGTGTGACGCTCGCTACCATGCCGGGGTCGGTGACGCGGGGCGCGCTATCGCGCGCGAGCTCGATGGCCTCGTCGAGGGCCGCGAGAAGCGTCTTGCGGCTGAAGGTATCGGCGGAAACAAAGCCCCACGCTCCGTTTACGAGAACGCGTATGCCCGCGCCGGCCTCGGTCTGGCTGCTCATCTTGTCGCCGCGGCCGTCCTGCACCATGGCCCTGGTCGACGTCTCCTCGACGACCCTGACGTCGGCGAAGTCCACGGCGCGTTCCTGAGCGACGAAAACTATCTCTTCTGCGATGCTTTTCCTGTCGGTCACGCCGGATCCCTTTGGTAAGAGTGCATTTGAATGGAAAATCTTATTTGCCGGGGCATTTCGGTCAATGAAAAAGGGCGTAGGCTCCTGCTGGGTTACCCCACTTCGATCAGGTCCAGGCGCCCTTTGTACTTTTCAAGGACCTTTTCATACAATTTCGGGTTCCTCTTGAGGGTGGGGTCGATCTGGACGAGCTCGAAGGCGTCTTCGCGGGCGGAGCGCAGGATGGACCAGTCGGCGATGATGTCGGCGAAGCGGAATTCGGGGAGGCCGTGCTGGCGGGTGCCGATGAATTCGCCGGGGCCGCGGAGCTTGAGGTCCTCTTCGGCGATGCGGAAGCCGTCTGAGGTCTCGGCCATGACAGCGAGGCGTTTAGAGGCTTCCTCAGTAGCCGGCTCGCTGAAGAGGAGGCAGAAAGACTTGTGGCGGCCGCGGCCGATGCGACCGCGGAGCTGATGGAGCTGCGAGAGGCCAAACCGCTCCGCGTTTTCGATAACCATGATGCTCGCGTTGGGGATGTCGATCCCGACTTCAATAACGACCGTCGCGACGAGAATGCGCGCTGCGCCTGAACGGAATGCTCGCATGGCCGCTTCCTTCTCCTTCGCATCCATAGCGCCGGTGACGAGCCTCACGCCGAACTCGCCGAATATGCCTTCCAATTCCTTGGCGGTTTCGACGGCGGACTTTACGTCAATCGTATCGCTGTCCTCGATCAAGGGGTACACGAAGTAGGCCTGCCTGCCCGCGGCGAGGTGAGTGCGGATGAACTCGAAGGCTTCAGGGCGTTTATCCGGCGGTATCCAGCGCGTGACGATAGGCTGCCTGCCCGGCGGCCCTTTCTCGAGGGTCGAAACGTCGAGGTCGCCAAAGACGGTGAGGGTGAGCGTTCGCGGTATCGGCGTTGCGGTCATGACGAGGCAGTGGGGATTCAGGCCCTTGCGGCGGAGTTCGGCGCGCTGCAGGACGCCGAACTTGTGCTGCTCGTCCATGACAATGAGGCCGAGGTTTTTGAAGTCGACCTTTTCCTCTATGAGGCTGTGCGTGCCTATGAGGATATCTATGCCGCCGGAAGCGGCGTCTGCAAGGAGTTTGCGCTTCTCGGCAGGCGGCGTCCCGCCCGTAAGTAACCCCCACTTGACGCGCGCTTTGCGCAGGAGCTTTGAGAGGGTTCTATAGTGCTGGCCGGCGAGTATCTCCGTCGGCGCCATGATCACCGCCTGATAGCCTGCCGCGACCGCGGAGAGCATCGAATAGATCGCGAGGACGGTCTTGCCGCTGCCGACGTCGCCCTGAAGGAGACGGTTCATCGGCGCCGGGCCCGCAAGGTCGGCGCGCACGTGGCCGATAGCCTTCTCCTGCTCCTCGGTGAAGGGGAAGGAGAAGAGCTTACGGATGTGCTCGTCGATCTTATCCGTAACGGTAATCCTCGGGGCGCCGCCCGAGCGGCGGATGTTCTCGCGGCGGAGAGCCATTGCCGTCTCGAGAACGAAGAACTCGCCGTACTTGAGCCGGCGGAGCGCGGCGGCCTTGGCTTCTTCATCCTTGGGGAAGTGGAGGTTTCGAAGCGCGACGCGCTCGCTGGGCAACTCGCGCTTCTCGATAATCCTCGGCTCGATGAACTCCTCTATGGCAGCGAGGTAACCGTCGAGGCAGTTGGAGACGATCCTTCGCAGGCGGCGGTTCGTGAGTCCCTCGGTCAGGGGGTACACGGGGATGATTCCCGTGTGATCGATACCCTCCGTCTCATCCGCCTCGCCGGAAAAGACCTCGTACTCGGGCGCGACGAGCTGTCTATTCCCCTGGTATTCGCCGATCTTGCCCCATACGAGAAGCCGGTCGGCCTTGCCGATCTTGTCGGCGACGTAGGGCTGGTTGAACCACGTCGCGGTTATATAGCCGGTGTCGTCCTCGATGACGACGTCGAGGATCGTCTTGCGGAAGCGGGTCCTCTTCAGTTTGGCGTCAACGACTCGCCCGAGGAACATCCCCGTCTGCCCCTCGCATGCCTTCGCGATAGGGATGATCTCGGTGCGGTCCTGCCACGTGCGAGGGGCGAAATAGAGGACGTCGCGGGCGCAGATGAGGCCGAGTTTCGCGAGAAGCTCCGCGCCCCTGGGGCCGACACCTTTGATGAAGCGCACTTCGGTGTCGAGGATGCTTCGTTCTTTGCGGGCGTCAGCGTTCACTGTTCACCGTGCGGCTATTCCATAGTGATGCCGCGCCGCACGACGCCCACCTGGCCGCCGCGGCAGCGATGGCTGTGGCATATCGCTATCGCGAGGGCGTCGGCTGCGTCGTCGGGCTTGGGGATTTCCTGGAGGCCGAGGAGGAGCTTGACCATCTTCTGGACCGCGGCCTTGTCCGCGTTGCCGTTGCCGACGACGCTCTTCTTTACGGTCTTGACGCTGTACGAGAACACAGGCAGGCCGGCGAGGGCGACCGTGAGAATGGCCACGCCGCGTCCCTCTCCGATTTCGATTGAGCGTTTCAGAGCGAGTGAAGTGAACACTTCCTCAATAGCTGCTACGTCCGGCCTTGTGCTGAGGATAACGCGGTGCAGCTCATTGTGGATGTACACAAATCGCTGAGAGTAGTCGTCGGTGTGCTTGGCATCGATGACGTTGTAGTCTATTGGCTTGACGCGCGATCCATCAAAATCCACCACCGCGTAGCCGACTGTTCGTGTGCCCGGGTCTATACCAAGAATGCGCACCGCGACCTCCAGAGGTTACCGCTGGCCATACTGCTTGAGGTAATACTCCTTGTACTCCTTCGACTGCAGGCGCTTCCACCATGCCTGATTCTTCACATACCAGTTGATTGTGTCGGCGAGAGCTTCGTCGAACTCGCGCACGGGTTTCCAGCCAAGCTCGCTCTCGATCTTGGATGAATCGATCGCATATCGTCGGTCATGGCCGGGGCGGTCTGTGACGTACTTGATGAGCGACTCGCCCTTGCCGAGCGCGGCGAGGATCTTCTTCGTTATCTCGATATTCGCGCGCTCGTTGCCGCCGCCGATGTTGTAGACCTCGCCGGGGCGCCCCTTCTCAAGGACCGCCAGGATCGCGCTCGAATGGTCGTCGACATGGATCCAGTCCCGTACCTGCATTCCATCGCCATATACGGGAAGGGGTTGGTCGGCCAGGGCGTTGGTGACGAAGAGGGGGATCAGTTTCTCCGGAAACTGGTAGGGGCCGAAATTGTTGCTGCAGCGGGTGATAAGCACCGGCATGCCGAAAGTCTTGAAATACGACCGGGCGACGAGATCGGCTGACGCTTTGGAAGCGGAATAGGGGCTATTCGGGGCGAGAGGGGTCATTTCAGTGAAATACCCCTCGGGCCCGAGGGCGCCGTAAACCTCGTCGGTCGATATCTGGACGTAGCGGGGCACGCCCAACTGCCGGGCTGCCTCCAGAAGCACCTGTGTGCCGAGGATATTGGTCTTGATGAAATCGCCGGCGTCGAGGATGGAGCGGTCCACGTGGGTTTCGGCGGCGAAGTTGATGACGGCGTCGAACCCCTTCTCAAGCGCAGCGCAGACCGCCTTGTTATCCGCGATGTCGCCCTTCACGAAGTGGTAGCGCGGGCCGTACTTTGCGTGCTTCTGGATATCGACGAGGTTCCTGCCGCCGCCGGCGTAGGTCATCTTGTCGAAATTCGTGATCTCGATGCCGGAGCGATGGGTAAACGCGTAGCGGATGAAGTTGGAGCCGATGAAACCACAGCCGCCGGTTACGAAAAGCCTCTTCGGTTTAGCCACTGTTCCCCTCGCTTTTGGTGTCCTGGAGCGCCTCATCGGCTCCGCTGTCGATAAGCGTCTTTGCTACGGCTGTGCCCGCTTCGAGTTCCTCGCCTGCGTCAAACGCCGTTTGCGCGCGCCAGTGCTTTCGGCCGTCGGCGGTTCGAACCATCGCGGTTAAGACGAACCCTCCATGTACAGGCACGGCGAGCGCGCCTACCGGCGTCCGGCATCCCGCGTCGAAAGCGGCAAGAACCGCGCGCTCTGCACGGACAGCGCAGAGCGTTCTGAGGTCGCTCACTTCGGCGAGCATCCCGGCTACGGGCGAGCCGGATATCGCCTCAACGACGATGGCGCCCTGGCCTGCCGCAGGCATCATTATATCGGCGTCGAAGACTTCCGTAATGGAGTTTTCAAGTCCGAGGCGCTTGAGGCCGGCTACCGCGAGCACGGCTGCGGAGAACTCGCCCGTGAGAACCTTCTCCACGCGCGTGGGGACGTTTCCACGGATGGGAAGCGTCACGAGATCGCTTCGTAGCGCAAGTACTGCGGCGGCACGGCGCGTGCTTGATGTCCCCACGGTCGCGCCGGCGGGAAGCTCCAGGAGCTTAAGACCGCCCGCGGACACGAGCGCGTCGCGCGGGTCCTCACGCGGAAGCGCAGTCACGAGGCATAGCCCCTCAGCCAGCCGGGTTGGCAAGTCTTTCGCTGAGTGAACAGCCGCGTCGATACGATGATGAAGGAGTGCTTCCTCCAGTGCCGCCGTGAAAACCCCCTGGCCGCCAATCTCCCAGAGGCTTCGCCGGTCGGCGTCGCCGGACGTGGTTATCTCGATGAGCTCCACTTCGGCTCCCGCGTCCCGCAGCCGTTGGGCAACGGACTGGGCCTGGATCATTGCGAGGCGGCTGCCTCGCGTTCCGAGCCTGATGGTCTGGGGATGCGTCACCAGTATCCGCCGGGTTTGTCTATGTCGTTAGTAAATGCCTCTTGCGCTAAGGAACTAATATACGTTCGGGAAGCGCCATTACAAGGCAAGGAGAGTCTGGGCCGTCTCTTTCGTTTCTCATCTTGATAACCGGTTCTGTGACACTTCAGAATTGGCGGTCACACCGGGAATGTAGTAACGTAAGCTCGGCGTTCCGGCCAGGGCGGGTACGGGGCCCCGCCCCTACAACTACAGAGGCGGTGCGGATATAATCAGGAAAGGGACGGCCGGGAGGACAGCCTTTTGAGCTCGCAGGAACAGTCTCGCGCGGAGCTGGGGCGCCTTGTCAACGAATTGAGACGGGCGAGGCGCGTCCTCATTGACAGCGCGCAGGCTTTGGGCCCGGGTTCGCTCGACACGCGCGGCGCAGGCGAGCAGGGCTGGACCGTTCGCAGAGCCATCGAGTATTGCCACGCCAACGAGCGCTGGCATTTCACAAGAACGTTCAACTTCTTCGAGCCCGAGGTCAAGCTATACGACTCCCCGGCGGTCCTCGCCGATAACGACCTTCCTTCGGACATGCAGCGCACGCTTGCCCGCGAATGCGCCGAAGTGTGGCTTGCGGGGCGCGAGACCGAGATGTGGCTCGACATCATCGAGAGCGAGAGCCTCGATTCCATCAGACATGCTTCGCTCGGCTGGCCGCAGGGGGGCTGGACCATCAGGGAGGTATTCCGCAGGGTCACCGCCATTTACGCTGAAAAAGCGAAGGATCTCCAGGATATGCGCCGCTGATATCTTCGCGGCGCCCCCTTATCCTGCGTATTTCGGACCCATATCATGCCGCTTGCATAGTCTCTGCCCGTCACGGTCTTCGCCCGGACTATTCGGCACCTTTCGTGGAACAGCCCCAACAGGCACGGGGTCGTTAATTGTAAGCCGGGGGCAGGAGCCTGTTTCACCGGGCCTCGCATTTGCGGTGCCCGATGAAACGGGCTCGGAGCCTATCCAAATAGCCGCCGCAGCGGCAATGCCAGGCGATAGGGGTGTGGACCGGCGGGACCGCGCGGGCTGTGCGGCGAGGCTCTCGCACCCAGACAACATGACGCGCTGTCTCCGAGGTGAGAGGCGGCAGCTCTTCGAAGAGAGGTAGAGTTAGAGGAGGTAATGAGATGCGGAAGACAATTATCTTGGCGAGCCTGGTTGCCCTTGTGGCGACATTTGCCTTGGGATACTCACTGATGGCTGCTGATACTTCGGCCAGCGCGGGAACGTCCGGGTACGGCGCGAGCAGCAGTGTCAGCAGCGGCACGGGCACTACCAGCGGTGCCAGCGGCGCCGCTGCGGCTCCTTCGTGCGCCGGTTGGCAGGGCATGAATGAGCAGCAGATGATGAAGCAGGATACCGCGACCATGAAGCAGATGGGCATGTCTCAGCCCATGCAGATGCGCCGCAAGATTCTTATGGGCATGCAGGTCAACGCGGACGACCCGAACGCTATGCTGGCCTTGAGAAGCGACCTGAATCTGAGCCAGGATCAAGTTGATAAGCTCCAGAGCATCGCCGACAAGGCCCGCAACGACGCCAGGGACGTCCTGAATGACAGCCAGAAGACACAGATGGCACAACTGGAAGGCACCCCGGAGTCCATGATCGCGATGTGCCATGAGATGGCAAGGAAGGGCTGGACCGGCGCCGGAGCGCCGGGGTCCGCTCCCATGACCACAGGCACAGCCGGCACGTACGGCACGACGGGTACCGCCGGCACGTATGGCACTACCGGGACTGCCGGAACGTATAGCAGCACCGGCAGCGCCGGCGCGTACGGCACCACAGGCACGACAGGGTCCATGACGGGCACTGCAGGCACGTACGGCACCGGCACGAGCACTACAGGCACATGGGGTACGGGTACCGGTACGGCCGGATCAACGACCGGGACCGCCGGCACGTACGGCACCGGCACAACAGGTTCAACGACAAGTACGGCCGGCTCGATGACCGGCACCGCCGGCACGACAGTGGGGACTTCCGGCGTTCAGGGCAGCGTCACGACGCCAGCGGGGTCGGCGAGTTCCTCCGTCGGGACGAGCGGCACCGGCTCCTATAGCACCACTACGCCGTCGACCGGCGCTTCGTCAGGAACCGGGTCTTACTGACCGGATCATCAAAGGGTGATCGCGAAGCTCGAACGGGCTTCGCGAATTGCATGGCTCCCCGGCCCTGCGGCAACGAGGCAGCGCCGGGGAGTAAGTTTTCAAGAAATGCCGCCGAGCGCTATCTGCACCTTCACGGACGAAGCCGGCATGTGCTCGGCGTACTCAAACGCCTCCACAGCCTTGGCGAACGGGAACGTGTCGGTTATGAGGACCTTGCCGTTCACCTTGCCCGACGCGAGGAGCTCAACCGCGCGGTCGTAGACATTGGCGTATCTGAATACCGTCTCGACGCGCGCCTCCCTGGTCTGCATCGCTACTACGTCGAAAGGCACCGGACCGGAGGGCATGCCGATGAGGACCACGCAACCGCCCGGCGCAAGGGGCTCGAAGATGCCCTCCATGGCCGAGCCGTTTCCGCTTGCCTCGAAGATCACGTCGGCGCCCCAGCCCCCGGTAAGCTCTTTGACGACTTGTGCGGGACTCTGCCGCGTTACGTTGACGGGTACGATAGGCCCGAGGGTTGCGGCCAGATCGAGCTTCGGCTGCACGACGTCGGTTATCACAACGCGTGCGCATCCGCCGGCGAGCGCGGCGAGAGCCGTCAGCATGCCGATGGTTCCCGCGCCGATGACGAGCGCTGTATCGCCGGGCTTGATCCTGGCCTTGACGACGGCGTGCACGCCCACTGCGAGCGGTTCGACAAGCGCGCCTTCGGCATAGCTCACGTTCTCCGGCAGCCTGTACGTGAAGGCTGCCGGATGCACCACGGACTCGCGAAGGCAGCCGTGCACCGGCGGGGTGGCCCAGAAGGTAACAGACGGGTCGAGGTTGTACATGCCGAGACGCGATGCTTTGCTCGATGGGTCGGGGATTCCCGGCTCCATGCAGACCCGGTCGCCGGCCTTGAGACTTGTGACCGCGCTGCCGACCTCGATAATCGTGCCGGACGCCTCGTGACCCAGCACCATCGGTTCACTCACCACGTATGGCCCTATGCGCCCCTCCTTGTAGTAGTGCAGATCGCTTCCGCATATGCCGACGGTATGAACGCGTATCCTGACGTCGCCGGGGCCGAGGGTTTCCCTGATATCGATATCTCGAAGCGACAGCGTGCGGGCCTTCTCGAGTACGAGTGCTCTCATATTCTCCCTCCTTCCGCCTGTACGGCGCCTCAATGCTCCTTCAGCATCTTATCCTACCCTGCGCAGCGGATTTTGACAGTGTTTTCGACCGACGCCCCGCCGGGAACACATGCACGCCAGCGCTTGTTCACATGCTTAGGTATGCCAGGAAGATCCGGAAACCGCGTTCGCATCATGTCGAGTAGCTCAAGAGAGCGGGAACGGAGATGCTTACCCGACGCGGATTCCTGGGCCTTGCGGGCGGCACGTTTGCCCGGATTGTTTTCAACCGCGATTTTTCGCGCCGTCAGCCGCTCATGCTGTCGCCGCGGGACCGCGTGCTCCTCATGCGGACGGCGCGCAAGCGCAAGACGCCGCTGCTCCTGGGCGTGAGCTGCGCTAACGCCCACTGGTCCTATCCGGCCCTCGTTGACGCGATGGAGTTCTTCGACGCGATAACCCCGGGAGTGGACTTCAAGTGGGCCTCCGTAGAGCGCGAGCGGGGAGTCTACGACTGGAGCCGTTGCGACGCGCTCATGAATATCGCCAAGGCACGCGGCAAGCGCGTCCGCATGCACACGACGCTGTGGGGGTACTCCAACGGACTGCCGGAATGGGCGGCCGAGCTGCCGGATGCCGACCTGAGAACAGCCGCTCGGGCGTTTGTCAGGGCTGTGGCTACACGCTACAGGGGCCAGTTCTACTGCTACGACGTGGTCAACGAGCCGCTCTCCAGCGCGGGCTTCCTGACGCGGTTTCCCGGCTTGGCGCCTGACGCCGTCAAGATCATCCGGCACATCGACCCCGGAGCGCGCCTCATGGTGAACGAGCAGTGCTGTTGGGATACGCCGCTTCTGGATCGCATAATACACTACGCGCACGGAATCGGCGCCGACGGGCTGGGCCTTCAGGCGCACGATGACCGGTATTACTACCCCTATGAGATCCAACGCACACTCGACCGCTGCCGCCAGGCCGGTCTCGTGGTAGACATTTCCGAAGTCACCCGGTCCGCCGACGATAGCGCCCTTACTACCCGGCGGGGGGCTTACGGGCGCTGGACGGAGCGGGCGCAATCGAACGCATATGGCGATATGCTCCGTATCGCACTTGCCGACGACAACGTCCTTTCCTACACCGTCTGGACCCTGTGGGACGGTCTGTGCTGGGACAAGCGGCCGGCCACCGGCCTGCTGCGGGAAGACTTCTCGGCAAGGCCCTCCTTCAGGACGGTGGTGGACCTCGCCGCCAGGGCAAGACGCGCGTGACCGCTTTCTGCGATGCAACTGTCCGGCGGACAATCATACAGTTGCATGGGCGCGTTGCGTCTCCATAATTGAGCGTTTTCAACGGGCGCGGCGGCAAAGCGGAGGAGTTGTGTCACTCGCGCGGCAACACTGAGCAGAGAGGCGGCAGGTTGTGAGCAGGCATATCCCCATGCCCGGCCCCGAGGCGGTCGACCGGGCGATACGATACAGTTACGCGCAGGCGATGCTCGGAGCGGTATTCGCGGCCAGCACCGGCGGCATGTTTCTCACGGGCTTCGCGCTGAAACTCGGCGCGGGCGACCGGATGCTCGGCCTCATCTCGTCGCTGCCGATGCTCTTTGTCGTGTTCCAGTTCGCCGGAGCGATCCTTATCGAAAGGGGCATAAGCCGCAGGAAGCTTACTTTCCGCTTCGGCCTCGTCACGCCGATATGCTGGTTCTTGATCGCGCTCATACCGCTCGTGGGGACCGACTACGCGAGGCGGCACATCAGTGCGCTCGCCATGAGCGACCACTCGCTGCAGGCGCTGCAGTTCACGATACTCATAGGCACTCTTGCCCTCGTCACGGCATGCAGCCAGTTCTCCAACTCCGCCCGCGGAAGCTGGGTAGGGGAGCTCATCCCGGAGGAGAAGCGGGGCAAGTTCTTCGGCAACACCGCCATGTGCTGGATGATAATCTCGACCGTCTTTGCGATCATCGAGGGCAAGTTCCTCGATTACATAACCAGCAAGGGGCTCTTCGCGTTTACCGCGCTTTTCTTCTTCGGCGCGCTTTTCGGCCTTATCGGGATATTCATGACGCTTCCCCAGCCGGATTGTCCGCTGCCTGAAGAGGAGTCCAAGCCCACAGTCCGGGAGATCGCGCGCCGCACCGTTCGCAACCGCGCGCTTGTCGCGCTGGCGCTCGTCCACGGGGTATGGTCGCTGACGAACGTCGCGAACCCCTTCTTCCCGGCGTACCAGCTCAGGGACATAGGTTTCAGCTTTCTGAGGCTTGGCATCCTCAATTCGATATGGATGGCAGGATTCATAATCGGCGCGCCGATGTGGGGCAAGTTCGTAAAGCGCTTCGGCTGCAAGCCCATAATTCAGATCGGCTTTCTCGCCTGGGCGCCGTGCTCGTTCATCTGGCTTGCCATACCGCCCGGGGCGGTTGAGCGCGCGACGTGGCTCTTGCCTTTGCCCAACCTGGTATCCGGCCTTGCTGCGTCCGCCCTCAGCGTCGGCGTAAGCACGATGCAGTATAAGGCCAGCCAGCCTGTCGGACGTTCGGTGCAGTTCGCGATTTACAGCACGTTTGTGACGCTCGCGGGCGCGCCTATGCCGATACTGGGCGGCTGGCTGGTCAGCCATCTTCAGCAGGCGGGCCACCACATAGACCTGAGGTTCACCTTCTATGCCGCGCAGGCGTTCACCTTCATCGCCGCGTACATGGCATCGAGGCTTCACGAGCCTGATGCCGCCGACGTGAAGTCGGTCGCGCTCTATCACCTCCCAAGCAGGGCCGTCGGCGCCCTCGGCATAGAGCTCGAGAGCGTGCCGCTGTACTCGACGCTGCTGCGAAAACTAAACCTCCCTGCCTCCACCGACGGCACGGTTGCGGAGAACTCCGAAGCGTAGGCCGCCACGAATGTCGCGACGATATGACAATGACCATGTCATAACGCGTTAGTGCTTCGGCACTTGCATTGCCGCGGGCGAAGCGTCCCGCATGACGGGAACAAAAGTGTTCCCCCGACCGCTCTATTTGATTTCAGCGTGGTTGTCGACGTTTTCCCGACTCTGCGCCCGCGCGGGCGCAGAGGCACGACTCTTAGGAGGAGTTGATGATGAGAACTCAGGCTGGTGTGGTCGGCGTGCTGGTGTTGATCCTTGCTGTAGGGGCGTACTATGCATTCGCGGCGGAAAGCGCCGCTCCATCGGGAGGCGAAACGGGCACAGCGGCTGCTACCCCGCCCGCCGCAAAAGGCGCTCCGGCTCCGAGCGAGAGGATGGCCCCGTCCGAGATGACCGAAGAGCAGATGCTGGAAAGGATGAATGCCCGGATGAAAGAATCCGGCATGTCCGACGAAACCATCATGAAGCACAATATGATGGCCACGGCCAAGTTTCAGAACAACGAGCCCATGGGCCTTTTGGCCATGAAGAAGGATCTCAAGCTCACCGACGAGCAGGTGAAGAAACTTGAACAGATCGACGAAAACGCCCGCAAAGAGGCCAAGGCCGTCCTCGACAAGGACCAGGAAGCCATGGTCGACAAGATGAGCGGCCCCGACAGCATGATGGGGATGCAGAAAGAGATGATGAGCAAGGGCGGCGGGATGATGCGCGGCAGAATGCGCCCAGGGATGAGCGGGAGCATGAGCGAGGGCTCGCCCGCCGAGGAAGCGGCGGAAACCCCGGCCCAGGAGACCAAGGAGAAAGCTGCCGGCAAGGACTGAGCGAGTTTGTGCTGATTCTGTGATCCACAGGGCGCCGCATGCGCGCGGCGCCCTCTTCTTGTGTGCCGAGCATGTTTGACAGTTTGGAGGTGAGAGTCCTCTACCCAACCTGATGGAGGTGAAGGGATAGCGAAGCGCAAGGGCGCCGCCGCGAGGCGGCGTCCAAAAGAAGCGTGTAGCAA
>Ga0315282_10001548_pt1 | contig 43043 bp, 45 predicted proteins | sample YL17G07_20_MG_FD_203693 | JGI IMG/M metagenome (GOLD analysis project Ga0315282, IMG submission 203693) | Sediment microbial communities from Yellowstone Lake, YNP, Wyoming, USA - YL17G07_20 | ecosystem: Environmental > Aquatic > Freshwater > Lake > Sediment | place: USA: Wyoming | collected... | reverse complement strand
TATTCCGTTTTGGATTAGAATTTTCCTTTGAACAGCGGTGAGCCGAGCATGAGGCGATGTATGAGCTGCGGTTTCCTCACCATCCGCGCTATCGCCCTCCTCAGGCCGAGCTTCATCTCGCCCTCATTCTCCGGGCAGAAGTTAGCCAGCTCCCTGTTCTTGAGGTGGGAGAGTACGTACTCATCCGGATTGAGCTCCGGAGCGTACGCTGGGAATCTGCGGGTCTCCACCTCGTCCCTGATCATGTAGGGGTACTCCTTCACCTCCATGCTCCTGTGGATGGATGCGTTGTCCCAGAGAAGCATCATCCTCGGAACCCTCTTGACGAGCTTGTCAAGGAAGAGGATGACCTCCGTTCCGGTTATGTCGTAGGGGTAGACGCTGAAGTATAATTCAGCATCCATGGTTATTGCGAATATGATGGAGAGCTTCCTCTTCTTCGCGCTGTGCTTGAGCCTAGGCCTCGAGCCTTTAGGTGCCCATGTCCTCACAACATTGGGCTCGTTGGAGAGGCCGCTCTCGTCGACGAATACGAGCTGGGATCCGCTCTTCTCAGCATCTTTGCGGATCTCGGGCCACCTCTCCTCCACCCACTGCTTGATGCAGTCCTCGTCCCTCTCCAGAGCTTGCTTCAACGGAACCTGAGCGGAGAAGCCCAGGCCACGCAGCACCCTCCAGACGTGGGTCACGTTGTACGTCACGTTGAATTCTCGCTTGATCGCCTTCGCGACCCTCTTGAGAGTCCATAGCTCCGAGTCGAAGCCATAGCGCTTCGCTCCCTTGAGCAGTATCTTGACGAGCTTCTTCCTCTGGGCGTCGGTCATCTTCCGCTTCGGCCCCTTGTGCTCCCTGTCCCTCCAGGCATCTGGGCCGTTTTTCCTCAGGCGCAGCTCCCAGTTGTAGACGGTCTTGTAATCGATATCAAGCGTTCGGGCTATCTCCGCCTTTGGTACATCCTGGCTCAGCATCTCGAAGCCGCGCTTGCGCAACAGCTCCCTCTCCAGGACCTCCCTTCGAGCTCTGCGCTTTGGCATGCGCAATCAGTGATGCATCATCTATATGGATTTTTCTATCCAAAGAGCAGTAATAGGGTGTATGTACCTCATTAGGAAAGATATGGAATTGGGCGTGTTTTCATTGGTTCTGCTGAATCTCATATCTGTAATTGTTTGGCCTATACAATTCATGTCGCTATTGGCTCTTCCAATCATACTCATCTACAATAGAAGATCTTTGGAGATGCCAAAGGAAGCCAAAAGAAAGGCCACATATTCACCGTGGAAAAAGTATTTCTTCTATGCCTACTACCCACTTCACCTTTTAGCCCTTTATTACATAAGGATTAGCATCTGAAAGCAGACGAAAAATGGGATTTCCATATGTTGACTTTCATGAAGACGAGTCATAATCCCATAATAGAAGGGAGATTTCGAATTAATCGATGATATAATCATTGGAAAGATCGAAAGGTACACCGAATGCCATGCCAAGCTATTATGCGAGACCCACCTCTCTTAGCTTCGCTTCTACACCTGCCAGGTCGAGTTTTTTCAGCGTTTCCGATTCTGGCACTCCGTTTTCGTTCCAGCCAACAGCCTTATAATACTCAAGCCTTGCCTTCTCAAACACTTTTCTCCTCAATGCCTTACCTTTGTAGGGCCCTGATGGCAGTGGCTCCCAAAACTTCGGTGGATTGTCATCATCCAGTTTAGGCTTCCACGTGACATCCGGTCCGCCCAAGAGCAGCATGGTTCTTTGCAGTTGTAGTATTCTTAGGGCCTTTTTCTCATACCATCCTTTTGTTGTCAATCTCCATCCGGTCACAGCGCCATAAAAATCGAATATTTCTTTATCTTCAGGTCCGAATGCTGCGAAGAAGCAGTAGACGGCCGAGTCGGGCATTATTGAGGATAGTTCGCCATGCTCATGACCCCGCGGTAGAGAAGCCGGTGATGTATGGTCTCCGGCTTGGACTGAGCATGCGTAAGAGATGTTCTTTACGATGAAGTCCCTTCCGCTCCTAATTCCATGCGCTCCTATTGCTACGCCCTTTTCGTGAACGGCATACTTGAGTAGATCGACGCCTTTCATCTTCCCAAGCTTTAAGGCTGCTCGATAAACTCCCTCGGCCAGGATGTCACCGATCCCACGCCTAAATGCTATTTTCTCTGCAAGGGTTAAGAAGCCCTTCACATTTGACCATTCAAGCTCTATCCCATCTAGATCCCCTTTTGTCAAAATTCCTTTCTCGTAGAGTTCTGCTGCGAATCCCAAGACCGCCCCGCCCTGAATACCGCACAAGCCAAGCTCGTTATTTAGATAGGATAGGTAGATGTTCTGTTCTGGTGTGAATATCCCCAGGTTTGCTCCAAGATAGGCTTGAAGTTCATAGTCCGGATTGTCGCATATTGCCCCTCTATACCTCCCAGTTTTCAGCACTGCAAGCTTCAGGCACGTCATCGGACAGCCGAAATCTCCCCAGTTCTTCTTTACCCAGTACTTGTCGAATTCTTCTCGTTTGTAGCTCTTCTCATGATGCCATTCCCTTTGCCAGTTTCTAACCGGCTCAGAACTCGATTCGGCGCCAAAGGTGTAGCCTCCTCCTCCAGTTCCCCAGCGTCTGAACCATTCCATTTCAAAACAATATTCTGAGAATTTTTGAATAAAATTCAGAGTCCTTTTTTCATCATCTACATCTGGTAGTGGGCCAAAACCTTTTGCGGCTATTGCCTTCAGGTTTTTGCTGCCCATTACCCCGCCATATCCACCGTAGCCCGCTGCATGCCCATACTTTGAGACAACAGCTGCAACCCTGGTCTTTTTCTCTCCCGCCGGCCCAATATACAATATTGACGGTTCCTTTGCTTGTCCGTAACGCGGTCGAAGAGCTTTGATTTCATCGTTTAATTTTTTGACCAGAAAACGCAGGGTTTGCCTTGCCCTTTTGCCCCAGATAGGTGATGCGTCTCCGATTTCGACCTGATTGTCGCATACGGATATGTAGCACGGCTTCTCCGCTTTTCCGGTTATTATCAGGCCATCATAACCTGCGCATTTTAAATCCACTCCGAATTCACCTGCGATCGTCGAGCCTATTACACCATTGCTTTGAGGCGACTTTCCAGAGACACAAACCTTTGTCCCAGGATAATATCCCGTCAAGGGGCCTGTAAGCACGAGTAGAATATTTTCTGGACCGAGTGGATCTACCGTTTCCCATCTTCGGCCAAGCCTTTCCCACAGTATCTTTGCGGCTAAGCCTCTTCCGCCGATATAGTCTCTCAGAACTTCGTCCGTAAACTTTGTTTCTCTTATTTTTCCATCAGTGAGATCTATTTCCAAAAATTCTCCGGCATAGCCCCTCGTCAACCTAAAACCTCCCTTGTGGTCGCTTTTCCAAGAATTTGCTTAGCAACTTCGTATGTGAGTGCTCTGGGCGTCTTGACCGAATTCTTGCTGAAGGCTACTTTTTCCCGTGGAATGGACATCAGGGCGTCCCATCGTCCTTCTTTGCAAGCTTTGGCGCATTTTGGCTTTCCATCGCATAGATCGCAGATGACGATGTGGTTCCTTTTAGGATGGAGATGAGGGACATTTCCCGGACATGCCTTTATACACAGACCGCATGCAGTACACTTTGGAACATCTACGTTAACAGCTCCAGTTTTGCTGTTTATAGACAGGGCTTCTACTGGGCATGCTCCGACACATGGATAATCCTCGCACTGGAAACATAGATGGGGAATCTCAACTCCTGGAACGAGCATGAAAATCCTTACCCGTGAGGCTTCAGGCCAAATCTTTCCTTCATGATGGACCGAACAGGCGATCTCGCACCTTCTGCATCCGCTGCAGTTCTCATAGTTTCGCTTTATCCTAACTTGAGCGTTTCTGCCCATACTTCACCACTCACTTTGTGACCCTGAGAATTGTTTCACTCATGAGCATGATAATGCTCAAGAATAACTATCTCAAGTGCGTTGAGAGAGCGATCAAAGGAAATAAGTCTATCCATCTGCTGGTCGAAGCATGCATCAGCTTTGAGAAATAAGTAAGTGAGCACATTTTAGTCGTAAATGGTTGCGCTCAATCACAGCGCGTGTAAAGCTTGCGCCGTATAGTCTACATACGACAATTATAAAGACCCTAAAGTTGAGTTTGCATAACGTCCTTTTGCTGAAACAGATTCCCGCCCGAAGACGGCTGTGAATATGCAAGCGCCTCAGTAGGGCTGCACGCGACAAGGCTTAAATTCCAACTCCTTTGTCTTCGATCAAGAACATGATAATTGTAGAGACCGACAGCGTAAGTCAACTCCTTAACATCCTTGAAAACATTGTCAAGTCAGGGCACTCACCGTATAAGAATGAGATAGACGCATTACTATCGACGAAATCCATCTCATTCATTATAGAAGTCTACTCCAGATGGCCTAATTTCTCAAGGGAAGCCTTTGGCAATATCTCTCAAATTGATGACAAGTATGGATTACCCAAGTTTTCAAATCAAATGATCAAACAAGTCTCTGCTATACTTGGAAACACCTAAGATCAATCGATCAATAAAGCTCACTTACATCGAACAATTTCAAATCGTGGGTGAAGGTACGCGGCATCAAATAATAAGGGAAGAGGAAAGAACAGACGGAAATATTTATGTAAAGAAGTTGATGTCGGTTGTTAACGTGGATATGCTACCTCTGAGTGAATACGTCAAGAGGATGGATGTCAAGGCGAGATTTTTGAAGTTTGAAGAACATACCATGACCGTTGATGCCGCTGCCCGTCGCATGGGCGTGAAACGCGAGAACATAATAAAGAGCATGCTCTTCGTCGACGATGCAGGGTTGCCCATCCTTGGTATAGTGACGGGGGACAGGCGGGTCAACGAGAAAAAGCTCGCAATGGCCTGCGGGACGAAAAAGGTCAGAAGGGCGAATCCCGATGAAGTCAAGGAGTTCACAGGTTACGATGTGGGCGCAGTTCCACCAGTCGGTCATAAGGCGCAGATACGGACCTTCTTAGACAAGAGGGTCATGAACCTCGATGATGTCATTGGTGGTGGGGGAGAAATCAACGTTCTCCTTGAGATAAATCCAACCGAAATCAAAAGGCTGACTAATGGCGAGGTCAGGGACATAAGCGAATGAGTGGCACATGATAAACAGTATAATTGCAGAATATCTAGATTAAACCGAGATTAAATTAAGAGGGTAAACGCTGGTCCTGACCATCTGCCCCCATCAGTTCAATAGTACTTGAACTTAGCAGTGATTGGCCAAACGGCAGCAAGCTTTCCGCCCTTGACTACGTAGATTTTCTCGTGCTGTGCAAGTGTGGTACAGCAGTGGCTCGGTACGAACTCTATTTTATCCCCCCACTTCAGCTTCTTCCGCGTTTCGTTTCCTTCCTTGAATTGAACTGTCCCATGCTCCTCTGAGAGGCTGACGCTCTCGAAGTCTACCAGCTCTCCATTTACCTTGATCAACACCGGTTTGTTGGCATTATCCTTATCGTAATGGCTCGCGATGTACCATCCAGCCGACATGACCTTCAATCCCGCGTCAGTCACAACTCTGTCCGTATAGTTCGCGCCGATGATTTGGGTGAGAACCGTAAGCGAAGGCTTGAAGTAGACTTCATTATATGTGCCCCAACCGTATCCCGTGCCTTCCGGGCCAACGCCGAACACGAAGGAACCTGGCTCGATCTCCGTTATCCCTGAATACTTGCCTGTCACCTCGAACGTACCTGTAGATGCAGCGCTAACGATCTCAACCTCCATCCCAGCCTCCCTGATCATATTGGCGGTATCAACTGTCAGCTTGTTTCTCGGAAGCGCGACTCCCTTGTCAACCGGGCCCTCATAGCCATAAATCCCCCTGAACTTTAGGCCCTTCAGGGACACCACCTTTTTCGCCAGGTCGACGGTCGGTCTTCCAGGCGGCGTTCCACATCTACCCTGTGACATCTCTATCACGACATGCTGTTTAATACCCCACTTGAGAGCCGCCCTTGACAGGCGCTCGGCCTCCTCCGCATTTTCGATAGCGTTCATCACCTTCCCCTCCCCCATTGCCACGTTCATACCGACCAACTTCTCGGTCTTCGCTGGATCGGATATCTCTTGGCTTATGAGGATGTTCTTGTCTCCATATAATAGGCCTGCGTGAAGTAATGCCTCGGCCTCGCCCAACTTCTGCGTCATCAAACCTATAGCGCCGGCTTCCAATAGTTTGTTGCAGATAGCTGCGGCCTTGAATGTCTTCGCATGGGGCCTTACGTTGACGCCCTTCTCCTTGGCCCATTTGAACATCTTGTCTATGTTCCACTGGAAATTGTCCAAGTCAAGGAGCAGGGCAGGGGTCTCGATCTCCTCAAAGGATTTACCTATTGGATCCATTTAGTTTAACCACTCCACCCCATCTCGCTTGGGGACTAGATAATTCATTCTCTACGGTTATAGGGGAGATCCTTCTATGACCCATGTTTTCGATAATACTTTGTTGTAATTTACTTTACAGAGATTAAGCGCGCTCTCGCAGATGCTTGTAAAGAAATGCCAGAACTTTCTCTGTTATGACTGCGAATTCGGAATTGCTGGCGAGGAAGTCGAAACCATGGGGGCCATTCGGCACTGTAATAAGTTCGTATTCGACGGCATGCCTTGAAAGCGCCCTCTGCATCAATACAGATTGCTCATGGGGGACATCTGTGTCCCTGTCGCCGTGCAGTAGTAAAGTGGGCGGGAAGCCAGCGTCGACATTGCGTATGGGGCAGAAAGGGTAGAAAAACTCGAGCTCATCATCTGGGTCATGGCCACAGACCTCCCTTGGCCAGATGCCTTGTTGGCGACAGTAGAGGTAGAAGCGATCCCTGCCCTCAGACCCATTCGTGGCTGATATGACCCCTCGCCCAATGGCACTGTATGCTTCTTCTTTCGAGATCGGAGGTTGGCTACAGTAGAATGGATCCGGCTTGCTGTACCATGGCCCTATGATATCGCCATACCCGTAGAACGAGACCAATGCTTGTGGACGGGGCCTTATTGCACAGCCGGACATCAGCGTAAGGTAAGCACCTGCAGAATGTCCAACCATAGCAATATCCTGCGGTTCGGCATTGAAGAGCCTCGGTCCTTCCTCGCGCACCCACGCACAAGCATCCTTCAGGTTCTCGATAATGGCAGGCAACTTCGTTTCTGGCGCAAGGCGATAATCGACTGAAACAACTGTATAACCTCCGGTTAAGTATGCGTCTCTGTACCTGTCTGGCAAGTTCCGATTCCCTAATATGAGCGCTCCTCCGTGCAGCCATAAGATGACCGGGCGGGTGCGTCCGTCATCGATGATGTGTACATCCGCGCCAATGTCGCAGCCATCGGCGACTTTGTAGATGTATGTGCGCTTCTTAGCTTTGGCGATTGCCTTCACCTCATTGTCCAGATTGATGGCCAAGGTAATCGCCTCTGCCACTAAACACATGCCTTTGCATTTAAGTTTAGTACGTAGACTGGAAGATCTTTCTCCGGCAGGAGAGCCTATAGCGTGGACGGGTAGTTCTCGACTGGATGCCTCGAAATCATATATGATGCTGGCTCGTCAACAAATGTTGCCATTCGATGGCAATTCAACTATTGGTTACCGCGGTTTTAAGGAATATTTTCACTAACTTTTTCTTTGTCGGTTTAGTATCGTTTGTAGTTTGGTGATGTCCACCTTACGAGGTGGAACACCATCTCGAACGGAAAGCGATGCTGCTACCCCAGCAGCTTGGCCAGTCGCGAAACAAGTTGGCATTATTCTGAGTGAGGATTGTGCTTCATGGGTCGAAGATATGCATCTGCCTGCAACGATTAGATATTCCACATACTTGGGCAACAGACATCTGTAAGGTATTTCATACCATGTTCCTGGCTTGAGAGGAACCCACCTAAGGCCTGGGCCAGTTGGGCTATGAATATCTATTGGATACGAACACTTTGCGATGGTATCTTTAAACTTATGAGTTTTAATGATATCTTGCTCAGTAAGCATATAATCACCGATTATCCTTCTACTCTCTCTAACACCTATCTCAGAAGCTGTGTCGATTAAGTAGCAGTTCTTAAGAGAGGGGATGTATTTCCTGTAAAACTTGATCGCTTCCCATACTTGTCTCCTTCCCTCTATTTCAGCTCTGGTGAGATCCAATGGATCTGTCCCATTTACTTTCGGTATTCTTGTCCAGTTTACAGAACCCTCCCCTTTTCGGACAGTGCTGCCCTTTTCAGGAAGAGCCAGATGCTCTTGAGGGATTGATATCTCCCCGTTCCTCTTAGAATCTTGAAATTTCTTATTGAGAAGCTTTCTGTTGACGTGTGAGGACGTAATCCCGCCTACTCTGAAAAAAAGAGTTGATGATTGAGTAAGCCTATCCTCCTTCCTGCCAAAGCCATATGGTGCCCCTGCAGCCGCTGCCATATCGCCATCGCCAGTCGCGTCGATGGTCACCTTCGAAACAATAGCTCTTCGACCAGACTTGGTTTCAAGAAAAAGGCCTGTGAGGTTTTTCCCCCACATAATTGGTGCTACCGCCAGCGTGTGGAGTAGAACTTTCACGCCGGCCTCCTTGATCATTTTATCAGCAACATATTTGAAGGCCTCCGGGTCAAATGCATAACCACGTACGCCTCCTAGCTCAGCCATCCTGTTGAGAAACTCCCGGAATACCCCCTCCGTACCTATTGTGCTCATGAATGGGCCAACTAAGCCCACCGTAGCCATACCACCGAGACAGCCATATCGTTCTAACAATAGTACCTTAGCTCCCTCACGTGATGCGGCTATCGCGGCGCCCAATCCCGCGGGTCCGCCGCCAGCCACAACAACTTCAGTTCTGTCTAGGATCTTGATCCTTTTTGCAGGTTCGAGAACATGCTTGGGACCGATCTTATCTTCAGATGTCATCTATATTTTATGAGTCGTGCCAAGGCTTACTTAAACATATAGACGGCAGCATGGTGAATGCGCGATCTTAACACAAAAACTAAAAGCTATATTGAATGTATGCCTCATGCCAAACATCCAGTAGATTGGTTCTAACTACCTGGAGGGCTCAGCTTCTCGATACTCAATGACAGAATGGGCGATCATTAGAGCGATGGTTAATGCTGCAAGTAAGGCAATCAGCCTGAAATCAAACATCACAACATTGGTTGCAGTACCGCCGCTGCCACCCATCACAGCCAGTCCTAAATTCTCGATGTTTCCCAAGCCAAGGGAAAAGAGCACAATCATGAGCCAGAAGAACTTGTAAGTAATGGATAAAACTAGCCCACCCCGCGAAACCTTCTCAACTGACCCCCGTAGGAGGATGAAGGCTGACATTGTCACCCCTATCACAGCTACCTTATTCAGAAGATCAGCTAGGTTAATTCCACTCATTGTTGAGAAAGCCCTGAAGAATTCGTTAGGAATATTCATCTCGAGCGCAAGCGGTAAGGCTGTGAGAAATACTAGGGCAAGAACGGCAACGGCTATCGACTTTCTTCTGACCCTCACATTCAACCGCTTCCAATCCTCATGAACTGCGCAAGCCCCATCAAGTTCCCCAGCTCTCTTACGGCCATCCTTACTTGAAAGTAGCCCTTGGCCTCCTCTATCTTCCCGTCTGGAACCATATCTGCTGGTATCCTCATGACCAGGGAGAACGGTTGATTGCTCCCCGCCTTTACGAGCACCGTTGTAGAGTTCGTGGCAATGACGTTTTCATTTGTGTCGAGTATCGTTATCTCGAGGAACAAGGTCACATCAAGAAAGCCGTTATTCCTCGGGTTTCCATTGAACGCTAACGTCCAATCGCCGGTTATTTCATCCTGGCTCAGTTTTGGGGCTATTGAGGAGTTAGTGAGTCCTCCCAGAAAGGATATCAGATTGTAGATGCCGACGACGAAGACGACTATCGTGGCAACCGCTAGAACTCTGTAGCCCAACTTGAGTGCGTTCTTTTTCTCCAAATATATCAACTCTGCAACGCTAGCCCATGCTTGCGGTTCGGATCAAGTGTATTCTACTGGACTTACCGGACTTATTAAACGGGATCCTTGTCGCTCCTCTTATGATCAGTTGTCAGTAGATCCCTGAAGTTCTCCACGACTTTCTTGTACGCATTTACGTGTTCCTCTATTATCTCCGGATGATAGCGCTTGAACCATGGAATGCTGAAGAGCTTCTCGAAAATCCCTTCCGAGACAGGAAGGCTTCCCGGCGGCTGCCTTATATCCACGCCAGGCGGCAGATTGGCTATTCTCGTTGGCCTTCCCTGATTGTAGACATCAACGGTATTGAAGATTGGGTGAAGGTGTAATGGCGCGTCGTCTCCATGATGGCAGGGGGATCCCTCGGCCCTGACAGCCTCGCAGAAGCGGCCTATCGAAAGCCCTTCGAGATCCTCCGCCCTATAATGACCCGATGCGCCGCACCACCCTCCCTTTGTCGTTCCGGAACCCTTCGGCGGACGATGAGGCCTTATACCTGGAATGCCTTCCAGCAGATCCCAAAAGTAGCTCATCGCCCTGTCTATCTCCTCCATCTGTTTCCTATAGTTCCTGAGCTGAATGATACCCACAGCGGATGTGAGCTGATGGATCCTATACTTGTACCCGCCCCACGGCAGTCCAGATCCGGCTTTCAGCTCATCGAGCTGGACGACTGATGGATGCCTTTCATAATGACCGAAGAGAACGGCGCGCTCATATACTCGTCTATCATTCGTTATCAACATCCCCCCCTCACCGGTAGCCAGTGATTTACCGGACATTATTGAGAAGCATGCCACGTCACCCATCGTACCAACTAATCTGCCCTTATACAGAGCGCCATGGGCGTGGGAAACATCCTCGATGACCTTCAAGTTGTGTCTACGAGCTACATCTATGATCGGATCCATGTCAGCGGGCATGCCGAGGAGGTGAACCACAACTACCGCCTTGGACCTTTCCGTAATCCTGCGTTCGATGTCGCCCGGATCTATGCACAGGCTATCCGGGTCTATGTCAGCAAATACGACCGTGCCACCCAATGAATATACTGGCAGGCATGAGGCCCAGTAAGTTATGCTGGGGCATATAATCTCGTCCCCGTGCCCTATCCCCAGGCCAAACATCGCGGAGTGTATCGCCGATGTGCCGTTGTTGTGTGCAAGGGCGTATTTCACGCCGTGCCATCTCGCGAACTCCTCCTCGAATTTTAGGGTGACGTCGATGTCGGACATCTTGCCGGCCCTAAGCACCTCAAGAACCGCGTCCTCGATCTCCTTGGTCACTATTGGCCATACGAAGGTATCTTCCTGATTCTTTTGGACGGCCTTCTTACCACCCAGAAGAGCTAGATTCGACATGCGCAATATCTTCCCCTCAATAGGATAACTCTATTGGTGCTTTTGAACTCAAATTAACCTAAGGGTTCTATTTCATCATCACAAAATACCATTTAAATCCTTGATCCTACCCTGAAATATATCCTCCTCGAGAAAGCCAAACAGCTTATTAAAATGATAATAATAACTGCATACGAGTTGCTAAGGTGCATCTGTAGCATCTATGCCGGAAGAAACTTGAAAAGGATCGGTGACCTGCTTTACAGTGTCAATTTATTGGCGTGAGCATCTGGCATTTTGTCGTGTTAGAGCCTTCTATTCGCCCCAATGACGGCACATCTCATCGATATTGAACCTGCAAATATACTCCCGTTGAGGAATTGTGGTGTTTCATTCTCGCTCGCGCCAATGACATAGAGCAATGGAAGATAATGGTCGTACGTTGGATGGGCTGACGATGCAGATCTTTGTTTTGTGTAATCAATGAGAGCGGCATCGTCTCTTGATTCGAGCTTCCTTTTCACGAATCTATCGAAATCAAGGGCCCAAGTGTACGGTTTCGCGAGGAAATTAATCTTCATCGGGCTATTTTTTTCCAATTCCTCGTGTATTCATTATCCTCTATGGCGTTTACCGGTGAGCCGTGCCCGATGAACAAAACCGGCAACCTATCTTCTGAGGGTATCAATTGTTTCAGCGTCATAGTGCCCCCATTTTATACAATCGTGAGAGCGAGTATATATATTTAATATCGTGGTGGTTGATTACCTCTTGAGTTTGCTTGGTATGGGAGAGCCCGCATCTCCGTAGGCCATCTCCTCGAGCTTCGTGGCCCTCAAACCCCAAATGCCAGGAGAGAGGCACTCCTCTTTTCCTTCGATCGCCCTTATGAAATTCACATCTATGTTGGGACTCACCTCAGGTAATTTTCCTGCTTCCAACCTCGTGATGTCGCCATCAGGGCCCTGTATGTATAGACCTTCATTCATTATGAAAAGAGCCCCTTTGGAACACCAGACTCTGACTTCCTCTTGAACGGCCGTAGTGAGACCCGGAGCACCTCCCGATATCGCTATGTTCGCTATCGCCCCATTTGAGAGCTCCACGGTCAGACAGCTGTATATGTCCACCTCCTCACCGCACCTATCCATCAGGGCTTTAACCCGGACGGGCTCGGAGTCTGTCATCCATAAGATGCAATCTATCAGATGAGTTCCAGATGCCTTGATCTGACCCCCTCCGGAAAATTTTGGATCCAAGTACCATCTACCCGCCGCAAAGAGGTTTTGCGCGAGCCATGCAGCTATGAAATGAACATCGCCAAGCTTCTTGCTCAATAAGATATGACGTGCATGTAAGTACTCAGGCTGGCAATGTCTCTGATACCCTACAGCCAATATTCGCTTCATCTCCTCCGCCTTTGAGACCATGTTTCCCGCCTCCTTCGAACCTAATGCCATGGGCTTCTCGACCAGGACATGGATGCCCTGAGACAGAGCCTTAATGACGTTATCATAGTGCAACGCATGTGGAGTGCATATGACTATGGCATCCGCCTTAACTCTCTCCAACATTGATCCGTAGTCGCTGAATACCGCATCCTGTCCGAGAGGTTCTGGTGCTAGATTGCGGAAACGATTGACATGCCTTCTGAGGTCATCAGCCCTCTCACGCAACGTATCGCACAAACCTACTACTTCAGCTTCGCCCTCGGGCAATGCGGAGAGCCTAGATATGTGGGTCCTACTCACACTTCCACAGCCCAAAATGGATATCTTGACTATATGGCCCATGATCTACTCATCATCCCAACCGCGGACATCTTAAAAGAGTTTGCAAACTTGACCTTTGGCCGATGAGAACCCGATTAAAGTATAATCCAAAGATTGTGGATTACGAGCAACTGGCTCTTAGAGATGATGTAACGAACCATTGAAAAAATCGGTTATTCTGACTCACGACTCCAAGGAATAACCCAGAAGATTTGATGGAACCTTGGGATTAAGTTAAGTTCAAATATATGCTAAGAACCTCATTTGTTATAGAGGTTTGAATGGTGTTCGATGGGGCTAGAAGGTTTTTTCCCAAGCTGAAGGTCGGGCCAGGGCTATATGCCTACAGGGGTAGAGGAAAATACAAAGGGCTATCTCTTCAGCTTAGGGTCGAACCAGATGGCGAGGGAGTGCTTGCAATCAATGCCAACACCGTTCTTTTCATGAACGAAACCGCTACGGCGCATGCCTACTTCTTCATCAAGGGCCTTACAGTGGAGGATGCCGTCAAAGCGATCAGAAGTATGTATAAGGTGTCGAAGGAGGACGCCAGAAAGGATCACGAGCAGTTCCTATACAGGGTCAATACCCTAGCCAAGACTGAGAACGTGTGCCCTATATCGTATCTAGGAGTTGAGCGCATAGATCCTTTCAGCAGATTTCACACAGCGCCAATAAGGATGGACCTCGCATTGACTTTCAGGTGTCAGAATGACTGCTTACACTGTTATGCCGGTGGGCCTCGAGAAACACCGGAACTTTCGACATCCGATTGGATCAAGGTGATGCAAAAAGTCAAGGATGCCGCGATATTCATAGTGACCTTCACCGGAGGTGAGCCAACGCTCAGGGATGACCTCCCAGAACTGATCAGATATGCGCAGAAAAATGGTCTCGTGACCGGTCTTGTGACCAACGGCAGGAAGTTGTCCGATAAGGGGTATGTTCAGAGCCTCTCCGATGCGGGCCTGGACTTTGCGCAGATCACTCTCGAATCGCATCTCCCTGAGGTACACGATAAGATGACCTGCACGCCCGGAAGCTGGGCCCAGACAGTTCAGGGCATCAAGAACGCCCTCTCCTCTCAGATTTACGTGTCCACCAACACGACCCTAACCAGCCTCAATGTCGACCAAGCCCTGCAAACCCTGGAGTTCGTAAGGGAGCTCGGTGTTAAGAGCTTCTCGTGCAATAGCCTGATCTACAGCGGTAGGGCTGTTTCCTCAGGCGGATCACTCGCTTTGCCCATGGAGAAGGTGAAGTTAGCCCTTTCGACCTTAAAGGACCGGTCTGAGGAGCGGGGAATAAATTTCACGTGGTTCACCCCTACAAGATACTGTGAGTTAAATCCAGTCAACATGGGCCTTGGCATCAAATCGTGTAGCGCGGCCCTCCTCAACATGTGCATTGGTCCCAATGGTGACGTCTACCCATGCCAGAGCTACTTCAAACCGGTGGGGAACATCCTGCGCGATAGTTGGAAGGACATCTGGAACAATCCCCTGTGCGTGGAGCTGAGGGGGAGGAAATACACGCCGGAGGAATGTAAGGACTGCTCGGATCTGCAGATATGCGGAGCTGGGTGCCCCTTGGAACTGACCGATAGCTCGTATGCATGTCAGGAGAGTGCAGTAAGATGAAGGCTCAAACTGTTATCCTAGCCCTCTCAGGCGTTGCACTCATCTTCCTGGGAGTTATATTTCTAATCGCATCGGTCTACGAGACCACCAGGATAATAACTGGAGCATTCCTTTCCATCGCCGGATTTCTCCTTTTATTTTTCGCCAGCAGGACGACCGGCACCAGTGAACCAACCAAGAAATACGTAGTCGAGCTTCCGTCTCAAATGGAAGTCCAGTCCATAAAATGTCCGAATTGCGGTGCTCAAATCAAAGCCGAGAACGTAACCGTTGAAGCCGGCATAACCCGCGTGAAGTGCATCTACTGTGGGAGTGTCTCACAGATATCAGAGGAACCTAAATGGTGAGCAGACGCGCCCTGATAGCCATCTCAGGGCTGTTGGTTTTTCTTCCAATTATATTCGCATCTTTTATGGGTGCGTACGCACAGACCATAACCTACCAAGTTGACAAGGAGTACGCAAAGATCTGGATCAACCAAGACGGGACGATGGATCTACAGTATAATATCAGGATAACGTGTCTCTCAGGCAGTATAGGTGGATTCTACGTCGGCATGCCCAACGGGGACTTCAAGATTGGTAGTGCGGAGGACATAGGCGGGACCATACTAACAGTAAATGATGCAAGCAGTGGTGACAACTACAGGGTTGATGTGACCCTCGCGAGACGAATTAGTAGTGGTGAATCAGCCGAGTTTACGCTCATGACAAATGTTGCGAGGATGATCTTCAAGGATAATCAGAACCCTGGCAACTATGGCTTGAAGTTCACGGCGAGTTGGGTCGACGACGCGCAAGTCCTTGACCTCAGGGTCCTGATAGTATTACCACCTGGGGCTGAGCCGGATAAGGTGAAGAATACACCTGACTACGACCATATGCTGGTTCATGATACAAGTGAAGATGGTCGTATGACAATGTATTGGGAGAGACACTCCCTTGTGGAAGGAGAGAAGTTCACTGTGGGGGTCTCTTTCCCCTCATCCCTGATGCCGAGCTACACGCCGGAGGGTGGGTTGAGTTTGACAACGATATTGATAATCTCTGGGCTGGGGGGTTTTGCATTCATCGTTGGCCTAATAGTCGTGAGAAGTGTTCGGCGTGGGACATATGTGCAACCTAATATGAAGATCGAGTCCCTAGGTGTCAAGGCCGGGTTGTCCGCCGTTGAGGCGGCTCAGCTCATAGGCCTGCCACCGCAGAAGGTTCTGATAGCGACCCTCTATGGCCTACTTATCAAGAAAGCGGTATCGGTGGAGGGCATCGAACCTCACATTAGTCTCAAGGCCTCGGCGAATCCTCCGGAACTCAGGTACTATGAGGTGGAGTTCATCCGCGCGATAAGACCTGACGGAAGCTTGGACGAAGGGAACCTTGCCAACATGTTGATGAACCTGAGGGATACGGTGGACAACAAACTCAAAGGTTACTACAGGGAAGATACGGTCAATTACTACAAGAACATAGTAGACAAGGCCTGGAAGCAGGTTGAGGAGTCTCAAACCCCCGAGATGGCTTCCAGCCTCTTCAACGAGAGCCTCCTATGGCTCATACTCGATGGTAAATGCACTGACAGGACTCGGGACAAGTTCGACCAGACAGTCTTCATCCCCAACATCGAATGGTGGTGGTGGTGGAACTTCACAACAAGATATCTGCCCCACCCCCAATCGCCCACCGACATGGCCGCTGGCAGGCCAAGTATGCCCGGTGCTGATTTCGCCAACTCCATCGCAACAGCACTGGAGACCGGATCCTCGAAAATAGTCTCAAATATTGAAGAATTGGCAAAACGCATACTGCCCCCACCACCACAGGATGCGAAATCCCGAGAGCCAGTGCATCACGGATCCAACTGCGTGTGTGCATGCCACGCCTGTGCGTGCGCATGTGCATGTGTAAGTTGTGCATGCGCCTGCGCATCTGGAGGGGCACATTGAACCAAATTAAACAAATTAATTAAATGCGACTCTCAATACTTTTTAAAAGATAAAATGGCTTTTGAGGATGGAATGATATAAGCATGAGCGATTGGAAATCCATGCTGAAAGGTGACCCAACTGGATGGCTGTTGGAGAAGGATAATCCATCCGTGCGATATTTCACTTTAACTGACATCTTCGATAGACCTGTAAAAGATCACGCAGTAAGAGAGGCAAAACAGGATATCATGAAAACAGGTGTTGCGCCCAAAATTTTAGCTATGCAGCGAAATGGAGGTTATTGGGGAACTCCCGAAAGTTTCTATATGGCCAAGTATGAAGGGACAGTTTGGCAGCTCATAGTCCTGGCAGAACTGGGTGCGGATGGAAAGGATGAAAGGATCATGAAAGCCTGTAACTTCATTCTTAAAAATTCTCAAGACCACGAAAGCGGTGGTTTTTCCGTGGTCGAATCCGAAGAGGGAGGGGGTTCGCATGACGGAGTGTTACCATGTCTAACAGGCAACATGGTTTGGAGCTTAATCAGATTCGGTCATTTGGCAGATCCCAGGGTTCAACGTGGAATAAATTGGATCGTCAAGTATCAAAGGTTCGATGATGGGATCGAAGAAGAACTCAAGGGTTGGCCTTATGATAGGCAAGGTCACCCGCATTGTTGGGGATTTACGGGCACACAGTATATACACACATGCCACATGGGTGTGGTTAAGGCACTGAAGGCGTTGGCGGAAATCCCCATCAATAAAAGATCTAAAGGTGTGAAAAATACAATTGAAAAGGGCGCAGAATATATACTTGAGCACCGTATTTTTAAAAGGAGCCACGATCTGAATCGCATATCCATCCCAAACTGGTTAAAATTTGGCTTCCCCCTTATGTGGCAGACGGATGTATTGGAAATTTTGAGAATATTAACAAATCTTGGCTACAAAGATGAACGGATGCAAGAAGCCATGGATTCAGTTATTTCAAAGCAGGACGATCAAGGCAGATGGAGACTGGAAAGCCTTCCATCCCCTCAAGGAACTTTTTATAGAACATTCAGTACTCATATCGAACGAAAAGGTGATTTAAGTAAATGGATTACATTGAATGCCCTAAGGGTATGGAAAGGGTTCTACAGCTAAGAGAGGCATAGATAAGATTAGTTTGTATTTTTAATTAAATGGGCATGGTCACAAGGATTTTTATTATATACTGTTTTTCATATCCTTATACTATGAGACATCAATATGCAACTTTCTGGTCTCACGGACCAATCGCTCTAGTTCCTCGATATAGTCGCAAATGCGATCGAAAGTAGGAGTATTGCTCCGCCTATAATTGTGCTAACAGTTAACGATTCGTGTAACAATAAAATTCCTCCAACGACGCTTATGACGGGGATTAGATAGAGCTGAATGGACAATCTCGACATGGCTCCTCGACTCACAAGCGTGTAGAACATCAGGTAGCCAACAACCGTACTGAGGAGAGACAGATAGAGAATCGAGAACCATCCGGTAATTGAAAGAGTAGCTACCTCTGTTACAAAATTTGGCGAGAAAAGGGGCAAGAGCATAATCGTTCCAGTCAGTCCAGCCAAGATGGTGACAGTAGCTGAACCGTACTTGTGAACTAAAGGTTTAGAGAGAACTGAAAATGTCGCGAAAGATAGCGCCGCGAGCACAACTTCCAAGGGACCGACAATCGATTCTCCTGAGCCAAAGCGTAGGTCGGGAAAAGAGAGCACCAGTGCCCCGATAATCCCTAGGGTTAGAGCAAGAATTAATCTTCTTCCTATTTTTTCCTTAAGGAAGTACGCGGAGAAGATCGCGATGAAAATGGGACCCAGAGATGTTAGGAATCCAGCCAGACCAGATGAAACGGTTTTTTCTGCGAAATTCAGTGATAAGTGGTAAAAAGGAACATTTAGCAGAGATATCACTAGAAGTCTTGGAAGATCCTTCCGTTCAAGTTTTGTCTTCGGTTTCCCGATGAATGGAGCAATGACGAGAAAGCCGGCACTCGCGACAAACCATCTGAGTAGCGCCAGATTGATTGGAGAGAGTTCGAAATCGGCTCTCCGAATTGCTACAAATGCGATCCCCCAAATTGTGCTGAGAACCAAGAGAATGCCGTAGCCGCTGACTTTTTGCCATATACTCCTACGGTCCATTTCAAGTCTCGAGTTGTTCACTTTAACTTTAGCTGCCATGGTCCTATCTGCAAATCCTTTTTTTGTTATCCACTGAGTGAACGTTTATATGCCTATTTCACGGACTTCCCGACGCGGTCGGAGAGTCATTTCCGTTGCTATTTGCCCTACAATAACAGTTGAACCTTGGGCATTGTGCGTTGGTGATATTTTACGATACAGCCATGCGAATCTATCAGTTTCATAGCCGGTCCGTTTCGTCGACAGCAGCAGTTCGATCCTTAGTTACGATTTTCTAACAGAGTGTTAGAACATTTTCAGTAGATCTTCGATTCCGTTAATGCAGGATTCTTCAGCTTTCCGCGCTTCCAGAAGGACTGCGACCTTTTCATCATTGGCAAGTTGTTTATCTTTAGCTCTGTTTAGTAATTCACTAAGCGTCTTGTATTGGTTGCTCAGTCGTGTTGTTTCCTCAGAGATATCTCCCCAATTCTTCGAGGCGACTTCTGCGAAGTAAGCTGATGCCATCTCTCTACATTCGGACCAAACCATTCCGTTCCACCAGTTCCCATGGCTCGCGCCGAAGCCTTCTTTTATGGCTTTTAACCAGACGTCGTAAGCCTGAAGACCAACATAGTAGCGTTCTTGTCTCCAACTTTCAGGATTTCTTACAATGTCCAAAGCAGCACTTAAGCTACCTTGTACAACTGTTCTGTCGTCAGCCTTCTCCGTTTTATCGAATGTGAAAAAGTTAATGTGGATTTCATCCTTTAACTCTTCCCAAGTCCCAAACCTCAATGTTTTTGGCGGAAAGTCATGCTTGGGCCATGGTTGTTCGACCATAAAATGTGTTTCGTCGTATCCTGAAATCAGTTGATTCTCCATGTTCAAAAGGGAGCATGGCGTCCCAGCATCAATGCTCTTCCTTAGAATTCCTTCAACGTTTCTCCTCTCCTCAAGCGTGCTTTTAGCTGAGAAGAATCCAAGGTCCGTCATCTCGATGCCAAGGTTCTTCACTAGCTCGTAGAAGGTTTTGGGGTTCCAGCAGTATGGACCGCTTGGACAAAGCTGGTCATGAATGTTGATTAGGAATGCGTGCCCAGAGCCACCGAACAACCATGCATTGCTTATAGTTATGCCAAGATAATCGGCGACTCCCTTCAAGACCCCCATCAACGTGGTGTTGAAAGGATACATTTTCAGATTAGTAACCAGCTTCTCCGTCATAGATGTTTCACAATTACCGAAGTCTGCCTAAATTTATATCTTTTGTCTTCATTGAATGAATATAGAAAGTAGCCCGAAAAGTGGTACGCCAAGAAGGCGATGAAGATACGGTATGAGTGGAGCCTTGATGAGAGAACTCAGTGTCAGAAACACCGCAGCATATTTTCTATGTAAATATCTAATCATTCTAGTTACATGACAAATACTATATGGATGAGCTTATGGTCAGATATCATGAATACAGGAATTGTGATCGATGCGAATACAATTTTCGGATCCATGTGGCCTTTGGAAAGAAGGGACATCTCCATTGAAAAACTCAAGAGAGATATGGGAAGGTTTGAAGTCAATAAGGCCATCACCTTGTCAGCAAGGGGTATATTCTATGACCATGTACTTGGAAATGATGAGACATCAAAAGTGTGCTCAGAGGATCCAAGATTCATCCCGGCATTGACGATCGATCCACGAGTATTTACTGACGATGACAAGGAGATCGAGAAACGGGCCCTGGAAGGCTTTAGGATCCTGAGGCTCTTTCCCGAATTCCAGGGCTTCACGATCCAGAGTGGTCATGTTAGGAGGATGATGGCGAAGGCCATGGAGAGGAGCTTACTGTTGATGATGCCTGCACAGGTGGGGATTAAGAACGTACTGGAGCTCCTGAAGGAGCTAAAAGAGCTTAGGATTATCCTCGGAGGCATAGGCTATTCTGAGGTGGCAGAGATCATGGTGGCTATGGGAGAATCGGATAACTTATTCATTGAGACGCGCCTTATCGATTCGGTTGACGGTGTTGGTATGCTTGTTGAAAAGTTCGGAGCTGACAGGCTGATCTTCGGATCTGGAGCCCCATTGGGGTATGTTGGCAGTTCGCTGAACCTCATCAGGTATGCCCGTATAAGCGAAGCTGAGAAGAGGATCATCTTCTCTGGTAACATCGAGAGACTCATAGGAGGTGCGTAACTTGGATATCATAGATGTTCACGCGCATTACGGGAGCCTGCCGTGGACCCCATGTAGGCGCTCGAATATTAAGGGCATATCAGAGATGCTAGATGAATTAAATGTAAAGAAGTGCATCGTGTCGTCCATTGACGCGATTGTCTATGACATCAATAGCGGAAATGAGGGGGTCAAGGAGGCTATTAAAAGGGATGGGCGGATGAGAGGTTATGTTACGATTAATGCCAATTACGTGGAGGAATCGAAGGCCCTCGTTGAGGAATACATAGTGAAGCATGGGTTTATTGGGGTGAAGGTCCATCCGGATTATTCGCACCAACCCATAGATTCACCGAACACTCTGAAAATACTTGCAACTGCGGATGCGCTAAGGGTACCGATACTTGTGCACACCTACGGTAAAGGAGGGGTGGCGGATCCCGCACACGTGTTGAGTGTCGTGAAGCATTATCCCGATCTCACAATAATACTCGGCCATATGGGTGGCGACAACTGGAGAGGGGGGATAGATACTGCAGCGAAGGGCGATAACATCTACGTGGATCCTTGCAGCTGTACGCAACCCCATGCGGACAAGATCAAAGAAGCCGTGAATGCACTTGGAGCTGAGCGGATCCTCTTTGGGACGGATATGCCATTGCTTCATCCATCTTGGGCTTTAGGCATGGTTGAAAGCGCAGACATCGCCACCGGAGAGCGTGAGATGATCCTACATCATAACGCCAAAAGGATATGGGGATCAATCTAGTTGCATGGAATTTATGAGTATGAAGTCGTCCTCCTGCCCAACTCACTAAATATGGGTGAAGAGAACTCTCTTTAACTGAAACCCACGGACGGGCTTATAAGGGGTTATGGACCTGCAACATCGGGTGACACAGCATTCACATGTCACATAGGGAGCGTTTCCTTCAGGCGCTGGAGAGAAAAGAGCCCGATATGGTTCCGGTGACCGATCTAGCCCTTGACCCCCCTGTCGTGGAGTCGATTATAGGGAAAAAGCTCGAAGGATTCAGCCTCATCGCAACCTCCGGGATGGGCACTTGGGAATCGGTGGTGAGGGTCCGTCAAGCAATGGCGGAGGCATGTCTGAAGCTTGGGTTCGACGCCGTTCCGGCCATCAGCGACTATTCCCTCAGCAGCAGGCAGAAACGAATAGGACCGATCTCTACAAATCGTACAATCGATGAATGGGGAAGGATCTTGGAATCGAGGTCGGATACAAAAACGACCTGGTGGGTTGAAGGTTCGCTGAAGACGCCGGATGATGTGGAGCGATACATCCCGCCGGATCCTGAGGAAGGGGAGAGGTCAGAGATGATCGAAAGGGTTGTGAAGCCACTCAGGGCAGAGGACGCGGTAATACTGGGGCAGGGACATAGTGGGTGGCACATGGCCTTTCAGGTGAGAGGACTGGAGCAGCTGATCATCGATATGTACAGAGAGCCGGCGCGCACCCGGACATTCATGGGGAAAATCACCAAGACCTGCCTTGGCATAATCGAGCTGATGATCGATGGGGGCATAGAGGTTCTGTTCCTCACGGATGACTATGCGGATTCGAGGACCCCGCTGATCAACGTGCAGCTATTCAAGCAGTTCGAACTACCAAACTTGCGTAGAGCTGTCGACCTGGCCAGAAATAGGGGGATTCCCGTTTTGAAACACTCTGACGGAAATCTTTACCCCCTCGTTGACGACATCCTCGACACAGGCATAGCCGGTCTACATCCGATAGAACCTGGCGCCATGGACCTTCATGAGGTGAAGAAACGATATGGAGACAGAATATGTGTTCTTGGAAATGTCGACTGCCGTCATGTCTTGCCATACGGTTCACCGGAAGAGGTGAGGAGAGACGTTAGGCGGTGCATCGACGCAGCAGCTGCTGGCGGCGGTTACATCCTTACATCGAGTAACTCGATCCATTCTTATTGCAAGCCAGAAAATGTGCGCATCATGGTCGAGGAAGCTAGAGGATATGGTCGATACCCGCTTTCTAAGAAACCGTGTACAAGCTGAAGTCTCTTTATACTTCTGACTGAGATCTCTTGGTGATGGGAACACATGACGTTCGAGGATGTGATGCGTGAGAGGTTCGGAGACATCGACAAATTCCTGCAGGCACCTGATTGGTGGCCTAGCAGCATCGATACAGCGGAGAAATTCCTCAAGAATCTGGATGGCATTGAGGTGAAGGAGATAGGGCGTTCTGCAGGTGGAAGGCCAATAGTCGCGGCCATCTGGGGCGAAAAGGAACCGATCGAGACGACCTCCATCTCGCTTCACTCATCGCTCGCGAGCGGCGTCGGGAATCCAGACCCGACCAATATTTTCCCAGAGTCGTTCTATGGAAAGCGACGGCGGAAGCAAGTCATGATCTTTCAGGGTGATATCCACGGAGCTGAAATAGAAGGTACGGTTGCAGCTCTGAACTTCCTAAATGTTCTAGTCCAGGGGAAGGACCTGCGCGGCAAGAGATGGGAGAAGTTGAAGAATGAGGCATCCAATATGCGGATAATAGTAATTCCTTTCGCAAATCCCGATGGCCGTGCAAGAATACCGACGATGCACCTGTCCGGAGCTACAGACGAATTGGGGCAGGCGGTGACTATGGGGTTGTGGAAGGATGGCACCATAATAAAGTATCCAGATCATAAGAACGTCTATCCGATGCCGATCGATAAGGTGTTGATGTTGGGAGGTTACTTCAACGATAATGGTTTCAATCTTCAATATGATTTCTGTCTGCCACACAGGCAACCGGAGACGGAGGCCCTCTGCCAGTTCTACCTAGATGAAAGGCCAGATGTCGTAATCGTGGGGCATTCGGATGCTGGTTCCCTCGTCGATGCCCCAGACCCTTTCCTCCAGGTGCCATTCCGTTACATGCAATCGCGCATCGGTGGCGTTATTCGAGAAAGGATTCTAAGGGAAGGTTATCCGATCACGCGCTCGAGCTGGATAGATCTACCCAGCCTTGGATCGCCGCACTTCAACCAGGCGACGAGCATCTACCACTGCAGTGGCGCCCTCCCCTTACTGGTCGAATTTCCAAACGGCCATCCCAACAACCCAGTCAACCTGGAGCAGATACTCGACATCGGATTACTCATATTCGAGGAACTGTGTTTCTTTGGGAACAGGGATGGATTCCGGCCATTGAATATATGGAAATAGGATCTAACTGACACGTGATTTTACTCGAATTGATTTTTCTCATAACATAGCCGAGAAGGAATGCTATCTGACGTATTTCGATATGGAAAAACCACTGGACTGAACAAGTCTGTTAGAAGAAAAGCTTAAATAGTCAATGTTATGTATATGTCACATGGTGTTAGAAATGTCTCATAATATGTTAGAAATTAATAATGTGGACTCGATTAGCCACGGAAGTGCTTCGCAATGAGGCGCTGGCAGTACGCGTTGTGGGTATTGGGAGTGACACTGTGCCTGACAGGAGCCGCCCTGATGTTCGAGGGAGGAATTCTAGGAGAGAGCACGACGGGTATTGCAACTGTGATGGGGATTGTGGGGATAGGCCTGATAGCGCATGCGCGTAAAGCACGACAGCCGGGGAGGGCTCTTTAATGTGGCTGGTATTGATGCTGACATTACCTTTGTTGGCAATACTAACAACTCTTGTGACAAGACCAAGATTGGAACGAAGCAGCAAAGCAGCGCGTACACTCACTACGGCTATAGGCATAATCTTAGTTTCTTCATACGTCATATGGAGGCTACTGAATGGGGGTTTCTAGACAATGAAGGCAGTTCGAATAGGGCAGAGATGGGTCCTCTTGAGGGTGAGGTGTAAGAGATGAAGCCAAATATGCAAAGTTCCCTGAAAAAAATATTGATTGATGGATTCTTAATATTCGCAATACTTACCTCGTTACCATTTGCTTTAGGCCTTCAACAGGAAACGGTACGACGCAGAGACTTGATCATTGATCTTGGTGACGGATTGACAACCGATGCTCAGCTGACTTTACCCGTTGTTGGCGAGGGCCCTTTTCCCGGCATACTTCTCATACCTGGCGGCGGCGCTCCTGACATGGATGAGTACATGCCACCAGAGGCTACTGAAACCGGAGAACCGGCAAGGCCACATCTGCAGATAGCCGAGTACCTATCTGAAAGGGGGTTCGTGGTGCTCAGGTACAACAAGAGGGGTGTCGGCTTGAAGAGCATGCTGTCTAATCCAGATGTCTTTTTTAATACAACAATTCAGGACCTAAAGCGGGACGCAGAGAAGGCGCTTGAGGCTCTCATGCATCAGCCTGAAGTCGACGCAGACGACATAACCCTACTAGGTCATAGCGAGTCAACAATCATAGCACCCCTAATCGCCATCGAAAATCCCAGTGTGAAGAACATAGTGCTCATGGGCGCAGCCGCCCGTACCTTCTCCGAAATAAGGTATTTTAAAATGGTCGATCTGAGAATAAACTTGGCCGAAGATATTTTAGATACCGATCACGACGGATTGATCTCGATACAGGAAGTACTCGATGGCCTTGGGCCAAGTCCCAAGACGGGTATTTCGGCCAATGACCTTGTAGAAAACAGCACAGGCGAATGGCTCTGGCGCTCTCCTTGGGATGCGAACAGGGACGGTTACGTGAGCATAAGCGAAGAGTTCCAACCCCTCTTAATCCGATTATTCGAGTACATGATTACGGCGACGTACCCAGGATCCAAGTTAGTTCAATCGCACTTGGCATTGAATGCCACGTTGGATTTGATTGGCAAAGTTCCATCAAGCATTCTGATTCTTCAGGGAGAAAATGATATACTTGTCCCGCTTGAGGAAGCCCTTTTACTAGAGCAGAGGTTGACGGAGACCGCGCACCCAGATCACACCCTGATAACCTATCCAGGCCTTGGACACTACTTTTATCCTGAAGACTATTGGAGCATAACCCTAGGACCTATACAGGACTACGTCCTCTCAGATCTTGTCTCATGGCTTAAGAACCCAGCCAGAAAGGTGCACCACATCTCAACTCAGATCTCAAACTTGATTGCCGAACTCGACCTCAGAACCAACGAGTTGGAAAGCGCAAGGACGAAGATAAGCGACCTAGAAAGCCAGGTAAAAGGGTTTCAATCGACTTTGGGCACGTCCACAACCTTAACCAACGCAGCAATCGTAATCTCCATGATAGCGGTTGCTGTTGCTTTTGTAACGAGATCTAAGACGCGCGTTATAGAGGAAAAGGAGTGATGGTTGAATGAAGACCTTGATCCGTGCAGACAAGTTGTCAAAGCATTACGGCAAGGGTGGAGAGATAAAGGCCCTTGACGAGCTCAACCTCGAAGTTCACGAGGGCGAAACCTTCGGCCTGCTTGGTCCCAACGGCGCGGGCAAGACCACGACAGTCCGCCTTTTGAACTGTATCATAAAGCCAACGAGTGGCACGGCCACCGTCAATGGCCACGACATCCTAAAAGAGGAAAACGATGTGAAAAGGGCAACTGGCATGCTCGCCGAGTCCCTCGGCATATACGAGAAGCTGAGCGCCTATGAGTTCCTGGAATTCATGGGAGCACTCTACGACGTATCCGGTGACATCCTTCCGGAGAGGATAGACGCCCTGCTGAAGCTCTTCGGCCTCTACGACCGGCGCGATTCCCTCCTCGAGAGCTACAGCCGAGGGATGAAGCAGAAAGTCTTGATAGCGTCAGCCCTAATCCACGACCCGCCAATATTATTCCTCGACGAACCCACATCAAACTTAGACCCCACCACCGCCCACATGGTGAAGGACCTGATCAAAGAGCTGGCGGAAAAGGCGGACAAGACCATCTTCGTCTGCAGCCACATCCTACCGACGGTCGAGGAGCTGTGCGACAGGATAGGCGTGATCAACCGGGGTAGGCTGATTGCACTAGGCACAGTGGATGAGATAATCGCAACAACGGGAACGAATACGCTGGAGGAGGCTTTCATCGCCGTTACAGGGGGCATCGAGGAGAAGGAGCTCATGGCGTGGAGGGAGCACAGGAGTGCTAACGCGTAAGTGGCTCGTCATCGCTAGGAACGAGTACCGCATCACAACGAGCAGGATACGGGGTGTGAGGCCTTACTTCCCTTTCCTGGCGACTGGACTGCTTGCGGTCTACGTTGCGTTCATAGCGCCAGTGCTCGTCAGCAATTTCGTCGACGAATTCACAGCATTCATCATATCGGTAGCGGCCGTGCCGATGGTGCAGATCATGCTCTTCATGTTCACCTTCTACTTGATACTGTTCCCAATCAGCGATACGCTGAGGGAGATTAGGACAGACCAGATTGAGATCTTCCTCGCGGCACCAGTGAAGCCGGGCGACGTCCTGCTCGGCGAATTCCTTGGCAAGATGCCATTCTACGCGATCGTGATCGCCATCATCACTGGCACTTTCACGGCCCTCCTGAATCCTCTAGGATTGGACTCGATCCAGAAAGCCATCATCGTAATCGTCTTCATCATCACGTTTCTCTCCGCCTTCTGGATCGGCACCGTGATCGCCGCAATCTTACGGACGAAGCTCGGCAAGACGATGCACGGGAGGGACGTCGGGAAAGCCCTATCGGTGGTCATCGTCCTTCCCATGATAGCTGTGATGTACGCGACAATTGGCGGAGGACTGCTGAAGTCCCTAATGGACCACAAGGCCAACGAGACGGTCAGGGCCGTCCTCAGCCTTTTGCCCAGCTCGTGGGGGGCCGAGATATTCGTCGCCTTCGCATCTCACCCCGGGAACGTCGGTGCCGTTTATTTCGAAACCCTGACTAGGCTCGGGGGGATCGTCGCCTTCTTCGTTGTAGCACTGTGGCTCGGTTCGAAGGCGGCCAGCCGCGCCTACAGCCTAGAATCGTACGCGTTCGCTGCCTCGAGGGTTAAGATGGACGGCCTCTTCTATGGGGCGGTCAGGCGCCTGGGTGGCGGAGGGTCCTCGGGCACGTTGCTGGCCACGACCATGAAGGACTACGGCAGGAGGCTCGAGAACCTCTCGTGGATCGTCTATGCCGTTGGCATTGTAGCAATGATGGTGCTATTCCTCTCGGGGCCGTTCGAGGACCAACAGGACCCGCTATTCATGCTGAGCGAAATGGTGATTCCGTTCCTCACCGGGTTCACGGTCGGAACAGTTAGCCGGGGTAAGGAGACCCTCTTCATCTACAAGAAATCGCCGAACGGCATTGGAAGGTTCGTTAAGGCAAGGCTACTGCAAGCTTGCCTCGTTACGGTCCCCATAGCTGCGGCGATCGCGACCGTCTCGACGTTTCTGGCTCCGCAGGCCACGCCTTTCTCGCTGCTTGTGAACGTAGCGTTCGTGACTTTGAGGACGGTGGTCAGCGTGGCGTTTCTCCTTGGCCTGGCGATCTTGGTGCCGGTCTTCTCGGACGAATCGAGGGAGCGGACGATGAGTGTGGCGATATACTTCATGGCACTTATCTTCTTCACGATAGGGCTCGGAATCGGCTTCTCTCCCAAGAGGTTTTTCCCGAACGTGGACCCATACTCAGGCATACTGTATGCCTACCTGCTGCAAACCGCGATCATCTCATTGGCAGGGCTCGCACTCCTCTACCTTGGTAAAAGGAAGCTGGGTTCAATCGAATGACCATGAGCCAACTCGACATCATAGCCATGGTGAGGCCAAACACAGGAAGTGACTGCGCGCCCACGAGAGCATGTACTAGCACTACGCGCACCAATGTGGACGATGTGGATCCCTCTAGAGGGGCGTGGCAATGGAAATGATTAACATATATGCACCCTTCAAGATGCTTCAACGCGCTAGGAAGGAGAAAGTATGACGGATCTCGTGTGGCAAATTCCTGGTTTCGGGATAGCTGCCGTCATCGTCTTGGTCGGTGTTCTATTAGTATGGCGGTTACTCAGAGAGAAAAAGTCGGGCTATCCCCTGCAGGATGAGCGAACAAGAAGGATAAACGGCAAGGCAGCGACGTACGCTCTCAATATCGGCTTGTACTTCATGGTGGCACTGATGTTGTTCCGATTCCTGAGTCAGGAGCTTCCAGGTTTCCCTGCCCTCGACATGGATTACGCACTGATAGCGTCGTTGTTGGTACTAGCTATTTTAGATCTATTATTCCGTTGGTACTTCGGAAGAAAGGCTGACTCCCAATGACGTTCAAGACAAGAATGAAAGAACTGAGGGCAAGATACGACCTAACACAGGAGGACCTTGCAAGGAAGGTTGGCGTTAGAAGAGAGACCATACTTTATCTAGAGAAGGGCAAATATAACCCTTCACTGGAATTGGCACATACTGTGGCCAAGATTTTGAAGACAACAATAGATGAGCTGTTCATTTTTGAGGATGAGGATTAATGGATGTTTTTGACTGGGTTTAAATAAGCAGAGTAACGTAGGAATTGTAGTAGAGGAAATAGTTGAAAGAATCCTAGAAAATTACTGGGCTATTCAACTGCGCCTACAGCGACTTCCGCTCGCGTTTCGATCCTGTCGATTTTTCCGTCTCTGATCCAGAAAATTCTGTCACTGACGTCGATCATCTTAAGGTCGTGGGTTGAAGCGATAATTGTGACTCCCTTTTCTGTATTCAACGTTCTGAGGAGGCCGATGATATCGAGACCCGTGTGGAGGTCGAGGTTGCCCGTGGGTTCGTCGGCGAGGACGATGACAGGGTTATTCGCAAGGGCTCGGGCGATGGCGACTCGTTGTTGTTGTCCTCCAGAAAGTTCAGCAGGCTTGTGGTTCAGCCTGTCACCAAGGCCGACTCTCGTGAGAATCTCAATTCCTCTTCTGGTCCTTTCCTCCCTTCCAACTCCAGCGAAGATCATGGGCAGAGTCACATTCTCAAGTGCGGACAAAACAGGAATCAGGTTGAAGGACTGGAAGATGTACCCAATTTTCCTGCACCTCAGCCATGCCAGCTCGTAAGCATCAAGCTTCGCGATGTCGACCTCGTCGATGTATATCTTCCCCCTCGTTGGCCTGTCCAGACCGCCAACCATGTTGAAGAATGTGGTCTTGCCGCTGCCTGAGGGGCCCATGACGCTCAAATACTCTCCCCTCTTGATCTTGACGCTGACTCCGTCAAGCGCTTTTACGGTCGTCTGCCCCATGACGTAGAACTTCGCAAGGTCCTCGGTTTCTACAGTATACTCGTATTTCATCCCTTTCTACTCCCTTCTCCTGTCTAATGTAACCTTTGCTTCTCTTCCACATTGGCCGCGCACGTATATAATCCTAACTCATGGCTCAGCATTTTGGGGCCTTTGTGGTGAATGTTGGTCAAGTGTTGCGGTATGTCTGTCTACGTGCCTGCATTCGTTCGTGCATAAAGGCATGAGTAGATGCGATAAAAGTATGGTGTACGGCTAATACGAAGTCCCCGGTAGTTATAGTGCCTTGGGCTCCTGAATGCTCTTCCTCCTAGTCGATTCAATATAATGGGCGATCCCGTAAATTGTGTTATCGAGTGCGCTGTGCAAGCAGTCCTAAGGCTCAACACATTCTACCATGACCGTAGCTAGCTGCCCCTTGATGGCGAATAGTCTATATCGCCTCAAACCAATGCATTGAAACCATCTTATCAAAAAAAGAGATTAAAATTGGCATCGATTCACCTATATCAAGAAATATCGGCTTTATTAGGTTTAGAGAGTGATATCGGCGATGAACTTTGAGATTGAAGACATTTTTGATTCCTTCTCCGATAGGTCTTGTTGATCAAGTTCTGCTCTCTTTTGACGCAATTCTTTCCCTAGTAAGTCATTTCCCAAACATTCCCTATGATATCCGTCGAACTATATCTTTTTACTTGGACTAAAGGCGAGGACAGGTGGATCCTCGACATCGACGCTTAGTTCATCATAACTGTGGATTTCGGGGGAGAACATACTATATTCGGCTGACCACAAGATTGGTCATCGATTGTAGGTTATAGGATGATTTATAGGCCAAGTGGGATGTTTCAGTACCTGCGGAAGAGAGGCGGAATGATGGAAATCGTGAATTTAACTGCGGAGAACGTTTCGCAAGCCCTTTGTTGCACATCCTACGGGGGCTACCACGTGGGAGGCGTCGAGGAGAGGAGGAGATTCCTGCTGTGGAAGCTGAAAGATGGCAAGGTTCGGGGAAAGATCGCAGTTGAGGGCGGAGAGAGGCGGGGCTGGATCGACTACTATCCTAGGTCGGACGGCTGGATTCGGATTGGTTGCATAGAGGTCTACAAGGAATACAGAGGTCGAGGTGTCGGCCGCGCGCTTGTGAATGCCTGCTTGGAAGATTGCAGGAATAGCAAGGGAGCGATCGTTGCTGCCACAGTCTGGGATCATATGCCGAAGGCCTTCTTCAAGAAGTTCGGTTTCACGGACTTGGACGAAAAAGCGGACATATCCCTTATGGCCTTGAAATATAAAGGGGATGAGCCACCTGCTTATGAAAAGGAAAAGGATTATGCACCCAAGCTCAATCTAGATGCAGGAAAGCTTGTGATCGACATGTTCGATGATGGTGAATGCCCCACCAGCTATGTGACCAAGCAACTCGTTAAGGAGGCGGCTAAGGACTTCGCCGATAAGATCGTAATCAAAGAGCATGACACAAAGGATAGAGCTGTAATAGTGAGGTTCGGCGACGTAGAGGGCATGTTCCTCGATGGGGAGAAAGCGTTCTTCGGATATCCCGGCGATTTAGAGGGAATTAAAAAGATACTTCGTAAAAAGCTTGAGGACAAGAAATTATTGTAGCTTTAGGCGTGCGCTCATTGATTGTATAAATCCTGCATGATATTATTATTTAGAACGCCATTCATTATCAACTGACCAGGAAGTTTTGATAGTTTTGAACAAAGTGCCTTTTCCCCTTCTGTATGACTTTAAATCCCTCATTTTCCAACATTTCTTTCTGTGCTTCTGCTCCGCCAGGAAATTTCTCATTTAAGAATCCATCTGTCTTTAAAGTCCGCCAGTATGGGATATTGAGGCTTTTGCCTTGTTCAGAGGCTTCTTCAGCTGCATTGGCCGCAATCGTGATAAAAATACCTGTTGTGAGGGAACAACAAGCCTTGACCTTGTGTTTTTTAGCGATCTTCTCACAAATTTCGATGATGGTTATGAGATTCCCCTTTGACACTTTTTTCATTATTGCAACGACTTCACTGGGATTAACGAGAACCACCTCATCGCCTGTTTTAGCTCCCATTTTGTGAACGGCATTATAACATGGAAATCTCTTTCTTAGCTTTAGTATTTTCGGGTAGCCTTCCTTGTCTGTAAGTTTCTCCTGCCACGATTTCCTCCTATAACTCATTGCCATACCTCTATTGTGAGTTTACTATTGATTTGGATCCTAATTGAGGAGTATATCAATTTTCGCACATAAGTACTGCTCACGTGTTCAGGTGAGATCGCAAAACATTACGAAACTCTCCTTCAATATAAAGGACATCCCTCAGAGCCTCTAGTGGAAAATATCATAGATTAGCTCAGCTTTTTTCTTGCCTATTTTTTCAACTTGCTGAAGCTCTTCCTTCGAGGCTCTGGCGACATTCTCGATGTTCTTGAAGTGATCGAGCAGGGCCTTTGCCTGAGACTCCCCTATGAGGGGGATTGAATCGAGGACATAGAGTTTTCTATCTTTTGTGGGCAGCTCAAGTTTGGCTTGCTTCCTATACCATCTTGGTGGTGGAAGCTTGTCGTTTGCCCCACTCTCCTCCCTTTTTACGAGTATCCTGAGAAACGCGGTCAAGGCCATATCGTTCTCAGCGAAGACTATCGGCGTCTCGTATACGAACAGGGTCTCCATTAGGGCTCCCATCATGCTCGCCCATAGCCTTGACGAGCTCGAATCATCCCAACCGGACGCATGCTTCTCAAAGCTCCCGTGAATGACCACGATGCGTCTCATGATCTTGTAATCTAAGATCGATTCCGTCTTCATGAACCTAAGGAGCTGATCCCATAGCCTGCTGGATCTGACGGAATTGATGAAGTCCGTAACCGTTTTTCTTTCGACTGCAACAGCGCGTTCATTGCCAACTATTAGGATATCTGCAAGAGGTAGGGAAACGATCTCGGTTTGACTGCATATGCTTTTGGCGATGCCAAGTATTTTGCGCTCCCTGTGGTCTATCAGGAGTTTCATAACTCTGGCGAATGCCTTGTAGAGCGCGATTTATATTTTTATTATACATAGTATTTAAATACTATGTATGTAAATGTTTCTTAATGGGCACTTTAACGATAGTTCTGAAGGATGAAACCGAGAACATGCTCCGCAGGATTGTCAAGCAGCTCTATGGCTCAAGCAGGGGGGGCCTATCGGAGGTCATCGACAAAGCGGTTCGTAGCTATATAGCTAGGCTGGAGGCTTCGAGCATATCGAAATCGGTTATCTTCCGTGCCTACAAGGGCGAAACGCTTGTTTCTGAGGCGAAGAACCTCGACGACCTTGCGGCAGCGCTCAAGGACAAGGGTGTGGATCCCCGGGGTCTGCGCATAGCGTCTTCGCAAGGAGTGCGGCCAGTGGTCAGAGCTGGTGTCAGGGCCAGAAGGCAATGAGCGTATATTTCCTGGATTCAACGCCCATTGTGAGGCTTGCATTGGAAAATCCCCTGATGGGTGTGCGCTATCCACGTGAAGGGGAGATCCTCGCCGTCATGGACACGGGGTACGAAGGCTTCGCCCTCGTCCCTGAAAGCGTGTTCAAGGAGCTTTTCCTGCATCAACTCGCCCCTCAGAAACGTCAACTCATCCTGGCCGACGGTTCTACCAGGAATTCCACTGGAACGTATGCGAAGTTGATTTGTGAAGGCTTGGGTCTGCGCCTCGACGGGTTTATAGAAACTTTTGAAGCCGTTGAGGAGATGACAATCGGAACGGAATTTCTGCGGAACGTCAGGTTGGAACTCGATTACTGTACGGGTAGGATCGAAATGTTGAGATGCCCGTAATTAATGATGGATGCTATCTGTCATTATTCTTTTTTCAAACTCATATGGAAGATCGAAAGCGATGTCAAATGCACCCAACATGAGGAGACTTATTACTTGGGAAAGTGTGTAAGGGAGCATGACTGGCAGTGCGAGGGCGAAGTTCGGATTCTTCCTCCCCATGGGCTCCTATCGCGATAGCGTAAAGGCAGCCACCATAGCTGAGAGCCTGCAGCTCGATTCCATCTGGGTCTACGATGACCTCCACGGTTTCCCTTACGAGGAAGTCCTCGAGCCCCTGACCATTTGGGCGGCGGTAGCTCAGGCGACCAAAAGGATATCGCTTGGATCGGGCGTCATAGCCATTCAGCGCCACCATCCTGTTACACTTTCGAAAGCTCTAGCTACCGTAGACCACATCAGCGGTGGAAGGATCATCTGCGGTATTGGCGCAGGAGGTTCGGATGCATCCTACGGATTCCCGGCCGTGCCCATGCCGGCGCTTCGCATGAAAGAGGCGATAGAGGTGATGAAGTCCTTATGGACGGAGGAGAGGACGAATTACACCGGCACATACTACGAGATCTCGGATGCCCGGTTGGTGCCGAAGCCACTCCAGAAGCCGCATCCGCCGATCTGGCTCGGTGCCAACAACCCCAGGACCATGAGGCTGGTTGGGGAGATCGCGGACGGGTGGTTGCCGATGACCACGACTCCCAAGCTCTTCAATGAGGATCTTGAATATGTGCGAGAGCACGCTGAAATGGCGGGCAGGAGAGCGGACGACATACACAACGGGCTTCTGCTCTATACCCTAGTAGGGAAGGACAGCTCAACGGTGAAGAGGGACTTCGAGCCTTTGGCAAGGCCAACTATGCTCTGGCTCAATGGCCGTTCCCTGAGGAGGCTCGGATATGCCATGCCCAAGTCTGTCAGCGACGCGCCGTCTGAAGTCCTCATGCAGATGGCAGCTTATGGAACCCCTCAGGATGTAGTGCATAGCATAGGGGCCTTTATTGATGCGGGAGTGGAGCATTTCGTATTAGGGGTAATGCCCCCAGGGCGAACTGAGGAGCAGATGCGCATATTTGCAGAGGAAGTCCTTCCACTGCTGTAGACTATTGAGTTGAAAGCTGCAGTGTTGAGATATGTGTGGATATCACTTCGATTCCCCGCTGTCCCCGTGTCCTCGAAGATCAATAGAGAAAAGTTGAGATTAGCAGGGTCTCCTCTAACCGAAGGCATGAATGCGTTGGACGCCACGAGGAAGATGACGAGAAGTGCCATCGAGAAGGCAAAAGGCTCGCGCTTATGACATCTAGAACTAGCACCTTGCCTAGCATAGGGCCTTCCTCCTAGCATATGAGTCGCCTACGATTAAATGATTGGAAGTAGAACTCGCGAATTCGATATAATCCTGACACTCTGCCAAATCTGAACTAGTCCGTCAAGGCGCTGATGCCCTTCCAACTGCCAGTCTGGCAGACTTACAATCCCTTGACTCTAGAAATGCTGAGCCATTTCGCCAGGTTACGGCTTGCATTTCAGGGGCCGGTATTCCTCAGTTATCCTCTTTTACCCTTAAGCATGATGTAATGCTGGAGCATATGGTCCAGGACACAATGAATGCTGTAGTGTGTGAGAAACCGATGGCGATGAGGCTCCAGAAAGTTCCTATGCCCAAACCAAAGGGGAAGGAGGCCTTGGTCGAGATAAAGGCTGTGGGCGTCTGTCGCTCCGACGTCTCTGGTTATTTGGGAAAGCACCCCCTTGTGACCTATCCCAACATACTCGGCCACGAGTGCTCGGGCGTTATAGTGGAACTCGGTCCCGATGCTGGGGGATTTGAAGTTGGCGACGAGGTAGCAATTGAGACATTCTTCGAAATCTGCGGCCAGTGCGCGGGCTGCAGAAGGGGCCAGTATAACACTTGCAAGAACCCAAAGATCATCGGCCACAACGTCCCAGGCGCGTTTGCGGAGTACATGCTCGCAAATTCTGACTTCCTCTACCAAAAGCCCCCTAACGTCAGCTTCGAAGATGCGGCACTGGTCGAACCGCTTTCGGTGGCCGTGCACGCCGTCAAGAGGTGCGGCATAAGTTGTGGCGAGACCGTTGCCATAATAGGGGCCGGCGCGATAGGCCTACTGACTTTACAGGTAGCAAGGCTCTCCGGTGCTACAGTGCACGTTGTGGATGTGATTGAACGGAAGTTGGCCCTGGCGAAGGCCATGGGAGCGGATCGGGTCTTCGACGCCTCTATACATGACCCGCGCGAGGAGATGATGGCGGCGACCGAGGGGGATGGCTATGACTATGTCATAGAGGCCGTTGGCTCACCCAGGACATTAAGGGAGACGACGGACCTTGCCCGTGCCGGAGGGACGATAATGTGTATAGGGTTCTCCGGCCGCGAAACCGACGAAATCTGTCTCAGCAAGATCACGCTTCAGGAGATGAGGCTGCTGGGCATACTCGGATTCTGCAGGGATTATCCTACCTCTATCAAGCTCCTATCAAGGGAAATGGTGAACGTCAAGTCGCTCATAACGCAAAGGTTCCCTTTGGAGGAAACCGAGAAAGCGATACAGCTCATGATCGAGAAGCCCGCAGAGGTCTTGAGGGCGATCATCAAGCCCCGTAGAACCTGAGCTACTTCCCCATCCTCTTTCCCAAACTATCTGGTATTAAATCCTCGATGTAGGAGATCCTCTTCGCTAGTTTCCGCGAGAATGTGAACTCTTAGAGAACCTGATCACCAATTCCTGCCCTTTGCCGATCAGAGCAGTATTGCGCAACGATATTTTCCCATTGACGTTCTCGAATTCAATGGATCTTTTTCCTATTGAAATCGATTCAAGCTTTCGGCCCTTCAGGAACGGTAATTTTAGCGCGTTGATCTTTAGCCTCCCGTATTCTACCATAATCGCGATGCGGTTAGGTTTCATATCAAAGGTGCCCCAGCCCTCGCCCAACGACCAGAAGCACTTGAACCTTCCATTTTCAGTCCAAGCCGGGTTGAAGGCCATGTAGCCTTTCACCATATCGAATTCGAATCCGCTTAAAGCCAGCAACAGGGCATACGACGCCATTGAACGGGCGTAGTTGCTCCCGCATTCGAACTCGTTCCATGGGTTCCTCTTTTCCCCGTCATAACGGTCGCGGACGGCTTTCACAACCTCAAGACCCTCGTCGATCAGGCCCTCCTGTATCATGTGGCAGGCAGCAGCGTACTCGAACCCGTTCATGGCTTCCTCGGCGTAGGGGATCGGAAAGACTGGCTTGTACTTCCCCTCTGGCCATTCGCAGATCACTAAAGCGGACTCGTCGTTAAGGCCGAAGATGCGGCATGGGTTGAAGAAACCCCTCATGCCCCTCTTGAAATTGTATCTGAAGATGGACTTCAGTGCCTTTTTCGTCTTCGCCTTATCGAAGATCTTCCCCAGACCACAGATGTTGGCATGCCACTGCGCCAAAATCTGATCGACCTCACACCCTTCAGCGTACTGGTATTTGAGCTCCTTGTGCTCGTCGTCCCAGTAGGTGGCCTCGATCTTCGGGTCCGACGGCTTGAACCTTTCGAGAATGGTCCTGTCTTTAAGGTCCACGATCTGGCGGTAGTATTCGCCGTTGAAGAGGTGCATGTCCGTCCATCTCTTGCCCCTCTTGAACAGGTTGCGGTATTCCCTGGCCTTATCCCCATCGTTAAAGTGGTCGGCCATCTCGGCGCCAGCCCTGAGGGCAGCGAGGTAGAACCCCGTCAGCCAGGAGTTGGGGCCGAAGAGCTCCATGTCGAGGGTGTGATGCTGCCTCCCCTCGAGTACGCCGTCCCTGTCCAGATCCCACTTATCCTCGTTAGTCTCAGCCCACGCATATTCGATGGATCTCTTAATCGATTCCCAGTGTGATCTGAGCCATGAGCTGTCACCTGAGATCTTCCAGTCCCTGTAGCATTTGATGACGCCACCGAACTGTCCGTCCGCGCACGCATGGGGGAAATCGGAGAACCCGCTGCCGAGAGGGAGCTGCAATCGGAAGCTCATCCGACCGTCCTCTCGCTGGTTGAACCTGAAGTCAAGGTCCCTCATAGATCGTTCGAGGTTCGGGAAGAGGAAGGGGAGGGCGTACTGATAGTTCCAGACGTGCGTACAGCTGCCCTCGCAACAGCCCGAGGCCGGGTTGCACCCCTCCCAGCCGTAGAAGGAGCCGTCCTCCAGCCTCAAGGCCGTCGGCGTCTTCAGTATTGAGATGTTGGCCGAGATGGCGTCGAGCACGAAAGTTGGAAGGGTCGAGGAGAACAGTGCATCCTTAAACCTCAAAGTTCCGTCGTAAAGCCTCTGCCAATTCTCAAGGCTGAAGGTGGCGCTCTTCGTCGAATCCTCGAAGAGAGTCGCATAGTAGTTCCTCCAAGTTCCCTTCTCCTTCGAGGGGCAAGCGCATTCATCTTGGCCCTCCTTCTTGGGCTTCCAGTAGTTGTAACAGTTTGGGAAGCTCCAACTGATTACGAACTTTGAGCTTCCGGTTTCTCCTGGTCTCATTTGGAAGCGAGCGGCCAATGTGCATGTGTCTTGAACCCCCGGGGTGCCCTTCGCATAACGCCTGTTCTGGAACTTGCCTGGCGCGCTCAACTCCCTCCAGTAGACCCCGAGGCTGTCAAACCATTGCCCCCGGTACCAGAACTCCTGATAGCTGACGTCCTCTGCATCTGTGGCTATCGTCAGGTCCCCAAAATCCGCGTCGTCGCTGTTAAACTTGTCCGAGCTGAGTTTGACAAAACGAACCTTTCCTTTCGCATCATAAGCGTTCACAGTGCTCCCCGAGGGCAGGGGATTTTGCACTGCAAGACAGACCGTATAATCAATCGACTTCCTTGTATTGTTGATGACCTTGATTTCGAAGAACGCGGCGGGAATGCTTGAGTCCGCGTCGTCGAGAGGTATGTACGGATTGAACGCCACCATCTGGACATTTCCGGGGAACTTTTCATCAATGAACCTCAATCTCGCTATTGGGTATTCGCCCCTGAATTCCGTCCCCCTGAAGTGAGGCACTCCGGCCATTTGGTCCCTTGAAGGACCGAAACCATACGATTTCCCCACTTCCCCCACATACGGGGGCATCAAGTCTCCATTCAAGACTCGCGCGTCTATTACATTCCCCCCGACTTCGGCCTTGATCGCGAAGTGAGAGAAACCGTTTGTGCTCGCTTTGTTCGGCCTGTTGAATATCTCCCAGTCGCGAAGCCTTCCGTTTCCAGCGAGGCCGATGCAGCCGGTCCCAATGCCACCCAAGGGAAAGGAGATTTCTTTGCTCTTAGCTCCCTTGAAGATAAATCGTCTGGCTTTCTTTGTGCCCCCTCTTACTGAGAAGCCCGCCATGTTGGATCAGGCACTAGAGGCCTGCATCGTTTTTAAGAATTGACTATCTTGGGATCCATAAGACACGACCTGATCTTGCTTAAACCTCTTCTCATGTATTAGTCACTCTGAATTTGAACGATTTGAGCTCCCTCTCATATGGAGCTCCGAGGTTCAGATCTCATTACGACCAATCGAGATTTAAAGTGCCTCCGAGATGTCAGATCAGCTAAAGCGGAGGGCCAGTGAATGAAGGATGACATCTCGTCATCATCCATCGAGACGGAAGCTGTGGAGATCGTTAGGGTGAGCGGGGATCGGAGGGAGAGGAAGAAGGACATCGTCGTAAAGGAGGCGATCTACTCTATCAACGTGAATGGGACAAGGGTCGCAGGCCTGGCCTGCACGCCATCGGACTTGCAGGGCCTTGCTGTTGGCTTTCTAATGTCCGAGAGGATCATCACGAGTTATGCTGATGTTCAGGATCTTTCTGTGAAGGAGGATGAGTGCACAATAGAGGTGGAGACTCGTGGCAACCTGAAATTCTCATCTGTGGAGCGGATAGCTACGATTGTTTCCGGATGTGGGTCCTCATCTTCGGCAAGGCCCCTTGAACTCCTTCGCGCTTGGAAGGTTACGTCGGAGCTAACGATTTCAGTGAGTTCAGTGATCTCCCTCACTAAGGAATTTCAGATGGCATCTGATCTCTTCAGATCGACTGGCGGTGTCCATAGCGCAGCCATATGCAAACCGAGTGGAATCATCTTCTTCAGGGATGACATCGGCAGACACAATGCAGTTGATAAAGTATTGGGCACATGCTCCATCAAGGGCATATCGACCCGAGACAAAGTTCTTCTGTTGACAGGACGTGTTTCCTCAGATGTCATGATAAAGGCCGCTCTCAGAGAGATACCCATACTCGTATCGCAATCAGCACCAACGCATCTAGCTATAGAGCTAGCTTCCGAATCGGGCATAACCCTCGTTGGCTTTGCAAGGGGCGAGAGGATGAATATCTATAGCCATGAGTGGCGCATAAGCTCAAGCGCTTGAGTGATCGAGACGAACGAAATGATGCCCTAACTTGTGCGCAAAAGCAGCACATTTATCTATAGCGACCTACGATTTCGTAAAGTCATATCGAGCTTACTGGGCACGAGGGCCAGTCTACAAGCGGACATAAATCTGATACTGCAGGCAGTCATCTTCCTCCTCCTCATCTTGGGGTTCGCGTTCGCAAGGAGGCGGAACATCGCTTTACATGGAACGATCATGAGGATCGTTGCGTTATTGAATTTAGTCTCGATATCCGTAGTGATGGCCCCTTCCCTCTTCGTCAACATTGCCCTCTTACTCGACTTATACCCCACACTCGGCGTGACGACACTCACCCACGCCATAATCGGCGGATCTGGATCCGCTCTGGGCACCACCTGGGCTTTCAGGAAGTCCAGAAGCGTCAGGCCGTGGATGATAGCAACGATAATTCTCTGGCTTGTGGGCTTCTCCTTCGGAATCGCGAATTATGTCCTTGGCTACGTGCTTTAATCAATAACGCCGTTATGGAAAATGACATTGTTAAGACAAAAACATATAACGGCGATATAAGTTAATTACGATTGCATTGCGAATTTACGGTGACGTGACACAAACCATCGGTAATACGCCACTGGTCCGTCTAAATCGCGTAACGAAGGGCTGTGTGGCAATGGTGGTCGGAAAGCTCGAGGGGCGAAATCCACTTGGTTCAGTCAAGGATAGAATTGGCGTGAGCATGATAGCCGAGGCCGAGAAACAGGGATTGATAAAGTCGGATACCATAATAATTGAGCCTACGAGCGGAAATACGGGCATCGCCTTGGCGTTCGTCTGCGCAGCACGTGGTTATCAATTGACGCTCTTCATGCCCGAGACATTCAGCGTTGAGAGGAGGGTCCTTATGAAGGCCTTGGGTGCTGAGATCATACTCACCCCAGGTGTCGAGGGCATGCCGGGAGCTGTCAAGCGGGCGGAGGAAATGGCGGCCAAGGACAATCGGTACTTCATGCCTCAACAATTCAAAAATCCCGCTAACCCCAAGGCACACAGGGAGACGACCGCGGAGGAGATATGGATGGATACGGACGGGAAAGTCGATATACTGGTGAGCGGGGTTGGCACTGGCGGCACGATTACGGGGGTTGCCGAGGTAATAAAGGCACGCAAACCAGCCTTCAAGGCCATAGCCGTCGAACCGGCCGCATCTCCAGTTCTCTCCGGGGGCAAGAGAGGGCCTCATAAGATTCAGGGGATAGGCGCTGGCTTCATCCCAGATGTCCTCCGGCTGGAACTCGTGGATGAGATCTTCAAGGTGACGGATGAAGAAGCAATGACCATGGCTCGGAGGCTGGCCCGCGAGGAGGGGTTCCTATGTGGCATATCCTCCGGCGCGGCCGCTCATGCGGCCATTGAAGTGGGGAAGAGAAAGGAGAATGAGGGCAAGCTCATTGTGGTTATCCTCCCGGACACGGGAGAACGTTACCTCAGCACGCCTGTCTTCTCCACCGAAGAGTTGAATTAAAATTAGTGGTGAATGAACTTGAACGAACTTGAGATGGAGCATAAAAGCGAACCCAAAGGATTAGAGGAATTTGTAGACAGGATACTTGAGACTTACAACGAGACCAAGGGGATCAATCTTCGCGAGGAGGATAACCTTCCATCGAAGGACGAGGTTGTGGAGATACTCAACGATCTGTTGACCGTCCTCTTCCCGGGGTATTTCGGAAAGATAGAGATCACGAAGGCGAACATGCGCGCCGTCGTAAGGGATCTGCTGAATTCCATTCACATCCGCCTGAGGGCCCAGGTTGAGAGAAGCCTCAAGTACGATTGCAGGAAGACACAAAAGTGTTCCATCGACGTGTGCGAACTCCGCGCGGAGGAGATCGCAAGTGAGATGCTTAAGAGGATCCCCGAAATTCGCTGGCTGCTCAGCGGGGATATCCAGTCAGCATATAATGGCGACCCCGCTGCCAAGAGCATCGAGGAGGTCATACTCAGCTATCCCGCCATTGTCGCTATAGCTACTTACAGATTGGCTCACATCCTGTACGAGAGGGAGGTTACACTCATACCCAGGATCATGAGCGAATATGCACATAGCTTAACTGGGATCGATATTCACCCAGGAGCAAGGATCGGTAAGAACTTCTTCATAGACCATGGCACCGGCACCGTGATAGGGGAAACGACAGTGATAGGCGACAATGTCAAGCTCTACCAGGGCGTGACAATAGGGGCTCTGAGTTTTCCGAGGGATGAGAGGGGCAAAATCATCAAGGGTGGAAAGCGGCATCCGACCATCGAGGATAATGTAATCATCTACGCAGGAGCGACGATTCTCGGCGGTGGCACTGTCATCGGGAAGAACAGCACAATAGGAGGAAATGTATGGATTACGTCCTCCGTTCCACCCAACACAAGGGTGTCTATCACTTCACCGGAGCAGACCTACAGCAAGAGGGTTAGGGCTATTCAGCGCAGTCCTATCAATAAGAGCAGAAGGATAGGAAACGATATCAAGTGAGAATTGGATATCGAAGAGACGAGTTATAGTCAGTAACATAAGTTTTAAAAATAACCTGCATAGGTATCCTGTACGGTATCATGACAGGCATTACTTTAGAGGAGCTGAGGAGCGCCTATGAGCGGGAGGGGGACCAGAAGGTGAAGGAGA
>Ga0315282_10001546_pt1 | contig 43051 bp, 75 predicted proteins | sample YL17G07_20_MG_FD_203693 | JGI IMG/M metagenome (GOLD analysis project Ga0315282, IMG submission 203693) | Sediment microbial communities from Yellowstone Lake, YNP, Wyoming, USA - YL17G07_20 | ecosystem: Environmental > Aquatic > Freshwater > Lake > Sediment | place: USA: Wyoming | collected... | reverse complement strand
TGCGGAGAAAGAAGCGGCAATTTCTACCCCCCCGGTCTATCCCACACTCGCTGTTACGGCGCCCGCCGTGACGGGGCAGGAGAAGCAGTCCGCAGCTATACAGGCAGCCGTTCAGGAGGCCGCCGTTAAGGCCGCTTACGTTCAGGCTGCTGACCTGAAGACGGGTGAGAGGGTCCTGTCGGAGGGGAAGGTCAGCACGCCGTACGAGGCTCAGGCAGCTATTACGTACACCAACTACCAGATCAGTCAGGCGACGAAGCAGAACGCCCAGGTCGTGTCCGAGTACAAGGACGTGGTGGCTCACAAGGACGATTACACGCCTGAGAGTTTCGCCGCCTACAAGAAGGAATATGAGGAGTATCAGGAGAACTATGATGCCTTTGTTAAGGGCAGCTTGGCTAACCTGGGCGTGCTTAAGGGCGTGACCAAGCAGAAGCCGCTGACGAAAACGTACGCCCCGACACAGGCGCAGATAGAGGCCGGGTTCACTGAGGCAAACAAGGACCTGGAGGCGGCTATCAAATCAGATAAATATGTTATAACATACATCGTCGACGGTAAGACAAAGACGAAGACCTTCACCACAAGGCAGCAGGCTGACGAGTTCATAGATTCGATTCCCGTCGCGAAGGCAGATACTTCGTGGATCTACACGACGCCGAAGGGAGAACAGTCGACCGGCGGGGCTAAGGGGCTGACGGTCCTCGGAGTGACCTTCGTGGACAGGTCCGCTATGAGGGGCAAAGAGGCTAGGCCGCTAAACTTGTCTGAGGTAGCTGAGAACATCGGTAAAGTCGGCGAAGTCTACGAGAACATATTCAGATCCGTGACTAAAAGTGCTGAAGTTACAGCCGAGAAGCTACACCAACTAAGTCCATCGGCAGACGTTTTCAGGCTCCCCGTCAAAGCTGGAGTTGGGGCGTTCAATGCCGCCACCTTCGTCGTTCGCCCAGCGGAGTGGGCTGGAGCCGCGAACCTTATCACGGCGTTAATGACCCCAGAAAAAGGCGAGACAGCGGCAGAATACCGTACCAGAATCACAGCCTTCGTTGAGGGAGATATAGCTGATCCAGCGGAGCGTGAAAGACTTGTTAACCAGTTAGTATCCGTTATGCCTCAGAACCCGATAAACGCAACTGATATACAGGCAGCGAAGGCTGTCAGGGAGGCAGTTGCTGAAAGCATAGTGAACGATCCGGCAGGATTTGTAGCGCAGATCGCTGGTGGCGTCATCGGTGGATACATTATAGGTGATGCAATCCAGAACATACCTCAAATTAAGAGGGCGATCTCACGTTTAAGCATCGAGCAACGGATGTGGGATAAAATCACGCCCCTTGATGAGATTCCGTTGGAGAAGGCTGGAGATATTGCACCCTTTAAAGGTGGTATATACGATGAATCAAATATTGCCCTTCCGGATAACTATAGTGGCCCCGTGTTGTGGACCCGTGGAACATGGAGTAAGATGAGCGCATGGAAAGAGGATCCTCTTCATTTAGGTGGAACCGCTGTTGTCGCTTTAAGAGAAACAGGAACCAAAAATATAGTTGGCTACATGACTTGGGAGGAAGTTGTAAAGACAACTGGGGGCATACCTGAGCTCTTTGGCTTGATGGGTGTGATAACCCTCCCGAATGGCACCAAGGTATACGCTGAGCCCGGGTTCGCAACAATTCCGCTTAATGAAGTAGACGCTGGGACACTACATGCAACCATCACGAGACTCGACACACCGACGCTGCGAGAGGCGATTGTCAGCCTCGACAAGCCCACTCTCCAGAAGTTAGATATAAAAACCTTAACGATAATTGTCCCTCAATTAGACTCAAAACAAATTAAAGTTGTCATCCCCCAGCTGAACGAGGGGCAAATACAGACCGCAATTCTTGAACTTGATACACCGACACTGAAAGAAGTGATCACCGGGCTTGATGAAGATACAACCCAAAAGCTGGATGTTAAAACCCTCGTAGCCGTGATTCCCCAGTTGGATCTTAAAACACTGCAAGACATAGTCCCCAAACTCGATGACGCAACTATCCAGAAAATAGCTTTGTCTCAGACACTTGATACTTCCCAGGTTCAGAACGTAGTTCAGAGTCTTACAACCACGCAGACTCAAGACTTAGTTCAAAGCCTCAGCCTTGCACAGTTAGAGATCGTGGCTCCGCTTTTAACTACAGTTCAGATAACCGAATTAACAAAGAAGCTGCCCCTCGTAAAGAGAGACTCTCTCCTCCGAATTTTGAAGAAAGAAGTTAAGCCCTCTGTCGGTGAGGATCGTTTTACGGTGTCTTTCACGGATATGCATGGCCGAACTGAGGTGGTCGCGGTTAAGGCGAGGCTGTTTAAGGAAGCCTACTTACGTGCCCGCAATCTTCGGCGATGGCATGGCGAGTTGCACAGCGTCGACATTACACGGAAGGGGAAAAGCCTAAGTTAATTCTAAATACTTCTTTTAGTTATCATTAATGTGATGCCTTTGAGGAAGAGTTTAGCCCTTCTGATTATGGTTCTTTTCCTTCTCCCGCTTTTCATTACGCCAGCGGCTTTGGCATCACCAGCGTCGCCGATAGTTTTGGAGAGGGGTTCTAACTATATCATCAGTGATCTGGGCGGGGGTAAGCGTAGCTGGGAGTCAGCGCCTCAATATGTCTTCAACGGGGTGGCGTGGGCTCCCTATATTTACGTTAGAGATGAAGCAAAGAAGTGTTATAATGTTCAGGTCGGCTTCGTGGCTGCTAAGATCTATGACACTGGCGTCGTTGAGATTTATGACCCGTCTCTGAGTGAAGTCAGGATTAAAGGCGAGACGTGGGAGGTTTGGGCGGCCGGTAAAAAAGCTACTCTGAACAGCCCGATAACGTGGGGCGTCGTCACGAACAGTTCAGGCGTATTCATTACGAGACGGCAAACTACCTCGAAGCCTGATGGTGCCTTAGAGATAATTTATTCCTTTTTAGTAGGTTCATCTCTGAAGCACACGGTCAAATGGACCTCGACCGGCACGGGCGCCGTATCCGGAGTCCAGGTGAAGCAGGTTCACCTTATGGACTTTGACAGGGTCGTGACGGAGACCGGTTCCTCAACGGTGTCGAAGAGCGAGAAGTCGGGAGCGTATCTCTTCGGATACGGTTCAAAGGACTTCTGGGTTCTGGAGGACCAGTATGCGATGGTATATGATTCGGTTGGGGCACAACTCACGGAGAAGTGCCTTCAGACAGGAGACATAGACTTTGCGGGCAAGAAGGTGACCTACACCTTCGGTGACTGGACGCTGGCTCAGGGTGAGAGCCTTGAGATTGACCCTGATACAGTGACGCTCAACAATCCGACAGAGGACGGATATGTGTATGGAGGTAATCGGTATAATAATCAGGATGGGGTGTATGCGGGATACGATGGAACTATAGCCAGGGGGTATTTTGAATGGGATACGTCCAGCATATCTGACAGTGCTATTATCAGTAACACTTTATTCAAGTATCATGGTTATACTAACGACATTGATTGTCACATACACGCGATAGCTGCCAAGCCCTCGACAGCGTCGAATTCTGCTCTTTATACTGATATTGCAGATGGAACCGTCTACGCCGACCCCGCCGGGTTTCCTGTAGTTGGCACAAATAAAGAGGTTGACTTGGGGACTTCAGCGGATTCTGACCTCCAGGGTCTACTAACCTCGAATTGGTTCGCTATAGGTATGCAGTCGGATAATGAAGCTAGTTCAAAGTTGAGTAGCATCCGTAGTGAGGAGTATGCCTCTACCCCTGACCCAACCTTGTATGTGGAGTATTCTAACCCTCCCGTCAATGGTGCTGGCACCATCACCGACATGGACGACACAGACAACCTCTACGCCCAGAGGAAGCTGTACACAGGCACTAGCGCCGCTACAGATACAGACGGGTATGCTGACATCCACTACATGGAGTTCAGAATTAAGCAGGGAGCGACAACCCGGGCCATTTTCCGGTATCATCAAGATGATGATACTTTCAGTGTCGAGAGCGGCTCTACGGAGTGGACTCTCGACGCTTCAAGCTCAGACAGCAGTGCGGGTAACACCATCACGGTTACGTGGAAGTTCACTCCGCAATGGGACGCTGTCGAAGAAGAAGATCTGGAGATAGAGTTGTATGTAGTGGACGCAGGTGCCCTTTCGGATACGGATACTGCTCAAACTAACTACTTTGACGTGGTGAAAACCCTCACCATCAGCGGTTTTGCGTCCAACCCGGTGACCTATTGTCTTCCGTCGAGTACAGTTATCTTCACCGGTACCGTCTACTACGTCAACAATCCTGGTGGCTCTACGGCGACCACCTTCTACCCGCCCGATGCAGAGTTCACAGCCGTCCACGTCCACGACGCAGCCCACGCCTCACAGGGAAATGACGCCACAATCGTGAATGGTGCCTTCAGCGTCAGCATAGCGGCTCCGGCACCTCCAGGGGTATACACGTATCACCCCTACATCAACATGGCTGACGCCGATTATGTGGATGCGGATGTTCCAGGGATAACAGATTCCATAGAGGTGGTAGCAGGTCTCTCTATCGCCTCCGCCTCAATCACTGACAGGGACGACACGGACAACGTCTACGCGATGAAGAAGTATTACAGCTTCCAGGTGGTGATAGGGGACAGCCTCGGTGCCACGGACATTGATGCAATATCCGTCCGCGGTATGCAGGGTGCCTCCGTCCGTTGGATGGTGAACGCCACCGATCTGGATGGGACACCTGCATATGCTATTGTGACGGGCAGCTCAACGATTGACCTCGATGTGCCGGGGTGTAGCTTCACCGAGGATGGTAATTACGGCACCCTCATAGTGACAGTACGTTTTGAGTGGGACTACTCGCAGGAGGAGGACTGTGAGGTGTCCATCTGGGCCTCATCCGTACTCACCGGTACCGCCGGTTGGACCACCATGCAGACTGACTACTTCGACGTGATAACCCGCCTCGTCACTTATAATTTCGGGGCCAACGTGACCTCCACGACGATCAGCACACCAATCGCCCTATCCGGCTTCATACGCTACGCCACGACGACCACGGAAAACCTAGCCTCCAGCAGCTACCCCCCAAACGACCAGTTCACAAGCGTAAGCATACAGGACGACCAGGACGAGATAAAGGGCACGGACACCACGGTACTGAACGGCTTCTTCGACATAGCCTTCAACAGCTCAACCCTAGCTAGAACCACATACTACTACGCCTACCTCAACATGCTCCCCGACTACACCGACGGCCTAGCCCCAGACGGAGACTACGTCGCCGTCACCACGATCTCCACATACCACGAGTCGAACCTGATCAACCAGGCGTTCGCCTACTACGGCCTCGTAACGGCGAACATCCTATCCGTCCTAACCGCGTTCGTCGTTTACTTCGCCAGCTCAGCGACTGCAATGATATCGCTGATTGCATCCATCATGACGGCCGTCATCTTCGTCGCGGGAAGCCTAATCTACTGGCTGAACCTGTTCGTAAACTTCTTCGTCGGCCTCTTCACCGCAATAGGCAACATCCTCAATGGCACCTCAACCATAGTGACTGGACTCGAAGACATGTGGGCTTACTTCGGCTTCGCTACGTGGGCAAGCGCCGTCCCAGTGTTCGCCTTCATCTTATGGATTAGCAGCGTATCTAGTCGCACCGCGAAGTCTGGGAGAAGCAACATAGAAATAATGGTGGGTGACTTACAGATAGTGACGTACTTGGTGGATCTGGTGTGGAACTGGGCTTACACGGTGTTCAACTTCGTGGTGAATATTATCATGCAGTTCCTGTCGGTGATAGTGCCATGATGAAAAAGAAGAACGGTAACGGACAACCTGAAATGGATGAAAATAATGCTTACCCTAAGTGGGTGAAAGAGGATATCAAGGAACAGAAGAAGGACGAGGAGAGGAGAGCCAACGGCAAAAACGGGAAGCCCACCATGCTCAGCATACCCAGCTCCTGGCTAGCGTCCCTGAGCCTACTGTTCTTCTACACGGGACTCCTCACCGTAACCACCACCTGCCTCCTCTCAAAAGTTTTATATCTCGTTTAACCCTCACTAATACCATAGTAAGGGGGAGGATAGAACAAAAAGATGGGCATGATACTAGACAACAAGATCATCCAGTACCTCCTAGTCCTAGGTGTCGGAGGCATACTCGTCGGACTAGGCTTCATGGCCGTAGTCTCGGCAGCAGTCACCTCGGCATTGGTGGTCATGGGATCACTTTGTGTCCTCGTAGCCATAGTTTGGGTGTTTTCCTCATTTGGGAAGAGGTAACAGTAAAACCCACAGATTCAACTTCGCTGATGACTGACTAGGACAAAGGAGCCTAGCAAAGACACCAACTCCCTATTTTTTAAACTCTAATATATCAGAGTAGTGAGTTAGTTGCCATCCCTCAGCTTCTATGAGGCGATGGCGCTCAGCGTCTTTTTCCTTGCTACCTCTGAATATTCCATGATATGTAGGTTCGTCCCATTCGAATCCTAGTTTTAAATCTGGTATAGCAACAGCAATAAATTTGTGGCCAACGGGTGTTTTTACTAATTGCTCCATAACAACTTCTTTGTCAGGAAATCTGGTTTTAATTGTTTCAAATAATTTAAGTTGAGGTTTAGTGGGCTTTTTAATTGTCATATTTCTTAGCATTTCAATATTTTTTATATCCCTTTTTTTAGCCTCGGATATTTTAGCGACCCCTGGATCAGTTTCCTTCGTCTTTCCTTTATTCCATATTTTAACATGCCCCTTTTTACTCTTTGATATTTTTTTTCCATTTCTTTTTACTCTTTCATCGGTATCCTTTCTAAGACCTGTATTCCACGCAGGCTTACCTTGGTGGGCAATAGAGTTTTTCCTTTTTGATTCATTAGATTTGGGGCGACCTTTTAGAGAACTGGATATTTTAGCTACTCGTGAATCATTTTCCTTGGTAAGACCCTTGTTCCAACTGGAGAGACCCCTATTCCAACCACCCATTTCACTTTACCTCGAAAATATGTCCTTGCTCGCATTGGTAGCGTTGTATTCTTCCGATTCGTCTGACATTGAATCCGGCTTTTATGGCTTTGGAGCCACACTTTGGGCAGGTTATCATCGAGATATAAGTGTGTAGGTAAGTATTTAAATATATAGAGTGGGTAATATTGAATCGTGAGTGTTAAGGCTGGTTTTAAGACGGCTTCTAAGAGGCTGAAGTGTAGTGTCTGTAAGGGCGCTATTGAGGTGGGCGAACGCTACTTTGAGGCGAAGGCTCCCTTCAGCAAGACTGTGACGAACTGTGTTTCTTGCGTCAAAAAAGCGGGGATATTCACCGATGACGATATTCAGACGGATAAGACCGTGAAGGCTACTAAGGAACGGGTGCGCTCTACCCTATCAACCCTTAATAATATACAGGTAAAGGCTAGAAACTTCGACGATTGGCTCCTGAAAAGGCATCCCGAAGAATATGATTATGCTCAGAAGTGGAAGGCAAGTCAAGTAGAGAAACTGAAGAATCCTGGATATTTCAAACATATAATTGAATTAACAGAAGAAATGATCAGGGAGGGTTAACTACTGGCAAAGACCCTCTTCGATAGGATCGATGAAGCTGAGTTCAAGGTGAGCCGTTTCACTCTCATCTTACCCATGAGCAACATACGGGAAATTCGGCGTAGAATCCTTGTACTTGTTATTCTCTCTGCGATGTTTTGGATATTTTGGGGATTTGATAGCACTTGGGAAATGGCCACGCCTATTACAGATCGCCTCTTTACAAACCCCATAGAGTTCTTCAACACGATTCTGAATCCCAGTTCTCCCGCATACCAAAAACTACTTGCTGAGATGGCTTCAGTCTACGGCATCGGCGACCATTGGAGTGCACCCGTCATCTATGGCCTCTGCTTTATCGCGTTAAGTTCTTACCTTGAGCGCGCTGGAGTTGTGAGGTCGCTGAACTTCTTCGTCTCCACAGGGCTGAGCCTAGGAAACATCGGCTTCTTCGAACTAGTTTGGAATAGGCTTTACAGTTGGCTTCAAGGCCAGCCTTGGACCTTCTCGTTTGTTATCCCTCAGCAGATCCGTAACCTGTCTTTCTTCATAGTCTTCGTTGGGCTAGGAATTCTCAGCTTCCTTATATTACATGGGCTCGGCTACAGAATCGCCCTTACGAAAACAAAATCTGTATTGATTCTAGTCGCTACGGGTCTATGGCTTCTATGGGTGTTCTACCCGCTCCCGATAAGCTACGTTACGGTGCCTACGACATGGGGTTCATGGACAAACGTGAACCTGTTCCCACAGACATTCTACGCGATTCAGATATCTCCAGGTATCACGGTGCCCTTCTACGCGCCGAATGATTTACTGCACCTACTGAACGTGGTCTGCAAGGCAGTGTCAGCGGCAGCGTTCACAAGCCTCTGCATGATGGTGAAGAAGAAATGAGTCCTGAGCCTTTGGTTAAGAAGAAGCCTCGGTCAAGGAACAAGGACGGCACTTGGAGGAAAAAGAGAAACGATGCTAAACGTATCCGAACCAAGGGGCACTATCGTTCAATTACCCGGGGTGAAGATGGTAAATTTATTGGCGCTGAAAAATGGAGCCCTAAGACACGAGATGAGACTCTTGATTATTATGACACGCTTCCAGGTAAGTTGAGTTTGAGGCTGAATGACCCCGATTTGGGCCTCATAGAGGACGATAAAAGAGGTTTTATTGAACCCATTCAGGGTCTCATGGATGAGGTTAAGGCACTTAAGAGGCAAATGGATCTTTTAATGAAGGATAACGGGGAGCTTAGAATTAAAATCAAAGCCTATGAGAGGGAGACTGAGATAAAAGATGCTTAGCGTGATTCTCCCCGTCAAGAATGAGCCGAACCTTGGATCCTTCCTTGGTGCGGTTCATGAGGTTCTGGCCGATGTACCTGATAGCTATGAGGTTATCATAGTTCAAGGGGACCGTGAGACCGAGAATTATCCCTACCCCCAGTTCCCGCACCAACGCACCGTCTGGACCTACGGCGACAGCCTTGAGAGGTCTATACTCAGTGGATTCAGTCACGCGGCTGGAGATAAAATCTTAGTCATGGATGCCGATGGCAGTCATCCCCCAAGTAATCTTCCCCAGATGTGGCGGCTCCTTAACGATTATGAGTTGGTTGTTGGTTCACGCTTCGTAGATGGTAGTACCTTCAAATCAGGTATATTCAGGAGGTTCATATCGTGGCTCACGATAGCGGCGGCTCGCTGGGCTGGATCTAAGCTAAGCGATCCGATGTCGGGCTTCTTTGGTGTCCGTAAAGAGGTTTTGAAACGGATTAGGTTCAAGCCGCTGACATGGAAGACAGCCCTTGAGATCGAGATCCGAGCTAAGCCATTGATTAAAGAGATTCCGATCAACTTCGTGGAGAGAACCATGGGGAAAAGCAAAACGAGTCTCAGGGTGGGTCTTCGGTTGCTGTGGCAATTATTCGTGGAGGGATTGATTAGGTGAAGCATTTTATAGAGCATCACTGGGCGCGTTTAATTCGCAGCGTCATGGTAGGTGCCGTAGGCAGCGTTATCGCTCTCAGCATCCAATGGGTGTTGACTGAGTGGCTTGGGTGGTGGTATATTTTCTCGGGAATTATAGGACTTGGTACGGGTGCATTGAATAATTATTTCCTTAATTATTATTGGAGTTTCAAGGATGTGATAAAGGAGAAAAAGAAGTGAAGTACTATAAGCTCCTAGAGCTCTTGTTCATGTCTCCTGGCATAGCTTTAATGTTTATTTCAATTATTCAAACAAGTATAGATGGCGACTGGTTTACATATCTCAGGTTTGGCCCCGTTGTCCTTCATGCTTGGACCGCCATTATTTTAGGGCTCTCATATCTTTTGAGCTGTGAGGCATTAATTTTTCTCCCGCTTGTGCTGAGGAATCTCTACGCTGCGGCTTTCGTGGTGGCTGGGATCCACCTGTACGATGTCGTTTGGGGTCTTGGCTCGGTTCTCTCGGGGAATGGTGGTTTCCCGGTTGTGCCGCTGATAGGTTTGGTCGGAAGCATTGTTCTACTGATCTGGCTTGACTTCAGGACCATATATCTCCAGTTGAACAGAACCGCTTTCATCCCCCTTACAATCATGATAACCTGCATTGGAATCATGGCTTACACAGGATTCTTCCATGAAATGAGTTTATACAGTGTTGGGCTCGCCTCCGATCCGAATATTGGTAATTGGTGGTGGATGATAAGTAAAGCCGCTAGCTTGATCATATTTCCATTAATGACGCGCCAAGGGCATGAGAACAGGGAGATCAGGTGGTGGTTATGAGTATCATGTCATTGTGGCCTGATCTTCTAAACTCTTTCGTAATGGCGGCGATTTGGCTTCAACCCGTATTTTGGATGATGATGTTCTACATCAGAACCAAAAAACATGATGAGGTCATAAAGTTGTTTTCCCTCTCGGCGTTGGTTGTCTCGGCTTCAGTTTACCTAATACCTATAAACTGGCCTCCGGATTACGCATTCATCCCACTGTTTGCCGTTTATGGATGCTTGGCTCTCATTTTTGCTCTAGTCCTCATGGGGTTGAGATGGCACGCGCCCCAGGCTCTATCTGCTGGATTCCTAACCGCCTTTGTAGGATCATATTTCTGGGAAGTTCCATACATAATACGAAATGCTCTCATCACGGGGCCAACAGGTGACTGGTTTTTACATGCTATTGGACTATTCTACGTTTATTTTATGGCTGGTGCGGTTGGCTGGCAACTCAACATACGCTCAGCGCTATTGATTATAGGTGGCCTCGCCATATCAACGATCTTCATGTTGAACTGGCAGGTCGCCCCCGTCTCAAGCGCCTCAGCTTACCGACCCGACATATGGAATAATGGATATTGGATGCTTAACCGCATTATTGGAGCCTGTATCATGTTTACAATCATTCGTAAATCTCCCCCAGTGGTGAAAGACTTTGGAAAATAAGTTGAATAAATTATTTTATGTAGGTTCTGTGGCAACTACTCTGGCGATGCTGGTTCAGATGTGGGTCTACGGGTGGAATGAGTCTTGGTTCTATTACTTTTTTCCATTTAATGTGATGCAGCCACTGAGAATTCATTACGTCACGGTCATCGTATGCGTTGCCATAATGATTTTCTCCACATCTATTTACAGAGACATCGAATTCTTGAGGTCATTTACGCTTTCCTCTTTGTTGGTGCTAATGGATCTCAGTGGCTTCGAGTTGATCTGGCATATTGGGCGCGGCTTCGGCTACGGTGTCGGCCCCGGATTTTGGTTGATGTATTTGCTATTGGCGTTTCTATGTTTTACCTATACACAGTGGAGGTGGGCTAAGCATAAGATGTCTGTCAAAAATGCTCTTCTATATTTAGCTTTTCTCTTCGGTTTTCTATTATTCTGGTTGTACTATGACAAAGTTTTTGCGTTTTATCCAGCGTTGCTGCTCTATGACGCACATAATGGACCTAATCCACATACCGTCGGATTCTTCATCTTTAAAGCCATTGTATTATCATCACCATTAACCTTGATTAGGAGAGGTAAAAGAAGATGAGTTGGATAATATCTGATCCTACGTGGCCCGTAACTTTAATGGTTTTCATAGCCATAATCTGGGTATTAATATTAGATGAAGAAAGAGTAAAGAGGATTGAAAAAAAATGTTAAAAACTGGTTTAAGGATGGCTAGGAAGATACTGGATAAGAAGAGGTGGCAACGGTTCCCCCAGGTCATCCAAATCGACACAAATAATTTTTGTGGGCCAACCTTCTGCAAGGGCACACTTTGCAGTTATTGTTACCCCCAATGGAAGATAAAGAGCGGGGAGAGGAAATATACATCAATGCCAACCGAGACAATCAAGCTGATTCTTGACCAGGTGGGTCGTTATGGGAAAACTGAGATGGATCTAATCGACTTCTTCCTCAACGGCGACGGCTTCACGGAGCCACGCCTACCAGAACTCCATAACTATGCTAAGAGGCGGGTTCCCAACGCGATAACCCAGACATTCACGAATGGGATCCGCTGGGAGAACTATGAGGCAGCTCTGGCACTGGATCGTGTCTGCTTCACGATTAGTGCTCACATGCCAAAACTATATGAGGTCGTCCACGGAAGCGATTGCCTAATGGATGCTTTGAAGGGGCTGAGGTTGGTGCTTGATAATCGGCGCGAAGATCAGAGGGTTGAGGTTCACTGTGTACTCACCAAAGATAACGTGCCCTATGCCCGTGATTGGTGGGACTTCTTCGGAAAAAATTACCCCGACGCAATGCGTATCCTCAGCCCACTTGTCGCATCCTATGATAATCTACCGAGTAAAGAATCAATGGGCGACTACAGCCTAGATGACATGGAGAAAATCGTAATCGATGTCGCGGGTGCTGAGGGAAGAATGTGGACCCGCGCGCTCATCCCCGACGAAAAGCCCTGTGTCTTAGCAGATAATATGAGTGTCGATGTTGAAGGTGCAATTTTACAATGCTGTTCATGGGCTCCTCCGAAGGATGTTAATTATGGTAATGTTTTCACTATGGAGAAGGAAGGTTTAACCCTCAAGGACATGTGGCTAAAACGTCTTGCCAATAAATTCACTTCAAAACTATGCCAGAGTTGTAATATGAAGTCTCCATTTTTTGCTAAGAGAGTAGCGGCAATGAGGGTCGGCGGATGAATGGCCCCTCGCATCGTAGATTGAAGAAACTGAGGTGAAACCTTAACGCAAACTTTAATAATGATAGTGATACTATCATTACCATGCCACAAATTTATATCTCGAAAGAGATCTACGACAACATCGTAAAACTCGGTAAGGAACCCGCAGAATATATCGCTGAGGCAACGAAGGAAAAACTAAGTAAAGAGGTTAAAAAATGAATAACTCAACTGAGATTGATCTCACACCATTCATGGAAAATACGGTCGTGAAACGGTACGAGATAGACGCTGAGTTAAGCGGTCTTCACGGAGAACACAATTCACGAACCCAGACGATTCACCAAATAACCTATGATGAAACAAAAGAACTGAGTGATAAAGAGAAACAAACTACCGAAAAAAGAATAGCAAAAACCACAAAACCAGAAATCGTTCATACCTTCCCAATCGATAAAAACGGAAATTATCTTGCCCCAATCGGAGGAAAATACGGTTACATGATGGGTGCTCTAAGAGCAGCCATACTAGATCTCTACAAAGACAAAATGCAAAACAAGAACTGGGAAGGCTATGGAATCGGAACATTCATTGAACACGGCATTCTAGTTCAGCCAAATTGGGTAGCCCTCGGCAAAGAATTGGAGCACCCACTTGACAAGCCAAAGGTTCATATGGTTAAATTTTCAGGACAAAGAGAATCCATGAACCGTGTTTATTATGATGTCATAAAACCCACAAAAATTCACCTTGTTATCGAAATAACTAACACCAAAATCCCCGAAAACATATTCTACTCACTACTAGCACATACTCAACGATTAGGTTGGGGACCAAAAGGAAGAGGACAATTCCGAATAACGAAAGTATTAAAAATAAAAGGATAAATGTGATTAACTTGTCTAGACTTTGCTTATCTTTGCTTTGCTTCACTTACCCTCGCTTTTCTTTTCTTGCCTTGCCCCTTAGGGCGTGATTAACTTGACTTTTCTTGGCTTGGCAAACCTTTACTTTTCTGAACTACCCTTCCCTCTGTTTAGCTATGCTAAGCTTATCTTAACTTATAGGTGATTAACTTGGCTGTTCTTTCCTTCCCTTTACTTTATTTAGTTTGCCTTAATTTAGCCTTCCTTGTCTTTACCTGTCTTTCAGGTGTGATTAACTTGCCTTGCCTTTCTTATTTTCACTTTGCTTATTTTTTCTTGCTTTGCCTTAGCTTAGCTTTCAGGTGATTTGAATGGTTGAGGAACAGGTAGCACAAGATCACCAGCAAATAGTGGATAAAGTCCGAAAAAGCCTCACAGGTGTTGGAGTAGCTCTCCGACGTCCCCAGATGATATATAATGCCCTTTATCACCCTGACTTAGTAGCAACAATAGATGGGCAACACTTCATACCTATCGAGGTGATAAATTCCTCTTATGGTTTTGATGTTCTTGGAATTCTCTCACTTACACTTACCAAAGACATAATCGATAGCGCGCTCATCATAGTCACTGATAAAATGTATAACCAAGACCCTAGCAAGTTCAAAGAGGTATGCGATCTAATTAAGAAGTTCAAGAAATACTCTAAACAAATATACGGAAACAACTTAATAATCCTTAGAGAAAAAGAGGTTGAAGGGTGGTTCAAACAGAAAATTGAGGACACATCTCTCTGGAAAGGATGCTAGCTTAAGAGTTTTGCAAGTCCCCGCTTTTGCTCCACCTCATGAAGGCGGGTCTGAAAGGTTTTGCTTTAACTTATCAAAAAGGCTACTAGAGTTAGGGCATAAACCCACTATTTATACATCCAAAATACCCTCGTGGACACCCATTTATGAGAAAAGAGAGGGTATCCCAATTATCAGATTTCGGGTTTGGGTTTATTTTTTATATATTAATCCAATGAGTTTCTTTATGCAAGCCGTTAACCATAATCTTGATAAATTTGATTTGGTTCATGTTCATAGTTATGTTTTTTTTTTCGCAAATCAAATAGCATTACTGAGAAAAATGAGGAATTTTCCCTATATTTTACATTTGCATGGCGGGTTGGAACCTATATCGGCGAACCTCATGGGGATTAAAGCCTCTGCACTGAAAATATTTTATGATAAATTTATAGGTCCAACCACAATTCAAGCCGCTGACCGCGTGATCAGTTGCTGTGAAACCGATAGGCAGAGGGCGATCAAAACCTTTGGCGCCGATCCGGATAAGGTGGTAACGATACCGAATTGCATTGATTCCACGAAGTTCAGAGAAGCAACGCCCCAGAATCCCATAAATGTCACCTACATTGGGCGTCTCACCGAGTTGAAGGGCAGCCACCAGCTCCCATACATCGTGAAGGCGATCTGTAGAAGACATAGAAATGTCAGGTTCACCATAGTCGGCGGTGGTGTGCTGGAGGAGCCGCTGAGGCAGGCATTGAAGAATTATCCAGTTACTTTCCTCGGCCGGGTTCCCAATGAAGCGGTACCTGATATTCTAGCTGAAAGTAGTGTCCTGATCTTGCCGAGTTTCCTCGAGGGCTTCCCTCTCGTCACTCTTGAGGCACACGCTTCGGCGGTTCCCGTGGTCTGCTACGATGTGGGCGGATGCTGGGAGGCGGTGAAGACGGGTGAAACCGGGGCATTGGTGCCAGTTGGTGATGCTAAACGCTTCGTGGAGGCTCTTTCATGGGTGATCGAAGACAGAGAAGCTAGGCAAAATATGGGGAAGATCGCTAAGAAAAGGCTTCTTGAGAGATATGATTGGCCCGTGGCGGTGAAAAAGATACTGGAGGTGTATCACAACACTGTCTCAGCTTTTTGAACACCTCCCAAATTACTTGAGGTGGTCCCAGCCACTTATCTGGATGACGATAATAACCTACAAACTATGCCTTTTTAATAGATTCAAAAAACTGTATTATTTAGCCTTTCCTATACTTATGGCTCTTTTCTATCCTCCTTGGGAGCTGAGATTTTTATATCCTGGTTATTTGCTGATGTTTTATTGTTCTATGTGGTATCTTTTCACATACCTCTACTCTAGGTTTCTCCTCTTCACCGAAGCCCTCTCTTACTCAGCTCTGATAGTTTTCGTGGGGAGTTTCTACTGGGAAATTCCCGCGATAATTATTCATACCTTCCAGATAGGACTGCATATTGAGCTTTTTTACAGGATTTTTCACATTATAGTCTTACTGTTTTTGCTGGAGAAGGTCAAGGTTCCTCTAACAAAGAAAAATATTTTTCTCATCGTTTTTGGTTTACTTGTGTCCAGCACTATCCTAGTTTTTTATCCTGATCCGAATTATGTTCGTTGGGGCAGGTGGTGGTTCTGGCTGATTGATCCTAGTCCTTGGGTGCATTTAATCAACAGAGTTGTTTGTGTATATGTTTTTGGGAGGGTATTCATGGAGGGCTTGAAGAGTGGTTGATGATTTTTTGGCGTCGCTAAAATCTTACAGGAAAAAAAAGGTTTGTGTCGTGAACTTGAGTAGGGGAAATCATGGCGACACCCTCATTGTAATGGGTCTGAAGAAAAAGCTGAGAGATTTAAATATAGAATTCGATTTAAAGCATCAGAATTGGAAAACATTTAGTTATCGACACTTTTTTGATTATAAAAAAGTTGACTACTCGAACTATGATTTAACCATTATTAGAGGAGGAGGATATATCAACGACATCTGGTGGCCTGGGTTGAGGTTTCTCTTAGACACCGTAAAGCGAAACGAGGAAGTTATTGTAGCTCCGCAGAGTTACTGGTTTAGACAAATAGCTCTCGGAGACAAATTAAAACAGATGAGGACACCCGTGAAATTATTCGCGCGCGAAAAGTATAGTTATGAGTTTTTGAGGGGTTCATTGCTCCCAGAAAATGTAGAAGTTGGGTTGGCTCCAGACTCATCTTTTTACTTAGATCGAGGGGATTTAGAGAAGTATTTCGTTAATGCTGGCAAATATGATGCTCTTCTTTGTTTTAGGAAGGATATTGAATCAAGGGCTCCTCTATATGTGAAAAAAGAATTAGAGAATAAAAACACTAATCCGTTAGTTGAGGATATCGCAATGGTAGGAAGTTTTGAGGATTATATAAGTAAGTTTAAGTCTCCTAAAATCATTTACACTGATCGATTGCATACCGCTATTTTAGGTTGCATATTTGATAAGGAGGTGCAGTTTTATTCAAACACTTACTGGAAGAATAAGGGAGTATACGAGTATAGTTTATCCAAATTCAAGAACGTGAAGTTTATCGAGGTAGTTTAATGATATTTGATGTTATTGTCTGCACAAAAAACAGTGTCTTAACCCTTAATGCTAGTCTATCAGCATTTAAACGGAGTGGCGTGCCGTACAGGAAAATCTTTGTGGTGGATAAGCATAGTCAGGATGGGACTAGGAGAATTGCTGAATGCCATGATTGTGTCTACATTGATAATTCTATCGGGCTCGCGGAGGCCCGAATCATGGGGGCTAAGTTCTGCGAAACCGAGTATTTCGTTAATTTGGATAGCGATATAATTGTACCAAAGAATTTTTACGAGATTCTGGAGCCTTACATACAAAAGAATTTTGTAACGAAGGGAATCTACCGTAACATTCTCCCGAAAAAAGATAAGGCGATAGCTGACCGTGACCACTACTGGATGTTACACAACATAGGTAGCCTTGATTGCTGTTTTATCCACCGTAAAACCTTCCTGAAGCTGAGTGCCGATTGGGTGTCCCGTGGCCTCGACGCGGGCGAAGACACGGACCTCTTCACCAAATGTGAGAAGCTGGGCCTTAAGGTTCATCAGGATAACCGTGTTGTTAGTAGACATTATGTTTTCAGTGTGCTGAGGATTCTAAAGCAGACTCGGTGGTATGGTAAGGGTTCTAGAGGGGGAAAGATTGTCGGGAGATTCACGTTAACACGCCCATATCTCCTTCCCGCTGAGATGCTATTATTCCCGTTGATGGGTTTTGTTGAGGCATTCAAATTTCATGCACCAAAGCTATTTTTATATGAGTCGGCGAAGATGGTTTTCTGGTTCTGGGGCTGGTTTATGGGTTGAGTTTGCTTAAATATTATTTGGGAAAACTACATTATTACCGTGAATTATTTTACTACCTGAAGAAACGATTGATGCTTGATGCGGGGGCAGCTCAGGAAATGGCTTACTGGAAACACACTCCATACTTTGCAGATTGGGATCTCTTCAAAGAAGATTACTATAATCGTGGCCCCGATGTTAAGGAGGCTCTTAATAATATCCGGGGTAGATTCGGTGTTTTAGGTAGAGATTTGAAGGTTCTGGAGGTGGGGCCAGGTCCTCGAACTGGACTAGCTCCGGGTTACTTCCGTGGTGAGTATGATCTGGTTGGCGTTGATCCTCTCGCCGATGAGTATAAACATGAGTTTGGTGGTGGTGACTTCCTTAGAAAAGGCGGAGGTGAAGACATCGGTAATATATTTCCGGCTGACTCGTTTCACATGGTCTACGCAAGTAATAGCCTTGACCACTGTGTTGACCCCTTCAAGGTTATGATGGGGGTGTCTAAGATATTGAAAATTGGCGGTGTCTTCGTTGTCTGTGGGAATGTTAGGGAGGGTTCTAGGTCGTGCTGGCAAGGCTACCATAAACATGATTTATGGGTTGGGGATGAGAAGATAATGCATGGTGATAGAACTGGCAAAAAAATGGTGCTGGTGGGTGATGGCTTTGAACTGGTGAAGGTGAGGGAGATGACCTACGATTGGGAGGGAGCGAAGATAAAATGGTTTTACGGCGAGTGGATGCGAAAACCTATTATTAATAGGCAGCCCATAGAAAGAGGTGAAGGTTATGGGTAGGAAGAATAGCCCCGTCGTGATGATCGCCGTCTTCATGATTATTGTCGTGTTTATCCTCTTCTTCCAGGGTGGCTACGCTGACGCATTGGGCCTGAGCTCCACAATCGGCGACGAACTAATTGCAGTTTTCCCCGGCCTCTTCGTGACCATCATCGGCATTATCGCTATCTCGAAGTCTGGGGGTAGTCCCCTCATCATCGGCGGCTTCGGAGCCGTGGGAATAGGTTTAGCGGTGCTACTCAGCGAAGCCTACACCGCTGAGATAATCGTTGACGCGATGCTGGGGGGAGCCACTATCGCCCAATGCGAAATTATCATAATTATACTTGGATTGGTGTTAGGAGCAGTAGCATATACAACTTCAGGGAGAGGATGACGTGAAGAAATGACAAAAAACTATTCTTTTATCCTTTTATCAATTATTCTATTATTGCCCTCCATTTCGCCATTAGTTTCCGTTGGCTCTCCAAATTATATTATCAACGGCGATACCGTTTGCATTGATGATTCAAATATTTTCATGGCTGCGACGCCTCATACCTCGACCGGTGGCTGGGTTTACCTTAACTTCACTTCTAAGCGGTTTGAGGGTAGTGTGGATATGGTCTTCGGTTTCGACAGGGATAGGGGGTTGCCCTCAGTTCTTGAACTATATAATCCCCACGACGAGTATACTCCACACAGTTATGTTATTCCTAGTCAATACTTCACCAACAAGACATTCTACAAGGCTGAATATACCTACGCCTCACAGGATGCCACTTATCTTTACAACGGTTATGTGAAGCTATCCGATTATTTCAACAAGACTTGGAATTTAAGCTGGGAGCATGACTTCGAGAAGGCTGAGAAGGCTACGAAGACGGTTTACTGGACGGATACGGTTCACGTTACTTGGGTGAACATAGCTGGGAAGGTGGACATAACCAGAGTCAACCACGTTTACGGGGGTATGGATCGCTGGTATTTGGTGAGGGCTGATGTCATAAAAAACAGGGCTTACTATCTTCGTTTCTGGTTGGATATCGTACCTTCGTTGAAGGGCGGAAAATACGAGTATTTTGTCGGTGTGAAGCCATCCGCAGAAACGTTAAAGGATGCAATCGCTAGTGAGCACTTCTACTACCTTGACCCGTGGTGGGACAATAGCTGGAGTTATAAAAAGAAGATCACGATCGATCAGACGAAAATAGATGCCGATTTAACGGATTTTCCCGTAATGATATTATTGAATTCAACTAACATAGACTGGACTCACGTTCAGGATGACCTTGATGATATTCGTTTCGTGGATTCCACTGAGACCACGGTGCTGAAGGCGGAGCTGGAGAAATACACTGTCAACACGGATGCGTGGATATGGGTGAAGATTCCAGTAGTGGATGATACGGTGGACACGGATTTCTACATGTATTTTGGTAACGCTGGTGCTGCGTCGGCGTGGGATACTGAGAATGTCTGGGATTCATCGGCTGTAATGGTTCAACATATGTATGATAACCCAGATACGAGCCACATAATGGATTCCACATCGTATAGCAACGATGGGACGAAGAAGGGAGCGAATGAGCCGATAGAGACGGCAAGCGGAAAAATAGATAGTGCACAGAGCTTCGACGGTATAAACGACTACGTGACATTGTCGACTAATTATATCTTTGACGCTAACCACATGCTAACATTCTGGGCAGCGATTGAGGCACAGGACAGTCTCGGTATAATCAATGGAAACCTCGGTTATTATGCATATCTCAGATTTGGCGATTTAGCAGGAACGTATGATGATTACATAGTAGGTGAGACAAATACCAATGCTGATGTGGTTAAACTAACCTTTAATTCCCCAATAACTGTTGGGGTATTATATCATTTTGTCATCACTCAGGATGGTTCCAAAGTCTGGCGGCTTTATATTAATGGTGTGCTTCAAACGGTTACAGACACTACCACAAACAGCCAACTAACTATGAGAAGAATCGGTCACGGTCGACCAACTACGGACTATTTCAACGGCATCATCGACGAGGTTCGCATCTACAACACCGCTAAGTCAGCCGAGTGGATTAAAGCCGACTACTATTCTGGTTCAAATAGCTTACTGTCGTATGGAACAGAATCCGAGATAGTTGAAGTCACCATTACCTCTAGTCCACCCACAGGTGCAGGCTACATCACTGTAGACGGAGCAGGAATAACTACACCACAAATCTACTATTGGGAAATTGGATCAACTTATACTCTTGCTGCAATATCCCCTGTTGACATAATCGTGGGGCAGAGCCGATACGCTTACACAAACTGGAGTGATGCGGGGGCCCAGAGTCACATTTACACGGTCACAATCGCCGAGACGGTGACCGCTAATTATCATCTCGAATATTATTTCACGGTAACCGATGCACATGATACCGCAACCGGAGAAGGATGGTATGATGCTGGGACCGCAACTGTGAACTCGACTGTCTCACGTCCAATCGCAGGCGGAGCAGGAACCCAGTACGAGACAACGGGCTGGACGGGCACCGGAAGCCTAGCCTCAGGCGGCGGCGTCGGCTCAGACACGACTGGAGCATTCACGATAAACGCCTACTCAACCTGTACATGGAACTGGAAAACACAGTACTATCTCACTGTAGACACCAACCCGCCCGGCATCGACAGCCCCACCGGAGAAGCATGGTACGACTCAGGCGACACCGCCCACGTATCCACAGACCAACACGAAGACATCGTGCCCGGAGACTCACGCTACACCTTCAATTCATGGACGGGAGCCAACGGAACATACACCGACGCAACCGTAGCCATGACCACGCCCAGAACCGCCACCGCAAACTACGACACACAATACTACCTGACAGTTACATCAGCTCACGGAACACCGGGAGGAGAAGACTGGTACAACGACGGCGCAACCGCCTACGCCACCGTGACCCCATTATTCGTCCCAGCCGGAGCAGGAAAACAATACGCCTTCACAAACTGGAGCGGCGACGCCACGGGAACCACCTCGCCCTCAGACCCCATAACGATGGACGCGGCAAAGACAGCGACAGCGAATTGGTTACTTCAATACCTCCTAACAATATATTATAACGCTGGAATCTCTAAACTATATGTAAACGGAACACAGAGAACCAACAACACAATCATAGGAATAACCCCAAACACAAACGTGAACGCCACCGCCACAACGAAGCCCTACTACATATTCTTCAAACACGAACTGAACGGCACCGCCCCCAACTTCGTCACACCCTACCAGTTCAACATGACCAACCCCTATACGTTATGGACATACGCCGTAAGTGGAGCACCTAGCGGGGGCTTCAGCGGTTTACTCTTGATAGCGCTGATTGCTCTCCCAATACTTCTTCTAGCAATAAGGCGGAGAAGGTGAAGAAGTTGAGGAAAAAGCGATCCGTCGGCAGCCGCGTCCTAGAAGCCTACAGCGTCCACACCCCAGAAAAAATACGCAGACACACCGACAAAGTGATTAGGACCGGGGCAAAATTGATTAGGAAAATTAACGGCCCAGGCACGAAGGCAGCGGGCCAAGCATGGATCAGCCGACGCTTAGGGCGATTCAGAAAAAAGAAGAAGTAAATGAGAAAAACAGGGACCCTCACTCTTTTATAGACCCTGCTATCCACGCAATTACAAGTCCTATGACGATTGCCCCAAAAGCCATCAGAACGAGACGCAGTTGTTCAAACTGAGTCTTTATTAATGTGAGCTCACTTGCAGTATCCATCAAGTTCTTGTTTGTGATTTCTAAATCTCTCTTAGTTGCAGATTCAGATTGGAGTTTCGCTATAAGTCCTCTTACCTCTTCCTCTGCTTTCTTTCTCTCGTAAGTCTCAGTTGCTAAATGTGAATCTATTTGCCCAATAACGATAGTTAAACGAGTTATCATATCAGTAAGCATAGCATTGTCCTCTGTAAGTTGAGTATCAAGCCGATCTAGTTCCATGATCACGCTTGAGTTTCCGCTGAATATCCTCTGCCCGATTGGGATAGTAGTGTTGAGGCACCCTATCCATTTCGCTAGATAGTTATCGTTGACCAGCAACATAGAGAGCTTCCCATCAGTGTAGTTCGCTAGGGCAATCATGTTATATTGCACCCCATCCATCCTCCAGTTCAAAAGCTGTATGTCCATGAGGTAGTCGTAGTCCCACTGGTAGTATGAGTTGATAATCACGGTTTTCTCGACATCTACGCCGTTGACCTTGATGTCCATACTTCCACCCATCGAGGTTGTGCATGTAACATTGAGGTTGACGGTGTCCGCTCCGATGCCTATGTCAACGTTGGCTGTGTCCTCAGCTAGTGCCATAGGCAGGATGGGGATGAGCAGCACGAGTAGTAGCAGGGCTAGAGATAACATTTTCATTTTCATCTTTTTCCATACCTCCCTTTCATTCTCGCCCCGTTGGCTGTGACCCCTCGGGGGCGTCATAAAAAAAAGAGAGAAGATCATGTTTCAATCAGTTCCCAGTCATTGAGTATGTTCCAGTGAAGCCGCCAGCAAAGGAACCTGATTGTGTCATACTTCCTCCACCGCCCATCACGAAGCCGTTGAAGTCTAAGTATTCAAGACCGTAACCAGTCTGTAGGTAGGTTCCTGAACCACTTGCCGAAAGTGTCCTAGTTCCACCATTGTAGCTCGTTGAAGAAGTACCTGTAGCACCAGCGTATGTGCCAAAGCCCCAAGCAGCACTATTAATTGTTTTTGCGTCACCTGCACTAGAAGTTAAACCAATGTAGAGGTCAGCCTGAAGAACATCAGACTTCCATGTCTTGACTCCCTTCTCAATGACACCACCTCTCAGTTCCGGCGTTCCTAGATTTGTAGCCTCGCTCCAGACATACATAGTGCCAACGCTCTTCAGGTTCATAGTCGTCTGTGCATCACTACCAGCAGCACGGGCAAAGAAGTAGCCATCTATGTGAGTGTTCCAATTGGCACTGAGAATGTCGAAGTCTTGACTATCAGAAAACCGTAGGTCTGCTCCACCAGCCTTAGCAACCGCATTTATAGTTGAGTATGTAGAACCATAGTTACCGGTCGTGGCTGTCATGCTACCCGAGAAGCCACCAACAGCAGTAAACGTGGTCTGCTCTCCAACGACTCCAGGGTGCCATGTGCTTGTATCCGTGCTCTTGTATGTAGCCGAAAACGATCCACCGTTTATGTCAAAAGTTGCGCTGAAGTCAGTTGCAAGTGCACTCGATACGCCTACCGATAGCATTAGAGTTAGCATTACGAGTATGGGTATTGCTTTCCTTCCTTTCTTGTTCATTTTCTTTTTCTTTTTCCTTTTTCGCCTGTCAACCACCGTCGTTGGACCCACAGGCTCCGTCCATTGAAACTTCCGCTTGCGTGCGGACTCGTGGTTTCACCCTCCTAAGCTCCCAAGATATGCCCCTATGCACTCGTCCTCAACTTCGCACATCAGACACTTGCCACTGTAGAAGCCTTCCCTGTTCTCAGAGACCATGGAAGAACCAAAGCAAACGGGTTTTGGTAGATTTTTTTCCTTCACTAACCTTACGGCACACATTTTCAAACCACTCCTGGGAATTTTAGGTTCAGGAGAAGTGTCTTAACGTTCTTTATGGTCAGCTTCGGGTTGACTTCCTGCAAAACTCGTCCAAAAGCATCCAGCATGAATAGTTTTCCGTTCTGGTGGCAGACGGAGCCCAAAGCCACCCCGTTGTCGTCCATAATGATGATTGGTTTATCCATCTCCTAAACTCCACCACCCTTCTTTTTTTTCTCCCTAAAGTCAAGCGGACGCATCGGGGGCAGTTCATCGCCTGATCGTATGTGATACTCGTAGGTTCCAGAGATCATGTAGAACTCAAGCGGGTTAAACGGTTTACCACCTGTATAAACTGTGTTCGTAGCCCCTTGGCTTCTCGGGAGCCGTGGCTCCCGTCGGAGTATCCGCCTAAGCCAACCAAACATACCTATTTCTCCTCCTTCAACGTGCTGAACACTTCCTTCCCGTTGACGAGGAGCCTGAAATCCTTGAAGCCGATCATGATCTCGCCGCTACCGACTCTGACATTCCCAAAATCCATGAGCACCCAGTTCTTCTTACGAGAATCCCACACTTCGAGGCGGATAAGGCGACCGGTCAACTCTCTTCTTCCACCAACCTCAGCACCGTGTACTCCCAACCCCACCGAGGCGACTCGTTCACCCGCCGAATACCGAGAACCATATCGCCCTCCAAGAGCTCAACCTCAGCCCACCTGAAACGCCCCTCAGAATCACGCTCATCCCACAACGTGAAAACCACGGGACGATAAACAGCCATCAATTCTTACCCCCAGCCCCCCTCTCCATCCGTTGAAGTATGAGAAGCACCCCATCCAAGCCCTGCTCCTCGTTCCCAGCTAGAACGCTGAAAACACCCTCCAACGCATTCGCAAGGCGGTCAAGACGCTCATTCGTCACCTGGAGCTCATCCAGAATCTTATAGTAAACGGCATCAGGCTTAGACATCAGAGCCAATCCTCCAAAAACTCGCTCACCCCATATTGAATTGTGAAGTCGTGGGGGCTTATCTCTTGGTCGTCGTCCCATAGGGCCTCTATGAGGACGAATAGCGCCGTGTCTTCCCTGAACGTTCTGAGAATTTGTTCGAGCGTCTCGCTGTACTGAACTTGAGTCATTCTCTACACAACTCCTTCGCCTCGTTTTCACGCAAACCCTCGAGCTCCTTTAGCATCCGGTTAAGAGCTACGGCGAAGCTCTCAAACCTGCGGCCGAGACGAAGACGCTCCTCGTCTATTTTCTCAATGTCACTGGTGTAGACTCTAATTACGTCGGTCTCGCCCTCAGACATGGTTGTAACAATGTAACAGATATATTAAAGTTTTATGGATTCTAAGCCCTCTTATAGAAGCCCGGTCTAGGTGAAAATATTGTGCCATCTCTCATCAAAATTGAAATTATCTTTGTCGATTCAGTCCTACTCAACTTCTGATCTTTTTCCATGAGCGAAAACAATTCCTCATCCCCCAAAGCCTCATCCCTGTCAAGCGGAAATAGGTCCAGAGTCCTCTTCAAGAGCTCGGACAAAGGATCACGAGGCCGCTCTATAGGTTTCGGCTGCTCAACTTTAACCTGCTCGACCTGCACGGGCACCCCCTCAACCGCGCCATTCTTCTTTTCTATGTAATCCCTGAGATCATCGCATCCAAGCCAATCATTATCTACTCGTCGAACCTCCATAACCTCATCAAGTTTCGTCGGAATCAGACGAGTGAAGGTCATCTTGCGACCGCTTGAACCCGTCCGACTCGTAATTAATCTGAAGCCCACGGATGGGAGATTAGGGGCAAACTCGTTGATCTCAGCACTCATCCTAGTCGGATCAGACGGAAAATCCACCCGAATATTAACGCCCGTATCTTCTGCTCTCCTCTTTAACTCGAGAAAGAGCACACTAGGACTGTAAACCACCTCGGTTTTCTCAGGCTTAACGTAACCCTCCAATGTTTTCCTCCAAGAAGGAAGCTGAACCTCCAGTAACTGGATAAGAAGCTCACCGACGATAGAACTCTTTATGCTATCGGCCTCCTGGTTGATAACGTTGTTATGGTACGCCACCAGAAACTTATCCCTGTCAATCCCAAGGGACTCCGTGATCGCGACACCCCACTTCATGGCATCAGCCATACGGCTCAAGCCCCCGTCGACGGAGATCCCCGCTTTCATCAACTGCCTAGCCCTCACAATGACATTCAAGGCGTCGAATAGTATCCCAGGTGCCTTCTCGTAAATCATCTTCATGATCACCGTATCCTCCTTCCGCTCAGAACGCGGAACCTTCTTCGTCTCGAGAAGCACCAGACGATCAAATAGGTCGGGCTTACGCGCAGCCACGTTAATCCCGTTAATCGCCACACACCGCATGAACTGCCGGATAAAGTCGTCGTCGTCCGAGTAAAGCAGCCTATTCGCTATCCCGGCCCCCGTCACGGCGCGGCACAGAAGATCGCTCTGATCCTCATCAATGTGGCTGATATTGTCGAAGTAAGCCAAGTAATGGTGGTCAAGGTTCTGCCCCAGCTTATTCGAGTCGCGGTGCATGTTCAGAAGACCCTTAGCCATGCTGCTGTTATCGAAAATCGCTTTAATGGCGACCATCGCGGTGGACTTCACGGTCCCCTTCGCGCCGTAAATGTAGAGAACAACGTGGGGAATCTCGGGCACAAGCGTCTCGAGAACCCCGAAAACCATGTATAGAAGCTGATCGTCGACCGACCCAAAGTTGGTGAACTCAAGCATATCCAGAACAGACCCGTTTTGCTCGGGAACACCGAGCGGAAGCTGATGAGAGTATCTCCTAAACATAACAGGCGCATCTTCAACGATCCCCCAGCCATCGTCAGTGATCCTAACAGCCCTGAAATCGTCGTCCGTAAGATCCAGCCACCAGGAACCATCAGGCTGAACACCGACCCGGTTATAGAGGTGAATCCTCGGATGCTCTCGAGCGTAGCCGCTGAGAAGCGTCACAGCCGAGTTCAAAGCGTCGCCTCCAGGTACTTCCCCTGAGCTCTTGTGCATGATGACGGATAGGACGCTCTTCAGCTTCTTGCTAGTTAATCTATAATATTTTTTAATACTCAGTGTCGCTGGTGACAGCGACACAGCCTGTATTTTTTTGCTATTTATACTCGGGAATGTGTTTTCTATGAATGAAGGTTTTGACGCCATTTTGGGGGGGGTAGAAAAAAGGTTGGTTGGCTCTGAGAAGCCTATTTTAGTCTCCTTTTTTTGTGGTGTCGCTAGTGTCGCTGGTGTCGCTGTTTTTTCAACATTATTGGTGGGAGTCTCTATAGTCGGTCGGAGTGTATGACTCATTGCGGAGTATTGGGTATCATTTTCAGCGACACTAGCGACACTAGCGACACCTGAGTGAAAGTGGCTCCTGAATAAAATATACTCATCGTCGTTCTGGTCCCTGAAAACCTCGGCGCCACTAGACAGCACAAGGGTGACAAGCTTCTCAGCTACGGTGGGCTCGTGATCCGGTGCCTCTCCCCGATCTTCTGGTTCAGGCCATAGGTCGGATCGTTCCTGCAATAATTTGACGGTGTAGTCAATCATCGCGTTAGCTTGGCCGCCGTATATGTGGCCGTAGACTTCGCGGATCTGTTTGGTTATCGGGAGGTTCTTCAGGTGCTCAGGTTTCTTCACTTCGGCCCAGGCGGTGTCGGTTGAGGCTTTGCTTTCGTGCTGGATCTTGAAGCTCCAGGTGCCGTAGCCTCTCTTTACCTTCAGTCGGTGGCCTTTGGTTTCTAGGACTATGACGGGGAAGCCGCCCTCTTTGTTGATGTAAGGAAGCTCCACCGACATAGGGTCACCTCTGGTTACGCTCCGTTAAGAGCGTCGCCGCCGACTTCTGCTCAACACGAGGCAAAACGAATCACCATTTAAAGATAACTTGATATTTTATCTGGGCGATCAAGTTTTACCTGTTTGTAAATTGTTGATTCTAATGTAGGATCAAATTCATATAAAACCCCAGGTGGAAAATCGTTTATTGGTATGGCACGACCATAGCTTTCCCAATATAAACCGTTCTTACAACTTCCAACTTTTGTAGGAACCCCCCTATTTTCTATTGTTTTAAACCAATCTGTTTTCCTTAATTTTTGTAGAAGTATGAGATATCCTATAGGTTCCAAATTAGTTTTGTTTTCTGTTTCCCAACAATATGCTATTACATCTGCTTCGCTTGTATAAACCCAGCCAAGTATATTTTGGTGAATTACGCTTACGGTCTCTAATAAAATATCTTTATTTTTATAATATTTATTATGCCTTGTTTTTACTTCAATATCTGGTTCTTCTGATACTAATTCAATATCTACTCCTTTTCTCTGTTTTTCTCTTCCTTCTATTGTAGAAAAATTCATTATTTTTGCTTTATATGTAAATATAAACCGCTCTAAGATGGGGGCAAGTTTTTTTTCCCATTTATTTCCATTCTTGAGATCTTTGATAAAGTCTCTATACTTCATACTTCGTTTCCCCAGCTTGTCCATTTTGGTCGGGTATTTCGGGCAAAGAGTTCAAGATATTGACGGTTTGGATACATTGATTCTATAATATCATAAACCTCGTCGGGTTTCTCACTATGTCTTCTTCTCGGGGCCTCAAGAACAGAGGAGGGTCGTTTGTCGTTTACGGGGGTTGGAATCTTTCCTTTTGTAGCGATTAGGAGTAGTTCATGTTGTCCACGAACATAAAAACCCGTGCCAATTTTATCTTTAATCCATACAAAATTTGTCTTATAGGTGAAGCCCCAATTTTCAACAACCTTCAAAGCCTCGGGAAGCTTTGGGTTAGTGGCCCATAAGAACAGAACGGCATCATTGGCTGAGGGGATCTTTAAAGCATAAATCTCTTCATCTTCCATGAGAGCATAGTGATATTCAGGGTTTCCCCGAGCCTTGTAATAATATTTCCAGGGAGGATCTGCATAAATCACATCATATTGCCCCTCGGGTAGAGGAGGTGTGTTTTCATGTCTCTCAGCTCTTGAAACCACATCATGGGCATAACTTATACTCGTCTTTTTTGAATCTACGTTTTTCATGAGGGTGCTGAATCTATCTGGGTTTTGCTCATAGGCTTCAACGATTGCCTCAGCCTTCTCGAGGGTCCGGCCACTTACGCCGATATACTTAGCGACGATATCACGGGTATCACCGTGAAATTCCGGTAATCTACCGGAATTATTTGGTGGCCTTCCTACTGGATGCTCTGCCCTGATCTTTGGGCCGACTGCGCGGTCAATCGCCACCATCTCACTAACGGTGAAGTCCTTACGCTCTCGATTCTCATCTAACTCACCTTTTGTTAAATCTTTAAGGGATACTATATTGACAGGTACTTCCTTCCAGCCCAGCAACTCGCAGGCCTTGAGCCGACGAAGACCCGCGATAAGATTTTTCTCTTCATCTATCACAATTGGGTGAAGAAGTCCAACTTCCTTTATACTATCAGCTAAACCTTTAAGATCACCAAGTTCTTTTCTAAGTCTTTCACCAATCTTAATTTTATCAACGCTAATTTTTTCGCTCATTTTACCTTCGCTCCGCAGTTTTTGCATTGGAAACATTTTTTATCGGCATGATAGATGAATTCGGTGTAACCGCCTGAGTGGCCGCAGTAGGGGCAAACCAGGTTTACTCCTCCTCGACTATTCCTTTTATCATTTCTGGGTGTTCGCGCCAAATCTTTTCACGGATCGAGTCGCGGACATATTCTGAGAGGGTTCCATGCGTGTCTTTCATAACGAGTTCGTCTAAGAGGTCGCGCAGTGATTTGGGTATTTGGAGGTTTATTATTACGTTCTCTTTTTTTCGCTCCATAAACATCTAAAATAGGATTATACGTAAGGCTTATATAAGCCTTATGTGTATCTATTTTTCGACTGTCATGGGCGAGTTGGCTAGGCCTTCGAAGTGTGGCGACTGCCAGCAGTTTCAACCGATTCGGGAGCCTACCCGTTCTGAGTGGGGTGGGCGCTGCGCGTGTCTGAAGTTGGGCAGGGACGCCTTCAGCGATAGCTGCGATCAGCCCAGGAACTGGGGTAAGAAGGGGGAGAACAACGGTGTCCTCTGACGAGCTGGTTGAGGCGGTTAAGATGGCCCGCATGGTTGGCATGTCTTATCGTCTGGACTGGAGCATGGAGACGGGGGTTCAGACGCTGACGCTGGCGAACCGGAAGAGGACGAGTTTCCTGTTTGGCAGGGAGCTTCCCGCCAGAGAGGTGCTGAGGACATGAAGTTTGATGCCGTGGAATTTAGGAAATTGAATACCGAAGAAGAGAAAACTCAATACATGATCTCTCATAGAGAGGAACTTGATCCTCCGCCTATGAGGAGCCGTAAATTTAATGAAAAATGTAGGAGATAAAAGAATGACAAAAGTGAATTGTGAGGTTTCTAACCGGACTACCTGTAAACATTGTAAGGATGGATTATGTGAATTAGAGGAGATCGATTTAGTTATTTCCTATGGTAGAAGCACAGATTATACAGAATTATTTATGTGTGAAAATAGGAAGAGGATTGAAAAATGACTGAGAAGGCTTTGGCTGTGGCGGGTCCGCTGGACCTCGAGGGCACGAAGAGGGCGATGGCTGCCTTCGACAAGTTCAAGAGCGAGGTGTTGACTGATCAGGATTTCTGGGTTGGCAGGGATCGCACAGGCGCTGATATGAAGCACATCAAGCGGAGCGGTTTGATGAAGTTCTTGATGGCGATCAATGGCAACGCGGCTGTGATTGATGAGCGGAGCGAGGTGATTAAATTCGAGAACAAGGAGATCCTGGTGTTTCACTTCACGGCTCGGGCGACGGCTCCGAATGGGCGGTTCACCGAGGCGGTGGGCTCAGCCTCGAGTGATGAACGGAAGTTCGACAAACCGGTTCACGACTTGCGAGCTCTAGCGCAGACACGGGCCGTGAACAGAGCCATAGCGAATCTTATGGGCGGCGGCGTCGTGAGTGCGGAAGAAATGGGCAGCGATGAGGAGCCCCGCAAAGTTGAAAGCACTTCCTCGGTTAAACCGCCTGAGCAGCCCGCGTACAAGCCTCGAAGGTTCGATAAGCCTTCTCCAGCGGATGAGGCTCAGGGTAACGCGGCGAGCTTCATCGCGGATACTCTTCAGGAGGCTGGGCTGGACCCTGACGGCGTCGAGGTGGCGAGCCGCGACTGGGGCCTCTTCGAGGTTAAGCCCATCGTGAAGATGGAGAGCGGTGTTTGGCAGAAGTATCATCAGGCGCTGAAGCCGCTGAACGCCGAGTATCACTCGAAGGTGAAGAAGAAGCTGGATGACCCGGATGACCCGTATGCGGGGAGCTGGACCGTGAAAGTGGAGGCTGAGGGCTGATGAGAGTTATCCATGTAGAAGTGGAATGCTGTAAGGACTGTCTCTATGGTGTGTTGATGCGAGGAACACCACTGAAGACTCTATGCAGGATAATGTGGGAAGAAAATGATAGGGAGGAATCAATCCCAGAGTGGTGTCCACTCCCAGAGAAGGAAATAGAGGAGGCTGAGGGCTGATGAAAATAATTGTGATATATAGAGCAGGAGTTGTGGACACATATGACGTTTTGAGAGAAAAGGCGAGTGAAATTGTCGCACATCACCTGAAAAATCCTAATGTGAGTGCTCTTGTTTTAGCTGAAGAGGAGGCGACAGCCCAAGCGCGGAAGGCTCTTGAGGAGGCTGAGGGCTGATGAGCGAGCGGGAAAAGGCGGCCCTGAAGATCTACAGGGAGACCGTGGATCAGGCTTGGAAAGTCTACAAGGAGGTCGAGGCGCAGGCTGAGATAGTCCGCCGAAATACTGTGGCTCAGGCTTGGAAGGCCTACGCGGAGGTCATGGCCAAGGCTGAGGAGGAGGCTGAGGGCTGATGAGCGAACGAATGTGCACTACTATGTTCTGCAAGGCGACGGGGCGGGATGAGCCACAAATCGTTGTCAGGGAATCTGAGGATGGAATATATCTCAAATGCAAAGGATGTGGGGCCATCAGAGGTTATGAGATAGGCCTTTTCGCAGATGACTATTTCAAGAAGGCTGAGGAGAAGTGAGCCTGATTCAGGTCGTAGAGTGTACTCGTTGCGGGCATAATGAGTCTATCCCATACGATTCCGCGAATCCGAAGATGCCTTGGGAAGTCTGGGCTAATGGATGTCCGAAGTGCGGAAATATGAAGGTGGATATCACGGTGATTCTTGATAAGACGGGTAGAATTAGGGATGCTAAAATCATCAAGAGAGGGGCTGAGGGCTGATGAGCGAGACAATTTGTCCTATCCATGAGAAAACTTGGGAGAAGCATACACCAATGGAAAAAGTGCAATGCTTTCTTATGTGGAAAGTGATGAAGGAGGCTGAGGGCCTGTGAGGCTAGAACCTATCACAACCGAGTTCGGCCACAGCTTCTTCGTCATAGACGAGGATATCAAGGACCCCCGCAGGGGCCAGCTCGTCGCCATGATCCATGATGGCTTAGGCGGCGTCGTCATCTACCGGCACTATTCGGTGGACCCGGAGATGATCCTCGCCCTTCTACCCTTCCGACTAGGAGACCGGTACAAGGTCTACGACTGCAGGGTATCGAGAGGAGAGGAGGCTGATGATTACGTTATGCTCGAGAAAGAGGAGGCTGAGGACCAACATGGCTGAGAAGCCGAAGCCTAGTGATTGGGAGGTGAAGGCCGTAATCGACCGGAAGGTCCTCGGTGAGTACACAGCCAAGCTGGTGAAGATACTGGCAGGGGAGATGGTGAAGACCAGAACGGGCTGGGAGTGCCCCAACCCGGACTGCGACGTGATCCGGGTCTCGACCAAGAAGGGCTACGGTTGGGAGGAGACGAGGGTGGTGAGAAGGTCGATTGTCATTCAAGGAGGGAATGTAAATGGGTAGAGATTGGAGGGCCTTCTTGAGAGACATAGAGAAGGATCCAAAGAACTTCACTAAGGCCATCATCGAACACCTGGATCCTCCAGTGTACGTCATCGAAAAGCTCAGAGATCGGATGTTCATATGTGATTTCTGCTGGAGCCATCGAGTGGACTCCTGCTTCCTCTGCTGGAAAAGCGTATGCGAGGAACACGCGAAAGTATACATCGGAGAGAAGACGAAGCTGGAGTGGCGCGTCTGCCCGAACTGCCAAGAGGCCAATAGCGAGGAGGAGATCCTCAAGAGGGTTGAAGACCAGGATGAGGAGTTCTGGCTTATGCATCAAGACATTCAGGGAGAGAAAGTAAAGTGAGTGAAGAATTAATCATCAGGAGCAGGGAGGGCATAACACAATCAGCATTCTTCTTGGTTTTTGGTACGAGAAATTACGCTAATAGCATACGTGATCCGAGAGAGGAGGACCACCACCTAATAATCTCTCAGATAGAATACGCCAAGTCTCTGGAAAAGCCAGCCATACTTTTTCTACAAAGGAGTCTGAGTGCTGAAGATGAACAGACGATTAGAGATGCCTTAGAAGGAATGGGAATAATAGGAGTTTTCAGATTTGAAGCTGGAAACGAGACGAGTATGAAGTCCACAGCAATAGAGATGAAGAAGGCCCTAGACATTCGAGGTGAGAAAGTAAAGGAGACTGAGGCTGATGATCGTGTTAGTGTATAGGAGTAATTATAAGTGCTATTGGGACTGCCAGATCGTTCATGTTCTCCTCATCGACGACGCGATGCTAATCCTCAGGGAGGCTGAGGGCTGATGGGTTATGTAATTATTCCCTTCCCGGAATGTAAGACATGTCAGCAAGAGACCGATTGGCCGAATTGTAAGCCGCTGAAGGCTCCGAAATGTCCTGTCAGATGGGGAAGGACTGGAGGAGGCTGAGGGCTGAATGTTTTGTCCTTATTGCGGAGAGTTGCTTGAGGATCTCTCGGCGACTGAAGGTGGATGGTGTCCTCGATGTGAGGAGTGGTTTCCGCCCGACCTCATTCGAGACGCATTGAAAGAGGAAGCTGAGGAAGAGTACGCAGAGGAGGAGGGAGGACTGATGAAAATAATTGCGATATATATCGAGGAAGTTGAGGAGGCTGAGGGCTAGATGAAGTTTAAACATGATCTAGAGATGTGGCATATGTTCAAGGAGTTCGCCGAAGAACTCAAAAAGGTCGCGGAGTTCAATAAGATGCGTCTTATCAAGTCATGCAGATACTACGAATGGGATAGCGACGCTTCTGAGGAATATTGCCGTTCTGATAGGATGCAAGGGAAAGATTTGGACTCACAGAAAACATGTTGGAAGTGCCCGTATTATTTATCATCTCCGAAGGAGGCCGAGGACTGATGGGTGTTCCTTCTAGGCTGCAATCAGTCGCCGAGGTAGTCGTGGACTGCAGGTGGTGGAGGATCACCCACACCAAGCTCCCCTACCGCTACAACGGGACCAAGTATGTCACCACATGCGAGTGCATAGCTACGAAGCCCTGCGATTACAAGAACGGAAATCCAATGACAGGCGGCTGCGCTATCTGCGGCAACGTGGCTAAGATTCCAGTGGGTGAGAGGCCATGAGTTGTAGTGGTCTTAAAGAAGATCATACCCGTGGCTCGCCGTTGGGTGTATGCCGCTTCTGCGGTGTGCCTCTTGTTCAGGAGAACTACTGCATGAGCTGCGGGCAGCCTCAGAAGGAGGCTCTTCGCCACCAAGTTCTCAGCGAGAAATTCAGGGGCAAACCTAGAACTAGGAACAAGAACGGCAAGATCAGGCGTAAGCGAAGCGACGTGGGAAAGAAACGTTCATCAGGGTCCTCCAGTAAGATCGAGGTGAAAAAATGAGTCAGACCTTCCAAGAAGCCGTAGGCTTCAAGCCCTCGAGGACCTGCGGCCAGTGCCTCTGGATACGCGACTACGTGGGTCGATTCGTCTGCTTCAAGGGAAGCAAAGTAGGCCCATCAGTGAGATCCGACCAGGTAGCCGACTTCTGCGACGACTATGAGGAGGCAGTGTAAATGGATATGAAAATGCCTGAGAAATTGGAGCCCTGGTGTCAATTAGTTCAAGAGGTTCTAGCTGAGGAGTTCAAAGAACCTCCTGTTAACTTCCGTAAAGTCTCAGAGAAGATCGTGATGAAGATATTCTTGAGAGCTGGGGTTGTGTGGCCCTTCTCAGCTTCTACGCAGAAAGACGAGGTGAAAAAATGAAAAGGATATGCGCTTATTGTGGAGAAAAAATATTTGGTTATCCCCATGTTACCGTTTGGGATGAGCAACCCAGAAAAAGCGAGGGATTAAGATTTCACACAATAAGCGAAGCTATTCTTTTCTTCTCAGAGGATAAACTCTCAAAACTCATCGATAAATGGAATGCTGCTGTAATTCCATTGAGACAAGAACAAGAACCCGAAGCTGCCAGTGCCGTGAAGGCTTGTGCCGTAGAACTTGAGGCAGCACTCTACTCGTTTTGCACTAAAGGAAAGGCTGAAAAATGAATGTCCTAAAGCAAAAATGTGATAATTGTGAGTATTGGGTCTCTTATTGTCGTAGGGGTGTGGAATGTAATTCTCCTTTTGATTGGTGTCCTCTTTGGACTAAAATGAGTAAGGAGAACCCCAGAAACGTTCAATCCGAGTTTGCATTAGAAAGTAAGGAGACCCCGCCATGAGTGGTGCTCTTTATGACAAACTTATTGAGTTATGGAGAGATTATTTAGAGGATCATTTATGTATTTATGAGAGTTCGCTAGATGAAGAATCTATAGAGGAAGAATATGATGATTTAGTAGATGGTTTCTGTAAGGAATATGGTTACTCTGAGAAAACAGAGAATATGGCTTTCTATGATTTATGGTGGGACACATTTGCAGATATGTATTATCAAAAACTCGAAGATGAGGGTGTTCAAACCGTTTATGAAAATCCTCAAGAGGAGGCTATTTAGTCTACTTGTAGGCATAAAGATGCTTCCGCGCAAGAACCCAGATGGAACCAATGTCTATGTTGTCCAAAATAACACCAATGTCAGGGTCTCGGAGAACATATTAAAACTATATAAATGAGGTGGAAACTTTAAGGGAAATAGGTATACCTAGATGGTGTTGAAAATGGCTCAGTATAGTATGCCTACTTCGGCTGAAATGCGCGGAGCCCTTTGATATTATTTAACATATACCTTTTCGCCGCGCCTCTGCCTCTTCTTCCACTCAGGCAACTTACCCAAAATACCCCTGGTCTTCTTGGAACGCTTATCCCTCTTCGTCATATTCTTCTCTCCTTTTCATCCATTTTCTTAATATATTCTTTTAAAGTTAATTCATATAATTTGGATAATATTTTATTTTCACGTTGTAGATCAGATATTGATTTATCAAAATTCAAAAATTCTATATTTTTAAAGTGCTCAAGACCATGTATAGGACAATTTAAAAGACATGCATAGATTGCCGGGCCATAAAATAGTTTTCCTTCATACCCAGAAATAAAACCACAATCAAATTGAACTATACTAAATGGATGATTATTTTTTTTCAGATAGCTCAATAGTGTACCCCTTCCTTCAATAATTTCGGAAAATAATCTCTCCAATACAAGCTGAAGTAAGTATCCATCATCGGGTTAACCCCTAATCCTTTTAGGCTCCCCGCAGTCCATCCCACAAAACGTTGAATCTCAAGAGGTGAAAGCCCATATGTTTGTATGAGTTCTTTTATTCTGATGTGGCGTAAGCCGTGGTTCCCAAGACCCTTCCACGATTCTCCCATTCCGCCCTTGACATTGTAATACATGCCTTTGAACCAGAGTCGATTCGCCGCCCAGGCATGTTGCCGAGATATATTCCAAGGATTAATATCATGATTTGGCCCCCAGTCTTCAACAAGTTGCTTAGTCCACGGCTCATATTTTGGGTTAAGCGGAAGAGCCACGCTTCGAATTACATGGTCTTTCCTCTTCAAGGTCTTTAGATCCCAAATCGCCACCTCTTCGCCTTCATATGAATCAAGGCGAAGAATCAACTCCATACCAGTATTCAGGACAGACTTGGTTTTTTCAGTACCCTCTCTTTCACATGGCCTCTGTGTCGTGATGGCTTCGCTGATGCGGCTAGCGGATAATAACAGGTATTGGTCTAGGCTACGAAGCTTCACTCCATCTATCTTCAACGGCCAAGTCTGAGATTGTAAGTAGATTTCATTAGGCATCTTTTCAATGCGTTGCCGAACCTCATTAGGCGTAGGCTCACGCCGTTTTTGTGTAAGTCCCATCATTCATCGGTTCATATCTAGTATAATGAACCATATAAGCGTTACGACAGGATTCGGGCGGAAAAATGGGTATCTTAATTAAGTATTATATACATAGGGCGTGCGCACACACACGCTGTTTTTATCGACTATGGCTCGGTTACTTCAGATCAGTTTCACATAATTTTTTGATTTTGCCATCGTCGAGCGTGTTTATGAGACTAGCCAGCCTCCCCGCCTCGCGGGTAGTGCAGTTGAGGTTGATTTCTATCAATGCTGAACTGTATGTCTCTTTATTGTTTTTTACTACTTTATACTTATCACGATTAGAGGAAACATATAGCAGGGTTCTCTTGAATTTGTCTGTAGGTGCATCCTTGTTTTCCTCGTTTTTGGCTTTGGATAGATCGGTTTCGTATCTAGCATTTTGTATGGATTCTCTTTTTCTTTCGTATTGGGCACGGAAATATGGGCATGTCTGAAATTCTTTGCATGAATAGCACCATTTTTCTTGGCATTTATCACCATCAAGCATTTCGATGTAGAGGTCACAGAGGTAGTCATGGTAGGTTTTGTCGGTCCATTGGCTTGGGTTGACCTTGTATGCCGATGCTTCTCCTCGTTCCTTTACGTGTACGTGGAATTGGATGAGGTTTTCTCTTATTACTTTGTCTAGTAATCTTTTGTTGATTACGGGCATGAAGATGGGGTGAACCTTGAACCTTCCACTTCTCATTGTGGCTACTAGGGCTTTGTTTTGGTTTGCCATCCAATCACGATGGCCGGCTCCGTATTCAGGCTCATCATAGACGATTATACGACCCTTGGGAAGGTTGATCATATTCTCCATGAACTCAGTGTATGTCATTACCACATTTTCTATTCCAAACGTTTTAGGTTGTAGGAATCGCGCTAAGGCCTCCGCCGAGTATGTTTTTGATATTCCTGGTTCTCCTGTGAAGATTACGTTGCATGGCTTTTCTTTATTTATGCGTGCTTGGATTAATCCGCTGAAATATGTATTCACTCCAAGTGCTTCGTTATATGGGACGGCGTATCCTTTAACTCGTTTCCATCCGAGGTCGTTTTCCTCAGCCTTCTTGATTATCGGACCCTTCTTCTCCATCATCAGTTTCCTCCATTCTTCCCGCTGGGATAAATTCTTTCAATATTTTCGAGATCAATAATTGTCTTCTATCGAACAAGTTCATGCAGGCATGAAATACCTCGCCCCAGTCTTGAGTTTCCTCAATCTTCCATTCGGGGGATAACTGGTGTGAGCCTCCTACCTCATATATTTCCTCTACATGTTCAACCTCGTCATCGTCTATTATTATCTTATATGTTCTGGCGTTATAATTTGGGTCATAATCTAAGTCTATTCCTCTCTCATTTATTATTAGTGGGTTCTTTGGGTCTGCGGATAATGCTACTCCGCCTATTATTTTTGGTTTCCAATGTCCTTCCCGAACGATGGTTTTTTCTATCGCATTAGCGAACTCTTCATCTCTCCATGAGTCTGGGATCATATCGAAGAGAAGTTTGATGGCATCGATTTGTTCCTCGGCCATCGTTGCTTGGCACCTCAATATTTGGAATCTGAAAAGGTCTTCGATGGGTATCTTTCCTCTAAGTTGTGTTGTTTTGAGTTCCGTCTGCCACTTAGCTGGGAGCCTGTCAAGCCAAGTATCAGGGCTGCTCATCTAATCCCAACCTCTCCCTCTCCTTTTTCTCCCAGTCGCGTCCCGTGATGTTGCGTTCGATCCATCCAGGCTTCTTTATTTCCTCGCCGACGTTGACTCCGATACCTTTCCGCACGGATTCTCCCCTGATAACGTATCTCATACCCATTCCGCCGACGCTGATCTTATCATGGATAAACTCATCATATATTACCTCAGCAGCCTTATTGCCAAGTTCTTTCAAAATTCTGAGGAAGATCATTAATTCTATGTCGCCATCCTCGATATTGGTGTACATTCGACGGTCTATTTCGCCTCTAGCTATTTTCTTCGGGGCGGTGCCGAGGTTCTGGGTGAGCTCTATACCTTGCTGTGTTTCTTCCTCAGACATTTTAACGTGCCACCGGGATCCATTTCAAGTTTGCTGCAACCCATATAATTAAGCATCCAAAAGCGAAGCCCGTTAAGTATGGTATCCAGTCAAATTTTCCTTTCTTTGCAAGTCTCTTGCCAATGGAATCAGCTGCTATTTTCAGGTTCTCTGTATTAACATCTTCTGCACTTAATTTTCGATCCTTATCCTCTTTCGGTATCTCCTCTGGCTTCACAGTGACTCCGAAAACATGGTTTTCCAATATCAGTCTCTGTGGGTCCGGTATCTTTTTGTAGGCGTCACCAAAAAGGATTTTTATGGCTTGAGGTAGTCTCATGGTAACTGTTTTATCATCCACGATTACAGCTGTGTAAGCGTTTCCTTCTATACCAATGAACCGTGTTGAACCCTTGCTACCACTCCATCCTGGGCCAGATTTGAAATAACGGTGGGGTTTTCCCTCCTTTTTTGCCTCAAGAGATGTCTCTGTCTCCTTCAGTATGTTTAGATCGAAGAATCGTTTATCTCGTGGTTGGAGGACCATAATGCTCTTCTTGACATTGGCTCCGCCGAGATACCCTGATCTTCGTGCGAGTATCAGAGATCCAAGTACAAAGGCTACTCCAGCGGCGATAAAGAAAGTTGTGTTGTCAAGCTGCATTTTTCTTTGTCTCCTTGTTTTTCTGGTATCTAGTTTTCCATTTTTCACGTCGATTCTGGTGATATTCTGTATCCGGATATTTTCTGGGTCGTCCCACTTTCCGCTTGCCTTCCATGTTTTAATCTTGTGTCGTTGCTTCTTTTAACAATTACTATTCATAATTTCTTTAAGATGTCTTAATTATAATTACTTAAATAATTCTAGATTACATAATTACTCATGCAATACGTTAGTTCTCTACGCGAGTTATTTGAGAGGTTAAAGGAGCGGCTCAGGAAGCCTGAGCCCGTGGAGGAGCCTATGGAGTGGGGCGCCGAGGACGCGGAGCCCGTCGCCACGGCGAAGCTGCCTGAACTCGAGGCGTGGGGCAAGAAACGCGGGGCGGGCAGCTGGCCCAGCCTACGGCTGCGCGTATTTAACTTGGCGGCGGCTCTGTTCCTCGTCTTGAACGTGGCGGCGACTCTCTTCTTCGCCTTCGCCCCTCAAACCGTCGCGTTGATCGCCGTGGCTTACCTGGTGCCGAACACGCTTCTCCTAATCCATTACCGAAGGCTTCTGGGGCAAGAGAGGATAAAGGGATAATCTTTTATCCTTTAAGACATCTTAACTAATCATGCCCTGCAAGTATAGAAGCCGGCACCAAAAAAAGGGGCTTCCGAAGAGCCGCGATAAAGCCGCATATAATCATCAATATTATCTAAAAGTAATTAAACCTCGTAATGAGAAGCGGAAGAGGAGGAAACGGTGATGGTCGAATATCCACACAAAATATCTTCCCATAATAGCAAGTATAGAGCGGAGCAATCAGTGAAGAGATTTAAGAAATTTTCACAAAAAGCGTATTTGGTTAGAATTAAAAAGGTTGGGAAAAAATGGGTTGTTTTTGTTGTTGGTAGGAGGAAGTTCTGACGGGCATAAAGGATATTCTTAACAGGGCGAAAGCCGTGAAGAGGCGGGCTGATGAGGCTGAGGCTGGGCTTCGCACTAAGCTGGAGAAGCATCAGGCTGATGCTCTCGCTAATAGGGCTCGTAGAGAGGCTGAGGAGACCAAGCGGCTCGACGAGAAACTGAAGAGCCTGAAAGAGCAGAAGGGGTGGCTCAAGAAGCGGGAGTCTATTCAGCGTAAGCGGCGCGAGATCGCGGCGCTTGAGGCGAAGGTCACGGTCAAGGGGCGAATTATCAGTCGGCTGGGTAAGGAGGCTTCGAAGCTCATGAAGCAATCCAAAAAGCCACGGGAGAAGAAAAGGAGGAAAAAATAATGGCGAAGCATAAGTCCATGTCGCGGAAGGGCGACAAGTCGCGGATGAAAAAGAAGAGAAAAAAAGGGAGGAAAAAGTAATGGGTAGGTATAGTGTTCGCAAGTATCCTGAAACGGAGCTCAAAGGCGGTTCCATTAAAAACAAGGGAAGGACAAGAATCGTTACCAGTTACACTACATGGAAGGAATCGACAGCTCATGAGACTGCAAAGGGTGCCAAATTCTTGGGAACTGATGTTTCGGTAGAGGGTCCAAAAAGTAAGCCCGTGATAGTTTATCGGGTATTTGAGGTAAGCGATAAACCAAAGAGAAAAACAAGGAGACCAACAAAAAGGAGGAAGAAGTAGTGGGTAAATTTACTTATTGGCTGAGAAGAGGCAAAAAAGGTGCTGAATATGTTGTAGAAGCAGATACACCAAATGAAGCAAAAATAAAATTGAAGAAAGCACACCATATAACTGACATTAAAAAATTTAGGGTAGTTGGAAGAAGGAGGACTCGCTAATGGTCGTGAAGTGGTTCAAACCCAAGAAGCACACGGGCTGGGAGAAGGGGCAGAGCGCCGCGACTCGACGCCGGAAGCTCCTAGCATCGACGCCGAAGAACTGGGGCCGCGACAAGCGGTACCTCCAGGCGGGACACAGAGCCCAGGCACTGGCTAATGTGACGACTGATGCACGCACAAAGAAACTCGCATCAGCTGACGCGGAATACTTCTTCAAGAAACTCAGGCAGGTGAAATGATATGGCGAAGAAGAAGGTGAAGAGATCAGTCCAAGTGATTGGTAGGAAGATAACGCATATCAAGTTGACTAAAGTCCCCCTTGATAAAGTTAAGCCGGTTGTGGTAAAGATGGTGAAAAAGAGGAGGAGGTAATCTCCCTTAACCCGCAAGTCTCCAATAAAACACGTTGTGAGAAAACACAAAAGGTCCAACGCGCCACTTGTAAAGAAGTATGTGCGTGGCCACGGTAAGAGGCCTGCCTCGCCGCGCAGGATGATCGCCCGGGTGGCGCCAGCTGCTTCGCCGGTGGCCTTCACGGTCGACGTCGACGGCAGGGAGTTCAAGATATACAGCCCGACTTTCCTAGGGGCGCTTGACTCCAGTTTGGCGAGGAGCACGACAACTCCCCAGCACATCAAGATAACGAAGGAGTTGAAGGAATGACGAAGAAGTCTGGCAAGGAAAAAAGTAAAGCTAGGGATCTGAAGGCCCGCAGGAGGGTCGCGGCTCAGGCCCGTAGAGCATACGATGAGGCCATGCGTCAGGCTCGGAGAGCCGATGGCAGGGTCGTGGCTTCGACCCGGAGAGCCCGCGAGGCGGCCGTTGCCCAGGCTCTGAGGGCCTACGATAAGATCATGGAGGGTGGTTGAAAGTGTCCGAGGCGGCACAACAGGCGGCATTTCTAGCGGCTCAACAGGCAGCTGCACGGGCGGCGGCACAGGCAGCCGAGGATCAAAGAAAGAGGGAAGCCGAGGCCGCGGCGAGATCGGCAGCAGCGGTTGCATTGGCTGCTCAGCAAAAAGCGGCGCAGGAGGCTGCCGCGCAAGAGGCTGCTAGGGTAGCGGCTGAGAACACTGCTCGGTTGGCGCAGTCGGATGCTATCCAGAGGGCTACTCAAGAAGCGAAGGAGGCGGCCGTAACGGCTGCTTACCAGCAGATGGCTGAGAGCAGACTCCCCACCGCGGAGAAAGAAGCGGCAATTTCTACCCCCCCGGTCTATCCCACACTCGCTGTTACGGCGCCCGCCGTGACGGGGCAGGAGAAGCAGTCCGCAGCTATACAGGCAGCCGTTCAGGAGGCCGCCGTT